>Ga0075522_10004292_pt1 | contig 10195 bp, 8 predicted proteins | sample NGEPerA_FD_74796 | JGI IMG/M metagenome (GOLD analysis project Ga0075522, IMG submission 74796) | Arctic peat soil microbial communities from the Barrow Environmental Observatory site, Barrow, Alaska, USA - NGEE PermafrostL2-A | ecosystem: Environmental > Terrestrial > Soil > Wetlands > Peat ...
TCGGTCAATGAGCGGGTGATGGACTCGGGTGACCTCGAGCGTGAGAAGGGCATCACGATCCTCGCCAAGAACACCGCCGTGCTGCACAACGGGGTGAAGGTCAACATCATCGACACCCCGGGTCACGCCGACTTCGGCGGTGAGGTGGAGCGCGGACTCACCATGGTCGACGGCGTCCTCCTGCTGGTCGATGCGTCCGAGGGCCCCCTCCCCCAGACCCGGTTCGTCCTGCGCAAGGCGCTCGAGGCCCGCCTGCCGGTGATCCTGGTGGTCAACAAGGTCGACCGCCCGGACGCCCGCATCGACGAGGTCGTGCACGAAGTAGAGGAGCTCTTCCTCGACCTCGACGCCGACGAGGACCAGATCGACTTCCCGATCCTCTTCTCGAACGCCCGGGCCGGATGGGCCGCCACCGAGCAGGGTGTCGAGGGCACCGACCTCGAACCGCTGTTCCAAGCCATCATCGACCGGATCCCGGCCCCCCACTACGAGGAGGGGGCGCCGCTCCAGGCCATCGTGTCCAATCTGGACGCGTCCCCCTACCTCGGTCGCCTGGCCGTGTGCCGCGTCCACAACGGCACCCTGACTAAGGGCGCCACGGTGGCCTGGTGCAAGCTCGACGGCACCATCGAACGCACCAAGATCACCGAGCTGTTCATCACCGACGCCCTCGACCGTGTGGAGTGCGATGAGGCCGGGCCCGGCGAGATCGCCGCCGTGGCCGGCATGGCCGAGATCACCATCGGCGAGACCCTGGCCGACGCCGAGGACCCCCATGCGCTGCCAGTCATCACCGTGGACGAGCCCAGTCTGGCCATGACCATCGGGATCAACACCTCGCCGCTGGCCGGCACCGACGGCAAGAAGCTGACCGCCCGGCAGGTCCTCGGGCGCCTCGAGTCCGAGCTGATCGGCAACGTATCGCTCCGGGTCAACCCGACCGAGCGGCCCGACACCTGGGAGGTCCAGGGCCGGGGTGAACTCCAGCTAGCCGTGCTGGTCGAAACCATGCGGCGTGAAGGCTTCGAGTTGACCGTGGGCAAGCCCCAGGTCGTCACCCGGGAGATCGACGGCAAGCTCAACGAGCCCATGGAGCGGGTGGCCATCGACGTCCCCGACGACTACCTGGGGGTGGTCACCCAGCTCATGGCCCTCCGCAAGGGCAGCCTCATCGAGATGGTCAACCACGGAACCGGCTGGGTGCGCATGGACTACCGCATCCCGGCACGAGGGCTGGTCGGCTTCCGCACCGAGTTCATGACCGAGACCAGGGGCACCGGCATGCTCCACCACGTGTTCGACGGGTGGGAGCCCTGGCACGGCGAGCTCAAGACCAAGCGGAATGGGTCGATGGTGGCCGACCGCCGCGGGATAACCACCGGGTACACCTTGATGAGCCTCCAGGAGCGCGGCCTGCTCCTCGTCGGTCCGGGGACCGAGGTCTACGAGGGCATGGTGGTCGGGGAGAACGCCCGCGACGAGGAGATGGACGTCAACCCGACCAAGGAGAAGAAGCAGACCAACATCCGGTCCGCCTCCGCCGACGAGGCCATCCGGCTCACTCCTCCCCTCCTGCTCTCCTTGGAGCAGGCCCTGGAGTTCATCTCCGACGACGAGTGCGTCGAGGTCACCCCCCACGCCGTACGCCTCCGCAAGGTCATCCTCGACGGGACCACCCGCGGCCGCCTCCGCAGTCGCGCCCGCAAGACCGGGAGCTGAACGGGCCGGGAGCTGCACGGACTGGACGGACCGGGCGGGCCGGGCGTTGCCCGTCGCCGACCGCCGCAGGCTCCGAGGGGAGGGCTCGAACCTCCAACATCCGGCTCCAAAGGCCGGCGTTCTGCCAATTGAACTACCTCGGAACGATCGGGTGGGGGCCGGCGCGCCGCACCTGCACTCCCCGCCGACGTCGGGCACAGGCTAGTACCGGTGCCCCGCGCCTCCCGGGCCCGCCTGCCTGTCACGGGTCCAGGTCGCGACCCCGATAGGCTCCCGACCCGATGAGGATCCTCGTCGTCGACGACGACCCCGCGGTCAGCGGGGCACTGCAACGGGCTCTGCGGCTCGAGGGCTACGAGGTCACCCTGGCGGGCGACGGCTCGAAGGCCCTCGAGGAGATCGCCATCCGCCCGCCCGATGCCGTGGTGCTCGACATCGGGCTCCCGGTGATCGACGGGCTCGACGTGTGCCGGCGGATGCGGGCGGCCGGCGACGACTCCCCGGTGCTGATGCTCACCGCCCGCGACGCCATCGAAGACCGGGTGGAAGGGCTCGACGCCGGTGCCGACGACTACCTGGTCAAACCGTTCGCACTGGCTGAGTTGCTCGCCCGGCTGCGCGCCCTGCTCCGGCGGCGGCCCGAGGACCCGAACGAGACCCTCTCCTTCTCCGACCTGAGCCTCGACCCGGTCACCCGGGAGGCCCGGAGGGGCGACCGGACCTTCACGGTGACCCGGATCGAATTCGACCTGCTCGAACTCCTGCTCCGTCACCCGCGACAGGTCCTCACCCGTGAGCTGATCCTGGACCGAGTATGGGGATACACGTTCGACTCAGGCACCAACTCCCTCGCCGTCTACGTGGGCTACCTCCGCCGGAAGACAGAGGAGAGCGAGGAGCCGAGGCTCATCCACACCGCACGAGGGGTCGGCTATGTCCTCCGCGAGCCGTGACCCCCGGGGCACCCCCTCGTCATGACGTTCCGCGCCCGCCTGGTCCTGGTGGCCACCGGTGCGGTCCTGGTGGTCGTACTCCTCGGGGCCGTGGCCACCTATGTCGTCGCCTACGACTCGCTGGTCGGCTCGGTCGACGTCACCCTGGAACAGGACGCCCGGAACCTGATCGCCGGCAACGCCATCGGCGTCCTCCCCACCATCGAGAACACCTGCGGACGGGCGACGGGCTACTGCTCCCAGATGGTGTGGGCCAACGGCAAGGTCCATCCCGGTGATCCCACCGTGCTCCCCATCACCCACGCGGTCGCCGAGCTGGCCGGCAGCCAGGACACGGGGAGCCAGCTCCTGTTCACCACCAAGGTCGACGGCATCTCCGTGCGCCAGATCGCCTTCCCCCTGGCCGGCCCCTACCCCTACAAGATCTGCGCCACCTGCCGTGCACTGACCATGCCCTTCGGCGGGGTCCTGCAGGTCACCGTCCCGTTGACCGGCGTCGACGAGGGTCTCCGCCATCTGTTCGTCGCCCTGTGGATCATCATCCTCATCGGCGTGGGACTCGCCGTGCTCCTCGGCCTCGGGGTCGGACGGGCGGTCCTGGCGCCACTCAACGACCTCACCGGGACGGTCGAGGAACTGGCCCGCACCACCGACGTGTCCCGTCGGCTCGACCCGGGTGGCCCCGACGAGCTCGGCCGGCTGCGTCGGGCCTTCAATCGACTGCTCGCCGCCCTCGACTCGTCACGGGAGAGCCAACGCCAACTGGTGCTCGACGCCTCCCACGAACTGCGTACGCCGCTGACCAGCCTCCGGACCAATATGGAGGTGGCGCGTCGGATGGAGGAGCTCGACCCCGAAGAACGCGACATCCTGATCGGCGACGTCCTCACCCAGCTCGACGAGCTCACGTCCCTGGTGGCCGACATGGCCGAGCTGGCCCGGGGTGAGCAGCCCCATCAGACGTCGGCGCCCGTCCGCTTCGACGAGCTGGTCCTGACCGCCGTCGAGGCGGCCACCACCCACGGCCGGAGCCGCACCGTCACCTTCGCGGCTTCGGTGGCGCCGTGCTGGGTGCTCGGCTCGGGCCCCCGCATCGCTCGGGCCGTCGACAACCTGCTCGACAACGCCCTCAAGTACAGCCCCGACGGCGGTGTGGTCGAGGTCGGGTGCGCCGACGGGGTCCTCGTGGTGCGGGATCACGGACCGGGGGTGGCCGACGCCGACATCGCCCACATCTTCGACCGCTTCTACCGCGCTCCCGAGGCCCGGAGGCGTCCGGGCTCCGGCCTCGGCCTCGCCATCGTGGCCCAGGTGGCCCTCGACGAGGGAGGCCAGGTGAGCGTCCACCATGCCCCGGGGGGCGGGGCGCTGTTCCGCTTCGCCCTGCCGACAATCGTCCCGCCCCACCTGTCCGCCCCACGGGCGTGAGGCGGGGCCTCGACGGCAGGCCATGGCGTCGCCGGGAGCCTCCGCGTATGGCGGTGGGAGTCGTGGGCGACTAGGGTCCCCACCGACATGGGATCCCTGATCAAGAAGCGTCGCAAGCGCATGCGCAAGAAGAAGCACAAGAAGATGTTGAAGGCCACTCGTTGGCAGAGGCGGGCAGCGGGCAAGTAGCCCCACCTCTGGCGAGCGGCCCGGTCACCCGGTCCCGACCGTCACTGCAGCACCTCACCAATGCCTAGAGCGGTACTCGTCGCGACCAGCGGCGCGTGCTGCCCCCCGTGCGGCAGACCGGCGTCGACGTCGATGCCCAACCCCTCCGGAGTCCCCTCGACGAACCAGGTGGACCCACTCCCGGCCAAATGGGCGGTGCGACCGGTGGCGTCTTCGAGGGCCTGCTTCCACCCGATGAGTCGGGGCTCCACCACCACGGCTGCGGCCTCGAGATCGTTGGACGTGGTCCCTTCCGCGAGTTGACTCCCGGCAGCGGCCAGTTCGTCCCACGCCCGGTAGACGGCGGCCGTGTCCATACCGAAGGGCGGGAGGACCAACAGGAACGACCGGGCCTCGTAGGGCAACGGGACCACGTCCTCGCCGATGCCCGACACCCGGGCTCGCCCGCCGAGCAGACAGAAGGGAACGTCGGCGCCGAGCCGGGCCGCCACACCCCGATCGGTACACCCCGCCCAGCGCAGGACGGCGGCTGCATCGGCGGAACCGCCGCCCAATCCGGCCCCGGGCGGGATCCGCTTCACCAGTCGCACGTGTGCCGTCCGGGCGACGGCGTCGAGCGCCCGGGTCACCAGGTTGTCCTCGGTCGCCCCGACGTCGATGTCGCGCCACCCCTCGGCCCCCCGGGGCCAATCGGGAATGACGTCGAGCCGGGTGCCGCCGTCGAGCCCGCCGTCGAGCCCGGTGGTGACGATCAGGGTGTCGGCCAGGTCGAGCGAGACCATCTCGGACTCCAGCAGGTGGTAGCCGTCCGGGCGCACGCCGGTCACCCGAAGGGACACGGTCAGCTTGGCCGGGGCCGCCAGCACGACCCCGGAGCCGTCCGACGACCCGATGGACGCCCGGGCCATCAGGGGGTGCCCACCGGGTCGGGCCGCCACCAGGCCAGCTGCTCCCACTCATCGAGGCCCAGCTCCTCGGCCCGGGCGGTGGGGGCGATGCCCGTCGCCTCGAAGGCGGCCGGGACCACCAGGTCCTCGAGGGCGCGCCGCAACATCTTGCGCCGGTGGGCGAACCCACCCTTGACCACGGCGAACAGCCGCTCGTACTCGGGGGCACCCGGGCCCACTTCGCCATCGCCGGTCGGGGCAGGTTGGTCCGCCCGACGGTCCATTCGGACCAGGACCGACTCGACCCGGGGTCGCGGGATGAACACGCTGGAGGAGACCTTGCCCACCACGGAGGCCTCGGCCCAGTAGGCCACCTTCACCGACACCGCCCCGTAGGCCTCGTCGCGGGCCCGGGCGGCCAACCGCTCCCCCACCTCCCGTTGGACCATGACGAGCAGCGAGTCCACCTGGGGCGCCTCCTCCAGTACCCGCATCACCAGGGGCACGGCCACGTTGTAGGGGAGATTGGCCACCAACGACCAGCCCGGCTCCGCGCCGAGCACGTCCGCGAAATCGAGAGTCCGGGCATCGGCCTCCACCACGGTCACCCCGAGCGGTTCGACCTGTCGCTTGAGGACGGGCAGGACGTGGCGATCCACCTCGACGGCGGTCACCTCGGCCCCGGCCTCGACCAGCGCGAGGGTCAACGAGCCCAACCCGGCCCCGATCTCGAGCACCCGGGTACCCGGCGCCACACCGGCCAGGCGGGCAATGCGACGGACCGTGTTGCCGTCGGCCACGAAGTTCTGCCCCAGGGCCCGGCTCGGCCGCAGGTCGTTGGCCAGGAGCAGCTCGTGGATCTCCGCTCGCCCAAGGGTCACCGGTTCAGTGTGGCACCTGGCGACGACCGGCCGATCCATCCATGACGGCCGAGGGCGGCACGGCCGTCACCAGTGGAGGACGGCGTAGACGACCCCCTGTGACAGCGGAGCGATCTCGGCGAACGTGGCGGTGGCCAGGTCGATCGACCGGGCCGTGTCGGCCTCGCGGTCGTCGACCACACAGGTGACCGTGGCCCCGTTGGCCGGGTTGGTGATGGAGACCACCGTGCCGAAGGGGAGCCACGGACTGGCACAGCGCCCGGCCGGGTGGTCGTAGTACGTCACGTCTCCCCGGGACTGGACGCTGGAGCCGGCCATCAGGACCGGTCGGGCGGTCGTGGTGGTCGTCGTGGGTGGCACCGTCGTGATGGGCGGCACCGTCGTCGTGGTCGGGACCACCTCGCGCACCGGGCTGGCGGCGATCGCCACCGGGCCTCCGGTCGGCACCGTGGAGGGCGGAGGGGGCCGGACGGCGGACCGCTGGGTCACCACTCGGTCGGTCGACACAGAGGCGGGCGCGGCGCGGCCCCCGACCACGGACGCCGATGCGTCCGCTCCGTTCTGGGACAGCAGGAGCGGTACGACGAGCAAGGCTCCACAGAGGAGCAGACCGACGGCTCGTCGGCTGCCCCGTTGGCGTTCGGTCCTCAGGACTCCACTCTCCTCATAGGACTGCTGCCCTCCCCCGACAGTCCCGGGACGCCCCTCCATGACGGAAGGCGCCACCCCGGGGAGAGGATGGACAGGGACGACTCCTCCAAGCCGTCCTCCGCACCGCGCCCGATTCGGGCCCTGGCTGCGGAACGACCGCTCCGAGGAGCGGCCATCGGTCCACGCTAGGGCGATCGCTCCACGCGATCAAACCCGATCGCCCGATCGTCCGTTTCCGGCACGATCCACCAGCTCAGATGCCGCAAGGGGAGGTGCGGCGGACAGTACGCTGGCCCGATGCTCCGCCTCCGGTCCACTCCTGTCGCCGTAGCCCTGCTCGCCCTCTCCCTGCCCGTGGTCGCCGGGTGCTCCAGTTCCGGGAGCACTGCTTCCACCACGACCCAAGGGTCGACGCCCGTGACGAGCGCCGTCCCGTCCGGCCTCCCGGCCACCGGAAGTGTGGACGGATTCACCCTCTCGGTCACATCGTCCCCGGCCCGCGGCATCGCCGGGCACACCACCATCGTGGTGCGGGCGGTGCTGTCGGGTACCGTCAAGCCCGGCTCACTCGTGTTCCAGGTGTCCAAGCGCGCCGCCGCCGACGAAGGTCAACCCTCCACGAACCAGCGGGTCGCGGTCACCGGGCCCGGGTCCTACACCATGCCCCATTCGTTCTCGCCGTCGAGCGCCGGGGCGTGGGCATCATCGGTCACCTTCACCCCGAACCAGGCCGGTGCCTCGAAGCTCAACGTGTCCGGGCTCCCGCCGGTCGCCGGGGCGCCGTCGCCGTTCCCCCAACTGATCACCGTCGTTTCGGCGGCCTGATGCCGGCGGCCTGACCAGTGCCGCCCGGTCCGGGATGGCCTGGACCAGGCTCAACAGCCGAATGCCCTCCGGGCGTTCTCGGTGGTCACCGCGGCCACCTCAGCGGTGTCCACCCCTTTGAGCTGGGCAATCGCCGCGCCCACCAGGGGGACCCGTGCGGGCTCGTTGGGGGTCCCGCGATGGGGTACCGGGGTCAGGAATGGGGAGTCCGTCTCGACCAGGAGGCGGTCGAAGGGGCACAGGGCGGCTGCCTCACGGACATCGCCGGCGTTCTTGAACGTGACCACGCCGCTGAAGGACAGCGAAGCCCCGAGGTCGAGGCAGCGTCGGGCCTCCTCCGGGCCGCCGGTGAAGCAGTGGATGATGGTCCGGTCCGGGACCCCGCCGGCCGCCAGGAGCTCGACCGTGTCGTCCCATGCCTCGCGGGTGTGGACGACCAGGGCCAGCCCGTGGGCCCGGGCCAGCTCGATCTGGAGGGCGAACGCCTCCCGCTGAACCGGGCGCGGCGAATGGTCGTAGTGGTAGTCGAGCCCGCACTCACCGATGGCGACCACCACCCGCTCGCCACGGTCTGGACCGTCGGCCAACTCGGCGGCCAAGAGCGCGTCGAGCCCGTAGACGCCGTCCACCGCGTCATGGGGATGGAGACCGACGGTGGCCCACACAGCCACCCCCTCGGCCGTCGCCGGCCCTCCGGGTCGACGCAACGACCGGGCCAGGACCACCGCCTCGGCTGACGAGTCGGCACCGGTCCCTACGCACACCAACCGGGTGACACCGGCCTCGGACGCCCGGGCGATGGCACCGGCCAGCCGGTCGGCATGGGGCTCGACCGGGCCCTCCACGTCGGGACGGTCGAATTCGTCCTGCAGATGGCAGTGCGAGTCGAACCATTCGAGCACGGCGTCACTCACCGGGTCAGTCCTTGCGTCTAGGGAAGAGCGGAGCGCCCTTCTCCACGGGCAGGCCGCCCGGGTAGCCGCCCCAGGCAGCGGCCCCGGGCAGGCGCTCGTTGGCCGGTGCCCCGGACAGGCCGATGCGCCGCCAGATCTCCCGCGACGTCGACGGCATGGCCGGCGAGACCAGGACGGCCACGATGCGCAGCACCTCGAGGGCGCTGCCCAGCACGGCATCGACCGACGGGCCCGGATCCGCCTTCCACGGCTCGGCCGTCTCGAGTTCGGCATTCGTCTCGCGGATCAGCCTCCACGTCGATTCGAGGGCCAGGTGCGGGGCACCGGCATTCCACGCCGAGGTGGTCTCGGTCAGCACCTTGGCGGCGACGCCCGCCAACCGGCTTTCCGGGTCGGGGACGGGGCCCACGCCCCCACACTTCTTGTCGACCACCGTGGCCACCCGGGACAGCAGGTTGCCCAGGTTGTTGGCCAGGTCGGCGTTGTACCGGGCCGAGATCCCCTCGGCCGAGAATTCGCCGTCGCTGCCCAGTGGGATATCGCGCAGCAGGTGGTAGCGGACGGGATCCACGCCGTACTCGTCGGTGAGGTCACCGGGCGAGATCCGGTTGACGCTGGAGTTGGACATCTTGTCGCCCCCGAGCAGCAACCACCCGTGGACCTGCACGTGGGCCGGCGGATCGATTCCGGCCGCCATGCACATGGCCGGCCACCACACGCAGTGGAACCGGATGATCTCCTTGCCGATCAGGTGGTGCACGCTCGGCCACCAGGCGTCGAACCGCTCCTCGTCCTGGCCGTAGCCGATGGCGGTGATGTAGTTGATCAGCGCGTCGTACCAGACGTAGAACACGTGGGCGTCGTCCCACGGCACCCGGACGCCCCAGTCGATGGAGGTGCGGGTGATCGAGATGTCGTTGAGGCCTCCTTCGATGAAGCTGAGTGCCTCGTTGCGCTTGGATTCGGGCAGGACGACGTCGGAATTTGCCGCGTACCAGTCGATCAGCGGCTGCTGGAACTCGCTCAGCTTGAAGAAGTAGTTCTCCTCCTCCAGCTCCTCGAGTGGGATGCGGTGGTCCGGGCACAGGCCACCGGGCAGCAGCTCGTCTGCCGCGTAGTACCGCTCACACGGCACGCAGTACAGGCCCCGGTAGGTGTCCTTGTAGATGTAGCCGTTGTCGTTGACGCGGCCCAGGAACTGGTGGACGGCCACCGTGTGGCGGGCCTCCGTGGTCCGGATGAAGTCGTCGTTGGAGATGTCGAGCCCGGCCCAGGCCGAGGCGAACCGGGGCGAGAGTTCGTCGGTCCACGGGAGCGGGGCCATGCCCTGCTCCTCGGCGGCCCGGGCCACCTTCTGGCCGTGCTCGTCGGTGCCGGTCAGGAAGAAGACGTCGTCACCGATCAGGCGGTGCCACCGGGCCAGGGCGTCGGCGTTGACCGTCGTGTAGGCGTGCCCCACATGGGGCGCGTCCTTGACGTAGTAGATCGGCGTGGTGATGAAGTAGCGGGACACTGCCCGCCAGCGTACCGACCCGACCGCCCCGGCCAGGACAGCCGCGCCTCTCGCCGCGGTGTTCGTCTACCAGTTGGCGACGTGGCAGCCGCCGCGGCCGGTGCGCTCGGTGTACCGCTGGTGGTACGCCTCGGCCGGCCAGAACGTCGACGCCGGGCTGACTTCGGTGACGATGGGACGCTTGAACTGGACCTGGTACGCCTCGAGCGAGGCCCGGGCCGCCTCGGCCTGCGCT
>Ga0075522_10004294_pt1 | contig 10191 bp, 9 predicted proteins | sample NGEPerA_FD_74796 | JGI IMG/M metagenome (GOLD analysis project Ga0075522, IMG submission 74796) | Arctic peat soil microbial communities from the Barrow Environmental Observatory site, Barrow, Alaska, USA - NGEE PermafrostL2-A | ecosystem: Environmental > Terrestrial > Soil > Wetlands > Peat ...
AAATCAAGCTGCGCCCCGGCGTCGCCGAACACGATTACGGCGTCAAGATGCGCGCGATGCTCAAATTCATCGAGGAAGGCGACAAGGTGAAGGTGGTCATGCGCTTTCGCGGCCGCGAAATGGCGCATCAGGAGCTCGGCATGAACGTGCTGATGCGCGTCCGGGACGGGCTCGACAAGATCGCCAAGATCGAGCAGCACCCGCGCATGGAAGGCCGCCAGATGACCATGGTGATGTCGCCGAAGTAAGTGCGTAGCGCAGGCGCAGGCCAAAACCGGCCCGCGCCGTCGTGCGAAGCGAAAGAGTAAATAGACGACTTCAATTTTTCGATTTTGTGGTTTCGCCGCGGTTTTGTATTGGCCAGAGTGGAACAATCCTATGAAGCGGCTCTTGCGGGTGTTTGCGGGCGTCGTAGCTGTTGTTGTCATTATTGTAGGTGTTGCAGCCCTTTGGGCCGCCGGTTGGCCTCATCTGCATCAGCCACCAATCGTCAATGGAGTTATCACGTCCGCCGATTGGCTGAAATGGCAGGAGGCGAGTCAAAAAGTTACGAAAGCTCTGCAATCGCGTTTTCCTCTGGGATCGAGCGAAGACGAGTTGAGGACCGTCCTTCAAGCACAGGGCTTTGGCTCGCCCTATAGATGCTCCGATACGGACACGCATCAATTGTCAGGCGGTGCAACAGTCCGATGCGTACAACCTTGGGATCCCGATCATGTTCTTGAGTACGATTGGGGTCGATTTCCATGTAGTCAGAGTATTTCGGTCTGGTGGTCTGTAAATGGTGAGAGACAGATTACCAACATTGAAGGTCATTACGGCGGCGGCTGCATATAGCCTTTGAAACGTTGAATTACACTGCCGGAGCCCTTGCCTTAAAGCCGCCCGACCGCTATAAACCGCGCCGCACCGGGCGGCGGGCTCGCGGGCATGCCTTGACCGCCCTTTTTTTTACAAAACAAACCCAAATTGGGAAAGGCCATCAAATGCCCAAGATGAAGACCAAATCGGGCGCCAAAAAGCGCTTCGGCCGCACCGCCACGGGCAAGATCAAGGCGGGGAACGCGCATAAGCGCCACCGCCTCGTCAGCAAATCCAAGCGCGCGAAACGCAATGCCAAGGGCACCATGACGCTCCAGCACGGCGACGCCAGGCTGGTGCTGACCTACATGCCGTATATGAGGGGCTAGCCATGGCGCACGTAAAACGCGGCGTCACCGGACGCGCCCGCCACAAGAAGATCCTCGGCATGGCCAAGGGCTATCGCGGCCGGGCCAAATCGTCCTTCCGCATCGCCATCGAGAAGGTCGAAAAGGGGCTGCGCTACGCCTATCGCGACCGGCGCCTCAAGAAGCGCAATTTCCGCGCGCTGTGGATTCAGCGCATCAACGCGGGCGCGCGCGATTCCGGGCTGACTTATTCGCAATTCATGAACGGCCTGAAGCGGGCCGGCGTGACGCTCGACCGCAAGATGCTGGCCGATCTCGCGATGCGCGAGCCGGCCGCCTTCAAGGCGATCGTCGCGCAAGCCCAGGCTGCCTTGCCCAAGGCCTCCTAGGCTGGCGACGCGGGCGCGCCTAGAATGCCGGCAGGTGCCCCGGCGACAGCGAATGAAGGGGCCGCGCGGCCCCTTTTTCGTCCCGTGACGCGCTAGACGGAACGCCATGGAAAGTCTCGACCACCTTCGCGACGAGCTGCTTCGCCTCATCAAGGCGGCGACGAGTCTCGACTTGCTCGAGCAGGTCCGCATCGGCGCGCTCGGCCGCAAGGGCCGCGTCACCGGGCTGATGAAGAATCTGGGCGCGCTCGATCCCGATTCGCGCAAGAGCGAGGGTGCCGCGCTCAACCGCCTCAAGGACGACGTCGAGGCGGCCATCGCCGAGGCGACCCGGCGCCTCTCCGACGGCGCGCTCAACCGGCGCCTGGCCGAAGAGCGGGTGGACGTGACCTTGCCGGTCAAGGCCGAGACCGAGGGGCGCATCCATCCGATCAGCCAGACCATCGACGAGCTGGTCGCCATCTTCGGCGCGATGGGGTTCAGCGTCGTCGAAGGCCCGCATATCGAGGACGACTTCCATAATTTCACCGCGCTCAACATTCCGCCCGAGCATCCGGCGCGGCAGGAGCAGGACACCTTCTATCTCGCCGCCCCGGCCGCCGATGGCAGCCGCAAGGTGCTGCGCACGCACACCTCGCCGGTGCAGATCCGCACCATGCTCAAGCAAAAGCCGCCGCTGCGCATCATCGTGCCGGGCCGCACCTTCCGCAGCGATCACGACGCGACCCATTCGCCGATGTTCCACCAGGTCGAGGGGCTGGTGATCGATCGCGCCGCGCATATGGGGCATTTGAAGGGCTGCCTGATCGATTTCTGCCGTGCCTATTTCGGCATCGAAGATCTGCCGGTGCGTTTCCGGCCGAGCTACTTTCCCTTCACCGAGCCCTCGGCCGAGGTCGATATCGGCTGCTCGCGCGAGGGCGGCGGCTTGAAGATCGGCGCCGGCGGCGATTGGCTCGAGATTCTCGGCTGCGGCATGGTGCATCCGAAGGTGCTGAAGAACTGCAACATCGACCCCGAGGAATATCAGGGCTTCGCCTTCGGCATGGGGATCGAGCGCATCGCCATGCTCAAATACGGCATCCCCGATCTGCGCACCTTCTACGAGAGCGATTTGCGCTGGCTGCGGCATTACGGCTTCCTGCCCTTGGATGTTCCCACCTTGTCCGGGGATCTCGCGCGATGAAGACCACGCTCGCCTGGCTCAAGGCGCATCTCGAGACCTCAGCGTCGCTTGACGAGATCGTCGGTGCCCTGGTGATGGGCGGCTTGGAGGTCGAGAGCGTTGTCGACCGGGGCAAGGCACTCGCCGCCTTCATCGTTGCCCGCGTGATCGAGGCCAAGCGTCATCCCGACGCCGACAAGCTCCAGCTCTGCCTGGTCGACATCGGCAAGGAAAAGGTGGAAGTCGTCTGCGGCGCGCCTAATGCCCGCGCTGGCATGCTCGGCGTCTTCGCGTCCCCTGGTACGGTCATTCCGCGCAGCGGCCAGGTGCTGAAGGCGAGCAAGATCCGGGGCGTGCTCTCGAACGGCATGCTGTGCTCGGGCTACGAGCTCAATCTTTCCGACGATCACGAGGGCATCATCGAGCTGCCGACGGGAAATCCCGGCGACAGTTTCGTTGCGGCGATGGGGCTCGACGATCCCGTGCTCGACGTCAAGGTGACGCCTAACCGCGCCGATTGCCTCGGCGTGCGCGGCCTCGCGCGCGATCTCGCGGCTGCGGGCCGGGGCAAGCTCAAGCCGCTGGAAGACGCGGCCGTGCCGGGCCAGGAGCCGTGCCCGGTCGCGGTTCACCTGGCGGGGCCCGACGACAAGGCCTGTCCGCTCTTCCTCTCCCGCACGATCAAGGGCGTCAGGAACGGGCCGAGCCCGGCCTGGCTGCAGGAGCGGCTCAAATCCATCGGCCTCAGGCCGATCTCGGCGCTGGTCGATATCACCAATTTTCTCACCTTCGATCTCGGCCGGCCGCTGCACGTCTTCGACGCGGCCAAGATCGCGGGCGATCTCGCGGTGCGCGGCGCCCGCGCCGGCGAAAAACTCACGGCGCTCAACGGCAAGACCTACGACCTCGATGCCGAGATGACGGTGATCGCCGACGCCAACGGCGTCCTCAGCCTGGGCGGCGTCATCGGCGGCGAGAGCACCGGCTGCACCGCGGCGACCACGAACGTGCTGATCGAGGCGGCGCTGTTCGACCCGATCCGGACCGCGGCGACCGGCCGCAAGCTCGGCATCCAGAGCGACGCGCGCTATCGCTTCGAGCGCGGCGTCGATCCCGAATTCGTCCGGCCGGGGATCGAGATCGCGACTCGGCTGCTCCTCGAATTCTGCGGCGGCAATGCCTCGGCTGTGGGCGTTTCCGGCGCGGCCCCGGCTTGGCGCCGCACCATCCGCTTTCGCCCCGACCGCGTGCGCAGCCTGGGCGGCGTGGAGGTCGCGGCGAACGAGCAGCTTCGCATCCTGCGCGATCTGGGTTGTGCCGTGACCGAAGCCACCGATCATTTCAGCGTCGAGCCGCCGTCCTGGCGCGCCGATCTCGAGGGCGAGGCCTGCCTCGTCGAAGAGGTGCTGCGCATCCATGGTTATGATTCGATTCCCATCCTGCCGCTGCCGCGGGAAAGCTCGGTGCCGGTGCCCTCGCTCACTCCGACGCAACGCCGCACCGGCTTCGTGCGGCGTTCGCTGGCCGCGCGCGGCTTGGTCGAAACGGTCAATTTCTCCTTCATGCCCCTGAAGGACGCCGCGCTATTCGGCGGCGGCAACGCCAAGCTGACGCTGCTCAACCCGATCAGCGCCGATCTCGACGCCATGCGGCCGTCGATCCTGCCGAGTCTGCTGGCGACGGCGCGGCGCAACGGCGAACGCGGCTTCGCCGATCTGGCGCTGTTCGAGGTCGGGCCGGAATATCGCGACGACACGCCGGAGGGCCAGCTCCTGGTGGCCGGCGGCTTGCGCGCGGGCGACGCTACGGCCAAGAGCTGGGATGCCGATGCGCGTCCGGTAAATGCCTTCGACGCCAAGGCCGACGCGCTGGCGGCGTTGGCCGCCGCCGGGGTGGCCGCCGACAGCTTGCAATTGGCGCCCGAGGCGCCCGCCTGGTATCACCCGGGACGCTCCGGCACTTTGAAGCAAGGGCTGAAGATTCTCGCTAATTTCGGCGAAATCCATCCCGCCGTACGGCATGCGATGGACGTGAAAGTGCCGGCGGCGGGGTTCGAAATCTTCCTCGACGCGCTGCCCGAGCCGCGTAGCCGCGGCGCCGCCCGGCCGCTGCTCAAGCTGTCGCCGTTCCAGGCGGTCACGCGCGACTTCGCCTTCACCGTCGATCGATCGGTGTCGGCCGAGACGGTGCTGCGCGCGGCGCGCGGCGTCGACAGGAAGCTCATCGGCGAGGTCCGGCTCTTCGACCTCTATCAGGGCAAGGGCCTGCCCGAGGGCAAGAAGTCGCTCGCCTTCACGATAACGCTGCAACCCGAGACGGCGACCCTGACCGACGCCGAGATCGACGCCATCGGCAGGAAGGTGATCGCCGCGGTCGAGAAGGCCAGTGGCGGAGCGCTTCGCAGCTAGGACATGGCCGATCTTTCCCACATCCGTAACTTCGCCATCATCGCGCATATCGATCACGGCAAATCGACGCTCGCCGACCGCTTGATAGAGAAATGCGGCGGCCTGGAATCGCGCGAGATGCGTGCCCAGGTGCTCGACAGCATGGACATCGAGCGCGAGCGCGGCATCACCATCAAGGCGCAGACCGTCCGCCTCGCCTATACCGCGAAGAACGGCGAGAAATACGTACTGAATCTCATGGACACGCCGGGCCATGTCGACTTCGCCTATGAGGTAAGCCGCTCGCTTGCCGCCTGCGAAGGCTCGCTCCTGGTGGTGGATGCGAGCCAGGGCGTCGAGGCGCAGACCCTGGCGAACGTCTACCAGGCGATCGATGCCGGGCACGAGATCGTGCCGGTCCTGAACAAGATCGATCTGCCGGCGGCCGAGCCGCAGCGCGTGCGCGAGCAGATCGAGGAGGTCATCGGCCTCGACGCGTCCGGCGCCGTCGAGATCTCGGCCAAGACCGGCATCAACATCGAGGGCGTGCTCGAAGCGCTCGTCCTGCGCCTGCCGCCGCCGCAAGGCGATGCCGAGGCGCCGTTGAAGGCGCTGCTGGTCGACAGCTGGTACGACTCATATCTCGGCGTCGTCATCCTGGTGCGGGTCAAGGATGGCGTGCTGAAGCCCGGCCTCAAGATCCGCTTCATGGCGACCGGCGCCGCCCATCCCATCGAGCGCGTCGGCGTGTTCACGCCCAAGGCGACGCAGATGCCCGAGCTCGGCCCGGGCGAGATCGGCTTCATCACCGCCGGCATCAAGCAGGTCGCCGATTGCCGGGTCGGCGACACCATCACCGAGGATCGCCGCCCGGCGGCAGCACCGTTGCCCGGCTTCAAGCCGCTGCAGCCTGTCGTGTTCTGTGGCTTGTTCCCGACCGATTCCGCGCAATACGACCATCTGCGCGACAGCCTCTCGAAGCTGCGGCTCAACGATTCGAGCTTCGAATACGAGCCCGAAACCTCGGCCGCCTTGGGCTTCGGCTTCCGTTGCGGCTTCCTCGGCCTTCTGCATCTCGAGATCGTCGAGGAGCGGCTCGAGCGCGAATTCAACCTCGAGATGATCGCGACCGCGCCGTCGGTCGTCTATCACATCCATCTCACAAACGGCGAGACGATGTCGCTGCACAACCCGGTCGATATGCCCGACCCGGTCCGGATCGACCACATCGAGGAGCCGTGGATCAAGGCGACCATCCTGGTGCCCGACGAATATCTCGGCGGCGTGCTGAAGCTGTGCGAGGAGCGCCGCGGCGCGCAGCAGGACCTGACCTATGCCGGCCGCCGCGCCATGCTGGTCTATCGCCTGCCGTTGAGCGAGGTGGTGTTCGATTTCTACGATCGCCTGAAATCGACGTCGCGCGGCTATGCCAGCTTCGACTACCAGATCGACGGCTACGAGCCCGGCGATCTCGTGCTGATGAACATCCTGGTCAATGGCGAGCCGGTCGACGCGCTCGCCACCATGGTCCATCGCAGCCAGGCGGAACGGCGCGGCCGCGCGCTGTGCGAAAGATTGAAGGAGCTCATCCCGCGCCAGCTGTTCCTGATCGCCATCCAGGCGTCGGTCGGCGGCCGGGTCATCGCGCGCGAGACGGTGAAGGCGCTCAGGAAGGACGTCCTCGCCAAATGCTACGGCGGCGACATCAGCCGCAAGCGCAAGCTACTGGAAAAGCAGAAGGAAGGGCGCAAGCGCATGCGCCAGTTCGGCAAGGTGGAGATTCCGCAATCCGCCTTCATCGCCGCGCTCAAGATGGGCGACGAATAGCGGCTCAGCCGCGGCGCTTGCGGCAGCCCCAATAGAGCAGGATGCCCGGCAAGGCGAAGGCCGGCACCGCCCAGATGCGCAACAGGCTGACCAGCGGCGGGTTCCACAGCGTCGGCGGCAGGCTGCGCTCGACCACCACCAAGCTGGCGCGATTCAGGTAGATCCAGAGCTGGCCGAGCGAGGTGGGCGTGAAGCTGCCCTCGGCACGCCACGACAGAAGGTCATGGCCCAGGACGGCAAGCATGGCCAGCAGCAGCAATAGGCCGATCAGGCGGCCGATGAACCGGAAAAAACGCGCCATTCTGCGCCAAGCTCCCCGCAATCGGCCGGCGAAGACGGCGCATGGTGGGGCAGGCGGGCCGCCTTGGCAAGTCGGGTGCCGTAAACGGAGCCTTCACAGATTCAGGCGTAAAAAAGGCAGGTACGCCGCTCCGGGCGTTCGCTCATTTCGCTAAAATCATCGCCAAATGCCGCGCCCCACTGAAATCCGCCAAGCCGCCGAGCTGATGATCCGCCGTCACGGCACCTATGCCGCCGTGAAGGCCGGCTTTCGCGCCGGCTGCCTCATGGAAGACGGCGAGCCCGTCGCCGCCGCGATCTGGGTCCGCATCATCAACGAGATCAATGCCCTACGCGTGGAAACGCGCGCGGAAAACGCCCGCCCGCTCGAGCCGCGCGAAACCGCCGCCGACGCGCCGGAAGCGAACCACCGGGTCGCCTGAGCCCGCCTGAACGACCGCCTGGCCGACCCGGCTGGGCATCGGCGCCGCCGGCCATTGCACCTTTGCCACCGCCTCATTAACTTCGCGCCCGCGGAGGGGTGGCCGAGTGGTTTAAGGCGCCCGCTTGGAAAGCGTGTTTACGGGAAACCGTAACGTGGGTTCGAATCCCACCCCCTCCGCCAGCCGGCTTTCGTCGATGTTCGCGGGCGGCCGCGAACCCGACAAATATGCTAACGTCCGCCCGGACCCGCCCATGCCCGGCCTCAATCCCTCCGCCATTCGCCTGATGATCGGGACGCCCACCTCGGACGCCACCGTCACCACGGCCTATCTCCATTCCGTCGTCAAAAGCGCGGCGCTGTTCGGCAAGCTCGGCCTGCATTACAGCCTGATCACCGCCAGCGGCGCCGCGGTCGACATCGCCCGCAACCGCCTGGTCGCGCGTTTCATGTCGGAGCCCGACCTCACCCATTTGCTGTTCATCGACGAGGATCACGGTTGGGACGCCGGGCTGATCGTCAAGCTGCTCGAGGCCGACCGCGACGTCATCGGCATCGCCTATCGTCGCAAGCGCGACGCGCGCCATTGGGCGGTCAATCTCGGCACGCGGCCGGGCACGATGGAAAACGGCCTGCTCGAAGTCGCCGAGCTCGGCAGCGGCTTTCTGCTGATCCGGCGGGCGGCATTTGCGCGCATGTTTGCGTCGTATCCGGAGCTCAAGATCAATGACACGGCAGACGACGTCACGCCGGCGATGGCGCCGCACTACTATGCGTTGTTCCAGAACTGCCATATCGACGGCAATTACTACAGCGAGGACTACGCTTTCTGCGTGCGCTGGCGCAAGCTCGGCGGCCGTGTCTTCATCGATCCATCCTGCGGCATCAGCCATATTGGCGCGCACGACTATGCCGGCACGATCGCGCAGGATATCGTTCCCGCCGGAGACCAGGCGCGGTGAGCGATCCGCGCGTTGCCGTCATCACGCCCTATTATCGTGAGCCTGTCGAATTCCTGCGCGCAGCGCATGACAGCGTGCGGCGCCAGACCTATCCGACGACCCATTTCGTCGTCGCCGACGGTGCGCCGCGCGACGAGGTGCGCGGCTGGCCGGTCGAGCACATCGTGCTGCCGCGCAATCACGGCGATTTCGGCGATACGCCGCACGCCCTCGGCGCGATCTCGGCGCTGAGTCTCGGCTATGACGCGATCGCATTCCTCGATTCCGACAATTGGTATCTGCCCAACCACGTCGAGACGATGGTGGCGGCGCAGCGCCGGAGTGGCCATCCAGTGGTGCTGGCCGCGCGCAGCTTTCACCGTCTTGACGGCTCGCTCATGGCCGGGCTGCGGGACGAGGAGAATCACGCCGATACCAATTGCCTCTTCCTCTCCGGCGAGGCGGCGCGGCTGGTGCCGTTGCTGGCGATCAAGCCCAAGGCCTTTGCGGAGGTCGGCGACCGCATCTTCTGGCGCGCGCTGCGCCAGCGCGGCGTGCCCTTTATACGCGTGATGATTCCGACCGTCGCCTATCGTACGCCGTATAAGGCGCATTACCAGGCGATCGGCGAGACGCCGCCGCCCGGCGCCAAGGACACCGCCGGTGCCAAGTTCCGCGCCTGGATGGCCGCCGCGAGCGAAAGCGAGAAATCGTCGTGGAGCGCCTACCTCTTCGGCGCCCCCGATCGCTGGTAGACGCGGGCGCCGCCGGAAAAGCACGAAAAATATCGACCGATACGTGCCGAAAGCCGCCTGTGCGGCCGAAAAAATGCTATGTCACGCCCTCGTTTCCGCCGATCCGAGCACCATCTAAGAACCCCGCCCATGCTGAGCATCAACGACATCACCGTCCGCATCGCGGGCCGCGAAATCCTCGAACACGCCAGCGCCAATCTGCCGGCGGGACGGCGCATCGGCCTGGTCGGGCGCAACGGCGCCGGCAAATCGACGCTGCTCAAGGTGATCCTGGGCGAGCTCGGCACCGATGCCGGCGAGGTCGCGTGGCCGCGCGCCTGGAAGATCGGCGCGGTGGCACAGGAAGCCCCGGGCGGCCCGGACAGCCTGCTCGAGACGGTGCTGGCGGCGGACAAGGAGCGCACCGAGCTGTTGTTGGCCGCCGAGACGGAGACCGACGGCCACAAGCTCAGCGACATCTATGTGCGCCTCGAGGCCATCGACGCCTATGCGGCGCCGGCGCGCGCGGCGAGCATCCTGTCGGGCCTCAAATTCTCGGCCGAGGAGCAATTGCGGCCCTGCGCGGAATTCTCCGGCGGCTGGCGCATGCGCGTGGCGCTGGCGGCGATTCTCTTCGCCAATCCGGATCTCCTGCTGCTCGACGAGCCGACCAATTATCTCGACCTCGAAGGCGTGCTCTGGCTCGAGGATTTCCTACGCCGCTATCGCGGCACCGTTCTGATCGTCAGCCATGACCGCGATCTCCTGAACACGGCGGCCGAATTGATCCTGCATCTGGAGCACGGCCAGCTCACCCTTTACACCGGCAACTACGACACCTTCGTCAAGACGCGCGCG
>Ga0075522_10004295_pt1 | contig 10189 bp, 8 predicted proteins | sample NGEPerA_FD_74796 | JGI IMG/M metagenome (GOLD analysis project Ga0075522, IMG submission 74796) | Arctic peat soil microbial communities from the Barrow Environmental Observatory site, Barrow, Alaska, USA - NGEE PermafrostL2-A | ecosystem: Environmental > Terrestrial > Soil > Wetlands > Peat ...
ACACGGTACCGCGCTCTTCGAGTTCGCGCATCAACAGTCCGGTGATCAAAAAGCCCGAGATGACGAAGAAGAGATCGACGCCGATGAATCCACCTGGGAGCAGCGTGGGGTCCGCGTGGTAGATGACGACGGCGAGGATGGCTACGCCGCGAAGACCCTGGATGTCGAGGCGCCAGCGGTCGCCGTCGGCGTGGACGCTGCGGCGCGGCCGCGCCGGTGCGTCCAGGTCTCCGCTTCGCGTCCGGGCCGCGGCAGCGAGGCGTGCCGGCGCACCTTCTTGTGTTAGTTGCTCCATCTGCTCTCGCTCCGCCGCGTTGGGCCGGCCCGACTCCCGGCGAGACGCTGGCACGAATTCAGCACCTTTTGCAAGTGCCGTTCGTCGCTTGCTCGACGATTTCACGTCGTGTGTGAGCATCGGTGGTGCCGTGCTCGACTAGGAGGTGTGATTGCAGGTTCTCAGCGCCCCGCTCGGGAGGTGTGGGGTCTGTGGAACTTCGTTCACCAGGACCGGCGAGGCACGCCGTGGTGTCCGCTGGCTCGGCTCGTACTCCCGCTTTGCGCGAAGTGGCCCTCGTCAGACGATCTTCGTCAATTTTGACTTCAGGAAAGCGAAAGGAGCCCAACCTTGCGGCCGGGCTCCTTTCAAGTCCCTCTGTGTTACGCCCAGATCACCACCGGGTGAAGAGCTGCCCTCCCGGATCAGGACCTGGCAACAGATTGGTCGTAACCGACGAGATCGATCCGCCGCCTCCTGACATCTCGAGGCTGCTCCGGACCGAACCCCTGTCCTCGGGGAAGGCCTCCTCGTCGTGGATGGCGAGGTCACCGATTTCGAGGATGTCGTCGCTGTACCTCGCTCCGTGCAGTACGAGTCCGATCACCTTCATCAAGATGAACGTGACCAGTGCAGACCAGAAGATGACCCACACCGCCGCTCGGGCCTGTTCCCATATCTGGTGCCACGAGTGCGTATACATCAGCCCGTCAACTGCGAACGGCGTACAGGTCTTCGTGGTCGACGCGAACTGCAAGGTGGACGTGTTGATGACTTGCCCGTTGGCGTCCAAGGTTCCGCACCCATATTCGATCATGTGCGGATCACCGAAGACTCCCAACATCAAGCCACCGAACAGTCCGGCTATGCCGTGGGTGTAGACGACACCGAGCGCATCGTCGACTTTGCTGAACGGCTTGACCTTCGACAAGTAGTTCCAGGCAAACCAGACGATCACGCAGTCAATTGCACCGACTGCCATGGCGCCCCAACCGTTCACCCAACCGGCACAAGGAGTGATGCCGACGAGGCCGCAGATCATGCCGTTCACACCGCCGAGGAATGTGGGCTTGCGAGCCTTGCTCATCCAGGCGTCCATGCCAATCCAGACGAGCACACCCGTGGCGGTCGCGAGGTTGGTATTGACGACAGCTGCCGCGGCGTCGGTTCCCGCATAGTACGGGTCGCCACCGTTGAATCCGTTCCAACCGAGCCACAGGATTCCTGCTCCGACTGCCGCCATGACCAGGTTGTTGGGTAAGGCATGTTGTCGATCGTGGAGCAACCTAGGTCCGAGTACCCACGCCGCGACAAAGCCAGAGACTCCAGCCGACATGTGGATGACGAATCCGCCGGAGTAGTCGAGTGCTCCCTCTTGGGCGAAGTAGCCACCACCCCAGAGCATGAAGCCGTCGACGCCGTAGACGATGGTCGACCACAGCGGGACGAGGAGACACCACGCGCTGAACTTGATACGGCCCAACACGCTTCCAAGGAACAGCAGTGGAGTGATCGCTCCGAAAACGAACTGGAAGTACGCCAAGGCGTCGGTTGAGAAGTGGAACGGGATGTCGGTGTTGGCCGCGGAGACCGCCTGGCCTTGCTCACCGACACTGTTCATAATCTGGCCGGGCTTACCGACGAAGTTCTCGAAAAAGTGCTTGAAGAAGCCCACGCCGGTCAGCTGGGTAGGCAGACCATTGCGCACACCTCCACCGATCGAGGTGGAGCCGAATCCCAGCTTGAAGGTCCAAAGCACCCAGCAAACGAGCACCAGCGAGAACCCGGCGAACATCATGGCCAAGACGTTTACTGCCCATTTTTTCGGGACGATCGACGCGTAGAGAACGGCCAATCCAGGAAGGCTCATCAACCCGACGAACGTGGCAGCGACGAGTTGCCAGGTGTTGTCGCCGGTGTTCAGCCAACTTGGGTACGGAACAAAAACTGCGCCTAAGAGGTGCACGGCTCTAGCACTCCTCTCGTTGATTAACTTGTACTGCGGCTAGAAGGTGCACGGCTCTAGTACTCCTCTCCTTGATTGCTGCACTTCGAACTTCCCGGGTCACGGACACGACGACACGCGGCAGTGGGTGCGCGGGACGTGACAGGGGTCGCTTTGGCGCCCCAGTATGCAAGCCTGGGATTTCTGGCTCGTCACGCCTGTGTTACCAGTGTGTTAACTGGCGATCCCCGAAAACGAACCGCTCAACGTCGCTACAAAGGCCGCCGCGTCCTGCGCTCTCACCTCATTTTTCGTGCGGCTTGCTGAGTACAATCCCTTGGTCACTGCAGCGGGGTTCGGTCGCCGCGGATTGGGCGGTTGCGGGATGAACAAACCAGAAGTCGCTGCGGGTCCAACGCCACAGCGGCTGTTTGAGATCGCCGAGTCGAAGCCCGCGGCCCCGGTGTCAACGCTTCGCGGAGCCCGAATCGAGATTGACACGACTCGGGTAGGGCGCGCCCTTCTCGGCGGCGTCCTCGTGATCCTCGCGGTGCTCGCCGTCGTGTTCTTCGTCGTCGGGGCGCATAAGAATGCACAGATCAACGAGCTTCGTCAGCACGGTGAATCCGTTGAGGTCACGATCACGAAGTGCCTGGGCCTCATGGGTGGGAGTGGCAGTAACTCGGCCGGCTACGCGTGCACGGGTACCTTCCACCTCGGTGGCCGCATCTTCGACGAGGCCGTCCCGGGCGACGTGTTGTACGCGCCGGGAACGAGGCTCGCCGCTACTGCTGCATCGAACGGGTCGGGTCTCTTCGCGCCGGTCGGCGTGCTCGCCGGCGAACGCTCGTCGGGGACGGTCTTCATCGTTCCCGGCGCGCTCGCCCTCGCGTTCGCGGCACTCGCGTCTCCCTGGATGCTCAAGCGGAGACGGTCCCGCAAGAAGCGGTCGCGAGTCGCTCGTTAGCAATTCCCGAAGCTCTCAGCGTGACGTTGGCGGCGTGTAGCGCCGGTTCGCGCGGGGACGCGAGTTGTAAGTCGAGTTGCGCCCAGAGCTGTTCGGCCCGTAGCGCGACGTGTCTCCGCTAGCTACGCGAAGGGCATGCTGCAATCGATAGACGCGTACCAGCATCCACGCGCCCGCCATGATGTACGGGACTCCGAAGCCCCAGTAGTGGAGGTTGAAAACAGTAAGTCCGTAGAGCGCCATCACGATTGCGAGAAATAGGCGCTTTCGAAAGTACGCAGTGATCAGCATCACCACAGCGAGCGCCACGAGCGCCAACATGGCCTCTTGATAGAGGCCGACGCTCACGTGCAGCTTGTTGATCGAGCCGTTCGCTAGCGTCGCCGCTGGATCATGTGAGATCAGCACCGAACCGATGATGAGACCAATAGCGGCCGCGAATGGTGCCGCGAGTAGCCCGATCAGGCGTTCCTTGTCGTTTGCGAATTTGACCGCGACCTGAAGCTCTTCGACGGTCTGGGGTTCGTCTGAGACCGATACCTCGCCTGGCGTTGGCGGCTTGAGCATGGCGTCGCGCAGTCGATCGCCGATTCGTGGTTTGTTCGACTTACGGGGCTTTGAGGGGAAGATCCGGGCAAGCCACCATGCAGGATTGAGTTTCGAGGTTGGAGACTCCCACTCCTCGGGCGCGCGTCCATGAGACATTGAGAGAGAAAAGTTAGCACGGCTCTTTGGCGCCGAATCAGGCCGAATCCGCCTCGCCCGGTGCAGGAGGTAGGACGCCGCGAACGCCTGAATTGTCCGAAATGTCGAGCTTGACGGTGGTATTCGAGAACGCGAGCACGTGAAATGATCACTTCGGACCCCATCTGCCTCGGTCCCCCCGCCGCTTGATGTGGCGGTAGATGACGGTTTACTCAACCGCCGGCACGCGCCTGTAGCTACCGGCTTGCACCGAAGGCTTAGTCATTAGCCCGCTTTTCTCGGCGTGGTATCCCTTGGCGCCGACGAGCTGCGCGAGCGGACTCCCCGGCTCTTCATCGGCCTTTAGTTGATCGAGAACGCGCCTGAAGTCGTAGCGCGGCGCCCAGCCGAGAATCTGCCTGGCGCGAGTGTTGTCATAGACACGGTCGATTGCCGGGAACATCTTCCAGCCGCGGCGCTGGTACTCAGCCTCTTGGTCCGGGAAGACTTGTCCTACGACGGCCGGAGCGTCCTTCGCGAGCGCCGTGGCGTCTTGTCGAGCGAACGGGGTAGTCGCACTGATGATCAGACGCTCGAAGCCGAGCGCTGGTGCTGCCCCGACCGCGAGGAGATGCGCATCAACGGCGTCGGCGAGATCGACTCGGCGGTAGAGGAATTCGTTGGTCTTCACGTTCTGGTTCGAGAACTCGGCGCGAACGCTCTCGTTGTCATCGAGCTCGGGGAAGAAGCGCGCGACACGGAGCACCACTACTCCGAGACCAAATTCGAAGGCGGCAAGTTCACACAGCTGCTCGGCGGCAATCTTTGTGACGCCGTAGACGTTGCGGGGTACAGGGGGCACTTCCTCAGTGATCCAGGTAGCTGCGGTAGCGGAGTTCGCCGACAGCGCTCGACCGAAAGCGCTGGTCGAACTCGTTAATACGAAGCTTCGAACGTCAGCACCCCGAGCTGCCTCCAACAACGCCAGGGTTCCCGAGACGTTCGTCTGGACGAAGTCTTCGCGTGAGTGCGAGCTGAGGTGCGGCTGTTGCAGAGCTGCGGTGTGGATCACCGCGTCGGCGCCACGCAGTACCTCTCGAATGAGGTCGCGATCCGTCGTCGATCCGACGAACGAGGTGTACGGCGACTCTCGCAGGTCCAATCCGATCACGTCGCGATCTAATGCGCGAAGAGAGCGAACGAGGGCCTCGCCTAGGTGACCGCTGCTTCCCGTTACGACGACTCGGTTCGCGTCCACGGCTCGAGGTTAGACATCCCCGCTTTGGACTTGTAAGCGACCCACTCGGGCTCGCACCTCGGACCGTCTGGAACCTGTTCAGTCGATGCACCAGACAGTGACAACCCAGAGAAGTCGTCGAGGCGAACAGCCCGCTGGCGTACGCGTGCCCGTGCGTCTCGCGGCTGTTGCGGGGCCCTTTGCAACCTCAAAATAAAGTGATATCACTTTGATAAGCAGCAGTCAGCAAGGCCTATCTGCTGGGTTACAGGAGGTGTTCAGATGTCGGTAGTTGTCGAGAATGCATCCAGCGTCGTGAAGGTCACGGCCACCGTGGATGAGCGAGAGCTGAGATCAGGTCCAGGTATCGCGGTGCTCATCGCCGCACTGGCGGCTTGCGTAGCCGGCTTCTTGGTGGCACGGGCTGGCGGGTTTGTGGAGGGCTGGACGGCTGCGGCACTATTCGTGCTCGCGACGGCGGGCTTCGCTGGCCTGACTGCCATTAAGCCGGGGGAAGTGCGCGTCGTCCAGCTCTTCGGCGGCTATCGCGGCACTGTGCGTACGACTGGCCTGCGATGGGTGAACCTCTTCGCCATCCGTCGTCGAGTCTCGGTGCGGATTCGCAACAAGGAGACCCCGACGGTGAAGGTGAACGATTCGGACGGGAACCCGATAGAGATAGCCGCTGTTGTTGTCTGGCAGGTCCGAGACACGGCGCGCGCTACCTACGGCGTGGAGGACTTCGTTGCCTTCGTCGATACCCAGAGCGAGACGGCGCTTCGTCACGTTGCGAACGGCCATCCCTACGACAACTCCGGCACTGAGGCACTGTCCCTTCGTGATCACACCGACGAGATCGCCGGTCAGTTGGCAGACGAGATTGCCGCCAGGGTCGTCTCCGCCGGCGTAGACATCATCGAGGCCCGGATCACCCGACTGTCGTACGCACCGGAGATTGCGCAGGTTATGTTGCAGCGCCAGCAGGCGGGCGCGGTGATCGCGGCACGATCGCGCATCGTCGACGGTGCGGTCGGAATGGTGCAGATGGCGCTTGCACGCTTGGCCGAGGAGGGCATCGTTGACCTGGACGAGGAACGCAAGGCCGCGATGGTTTCGAACCTGCTTGTCGTACTTTGCGGTGACCGCGGCACACAGCCGATTGTCAACACCGGGACGCTCTACCAGTAGTCGGACACGACGTGACAGTGCCTGAGCGCAAAAATATTCTGCTCCGGTTAGACCCAGCCGTTCACGATGCGCTGGCTCGATGGGCAGCCGACGAACTGCGAAGCACGAACGCGCAAATCGAGTTCCTGCTGCGCCGGGCGCTCAATGATGCCGGTCGCGGCGTTGGCCACGCTTCTGAGACAAGGCGTGGTCGTCCGCGGAAAGAGGCTCTGGACTTGGCGGAAGAGGCGACAGCGGGGCCGTCAGGTTGAGGCAACGCGGCATCGCGAGCTCCTAGGGCCGACGACGATGAGATGAAGGCGACGAGAAGCAAACTCTCGTCCTCAGCTGGGGGAAGCATCTCGCGGGATGCTCGAGGCGGAGTGACTATCGCCCATCTCTATCCGTGGTTACTTGAAAAGGCCCCTAGTTAGGTCGATCTCCTACGCATCGAGAGCCTCGGAGGGGTCGTCACGGCGTCAGGTCTGATTGATACTGCTAGGCGGGCTGAGGCCGTAAGTTGTCCGCCGCTTCTCGGACGAAAAGACCCGGAGTTTGGAGGCGAGTACCGACCTCGGTTCAAAGAAGTTGGCTATGTGAACACTCGGCTCTCCATTTGTAGGCCAGCTCAACGTCAGTATTCTGCGCGGTAGTGCCTCGTCGCGGTCCGTATGCGAAATGCCCGTGCTCTCCGCCGATCGGGGCGCCACGAGATCGCTCGCTGCGAGCCGGTTACGGCAGCGCGGACCGCTTTGCCCTGAGCAGTCCCCTCATTTAGGGATAACACGTCCCTAATGATCGAGGCTTATCACTTGAAGTATGACAAATATGTTACGACGAGTTCTCGCATTCGCAATGATCCTTGGTTTGGCCTCGGGTATTGCGAGCTCTGCTGCGGAAGCCGCGACGTTGCCGAGCGTCGTAACCGGCCCACCGAGCCAGATAGCCGTCACCGGGGCGACGCTGTCAGGAGATGTTGACCCCGGCGGGGCAACGACGACCTACAACTTCGAGTACGGCACGACGGCCAGCTACGGATTGGACACCGCTGTGGTGAGTGCTGGCGCGGGAACTCATGAAGTTGGGGTCGCGAGTCGTCTAGACGGATTGACTCCAGGAACGGCCTATCACTACCGCCTCGTCGCACGCAGCAGCGTCGGTTCTTCTTACGGCAGCGATTCGACGTTTCGTACGCCGGCAAACGCGCCAACGATCCTGAAGAGCTTGTTCGACGATGTCGCGGACAGTTCGACCGACGTCGTTTCAGAGATTGACGCGAACGGTCTTGCGAGCGCGTGGTATGTCCGTTACGGAACGTCGACGGCGCTCGGCCTAGCAGCAGCGGCTCATGCCATCGGCTCTTCGACGTCGCCGGTGACGGTGAGTGTGCGGCTGCATGGACTTGCGGCACACACGAGCTACTACTTCGAGGTCGTCGCGGCGAACGCCGCTGGTACGACGTTCGGCACCCAGGTCTCGTTTCTCACCACCGGTGCACCGATCATCGCAGCGCAGTCGATCCGTGATCTCACCACGACGTCGGTGACCCTCGACGGGACTGTCATTCCCGACGGTCACGAGGCAAAGTGGTACTTCCAGTACGGGCCGACGATCACCTACGGGGTAAACACCGCTGCCGCTAGCGCCGGTTCTGGCATGGGAAGTGTCGCCGTCGCACGGGCAATCGTCGGGCTCACCCCGAATACCGTCTACCACTTCCGCCTTGTCGCGGAGAGCCGCGACGGAGTCGTCGTCAGCTCAGACACGCCGTTCGAGACGCCGGGCCCGTCCTTGTCGACCTCGTTGGGCGCGGTGACCTTCGGCGCGACGGTGACCTTGTCGGGAAACGTGCCAAGTGGTGCTGCCAATCAGGTAGTAGCGATCTACGGCGAGGCAGCTACCGAGCCGTCTTTTGTAGAGCTCGCGACCGTCCTCACCGGAATCGGCGGGAGCTGGGCCTACGGGGTACGGCCGGGGATCGGCACGAACTACAAGGCCATCTGGCACAGTGAGATTAGCCCGACCATTTCGGTAGGGGTAAGCCCGTCTGTGACGCTCCGCGAGCCCTCGCATGGTCGATTCGTTACCCACGTCGCTGGTGGGTCGCGCTTTAACGGTCGACTCGTTCGTCTGCAGCGACTCGAGCACGGGATCTGGCACAACGTCGCGCAGCGCCGCCTAAACGGTGACTCGTCGGCCTCGTTTCGACCATCTCTACCGGCCGGGCAGTCGCGCATTCGTATTTACCTGACTACCTACCAGGCTGGTCCGGGCTACCTCGCCGCTTTGAGCGGGATCCATCGCTACAAGCTTTGAGTGCTTGATGACTCCGCAACGTCGCGAACACACGGGTCTTTTCTCCTCAAGTTCGACAGCCGTAGCAACGACTATTCAGACCAGAGGTTGGACATCAAGAGGGCGGCTACTGCGACTTAGTCCAATTGGGCTTCGGTGCTTAGCGTGAGAGCACGGCGCTTGCGGAACCGCTTACTGCGCGTGACTACAGCAGCGGCGACAATCCCTGCGAGAGCCACCCCGCTAAGGAGGACTCCCTCAACGAGTGCACGGGGCCGGTAGTACAAGGTGATCTCCGTTGTGCCGGATGGAACGTCGACGCGCAACAGGTCGCCGCTCGATCGGCCGATCGGGACGCTTCGGCCGTCGGCGGTCGCATGCCAGCCTTCGAACGCGGTGATCTTCGCCGCAAGAACGGCGGCGTGTGGCGTCCTCACGGCAAGGACATAGCGATCGTCGCTCGGATGAGAAGCATTAATCACGAGCGCCTTTGTCGTTGCGCTATCGACGAAGCTGAAGCGATTGGAGTCTGGGACCCGATACAGGGCCTGCCCCGAGATAACGCCGACGAGTTGCATTCCCGGCGGGGGCGGCTCACCCGACAAGGCCAGGACGTAACCGACGCCATAGAGGTGAGCGAGCGCGACGGAGCTGATGTCTGGGGCGAACATATAGCTCGTCAAATTCGTCTGTGCCGCATCCGGAACGGGCCAGGCAGCGAAGTACGCCGTCGGGATGAGCGGATCGTGCATCGCGAACTCGGCTACACCGTAGGCGAGGTTGGTCTCCGGATAGAAGCCGTCGTGCTCCCAGACGCCAATACCGCACTGACCGCTCTGCCTTAGCGTCAGCCCTGCGCAGTTGATATTGCCGCCGTCGAGTCCGAGCAGGTTCGACCCCACGATCCGCTCCAGAGTTGCCACAGCCGGCGTGACCGGGTAGGCGACAGGTGCGTAGGAGTTGATGCCAACTCCCGCGAACAGCAAAAAGCAGCTCTGCGCGCATAAGAGCGCTAGTGCCACCCCTTGGGTGAAACGAGTACCGGACGGAGCACCTTTTCGGTAAACGAGGAAAGCGGCGAGTGCGACTACGACAAGGAGGGCGATAGACCCAGTGGGCCAGAGAAGGCTCGAGCGTCGGACTGCCTCGAGCTCAGCGATCGGTGGCGATGTGCGGATAACTGCGCTTCCCGGAGGGACCCGGGCGCTATCGACACCGATCCACAGAACTCCCACCACTGCAGCGACGAGGGCGGACGAAACGAGTAACGAAAAGCGTGCGCTACGCGTTGAAGGGCCGCGGATCATCCGATCCAACCCGAGCCCGGCGAGCAAGGCGATAAAGAGTTCCAGGGCCGGCTGCAAGCGTTGCAACGCGACCGAACTCATCCCGAGATCGCTGTAGAGGTGCTGCACCCTCCGACCAAGTTCGTAAATGGAAAAAAAGCAGAAGATCGCGCCACCTGCGAGTCCCGCGGCGGCCGATCTCCGCCAAGAGAGCACTGCACCAACGAGCGCGAGGACGATCGCGATCACACCCACGTAGGCCGCTGTCTCGTAGTAGTTCGTCCACGCCACGCTCCCGGTGATCGGTAGGCCGTAGTAGCCCTGAGCAAAAAGC
>Ga0075522_10004297_pt1 | contig 10189 bp, 11 predicted proteins | sample NGEPerA_FD_74796 | JGI IMG/M metagenome (GOLD analysis project Ga0075522, IMG submission 74796) | Arctic peat soil microbial communities from the Barrow Environmental Observatory site, Barrow, Alaska, USA - NGEE PermafrostL2-A | ecosystem: Environmental > Terrestrial > Soil > Wetlands > Peat ...
TCCTACGTCGCAGCAGCCATGGCGCGCGCAGCCTGCGCTTTTATGGACCTGATTGGCGGTTCGATGACATAACGCGGCGTACGGCCTTTTGGAGCGCGACCATCTGATCGCTCTGCGGCCGCGCGATTCGGGCAGCGAAAGTTTTGATGCAGTGCGCCGACGGGCTCAGCATTCGCCCACAAGCGCGCCGACAGGAGCGCGGGGTCGCTCTCCTAGACTCTAAATCCGCGCTCCAGATCCACTCTGCAAGGAAATACACATGCAAAAGACCGTACTGCACGGTCGCCTCGCCGTATCGGTGCTGCTGATTCGGGTCGTTATGACAGTCGCCATGGCGCAGGCGCCGCCAGCGGCGAGCCGTACTCTAATCCGCGCAGGCCACGTCCTGGATGTGCACAGCGGTAAAGAGAGTGCCGATCAGACCATCATCGTGACGGGCGATGCGATCACCGCGATCAGCGCCACCAGCGCGACTCCCAAACAATCTCAAGACCGAGAGATTGATCTGCGCAGCATGACCGCTGCCGGGTTTGATCGACGTGCCCACGCACCTGACAAGGGACACCAATTTTGATCCCTATCACGAACTCTCGACCAGCGTCGCAAAGAGCGCACTGATCGGTGCGCACAACGCCAAAGTGACACTCGAGGCCGGCTTTACGAGCGTTCGGAATGTGGGCGCCGAAGGCTACGCAGACGTCGATCTACGCGATGCCATCAACGCGGACCTGGTTGAAGGCCCGCACATGCTAGTCAGTGGCCCCGCCCTGGGGATCACCGGTGGCCATTGCGATGAAAATCTACTGCCGATTCAGTACCACCTCCAGGGCGGTGGCGTTGCCGACGGCGTAGAAGCTGTCCAACACAAGGTTCGGGAGACTATAAAATACGGCGCCGATCTCATTAAAATCTGCGCCACCGGGGGCGTCCTTTCGAACGGTGACGATCCATAGGCCTCTCAATACACACAGGAAGAACTCAAGGCGATCGTCGCCGATGCGCACCGCCTTGAGCACAAGGTTGCAGCGCACGCTCACGGCGCCCAGGGCATTCTGCGGGCGACGCAAGCAGGCGTTGATTCCATCGAACACGGCTCCTACATGAACGACGAGGACATCGCCGCGATGAAGGCGCGCGGGACTTACTTCGTGCCGATCGCGTACCTTGTGGATTGGATTCAAGAAAACGGCCACTTACCGCCGTTCTATGAACAGAAGATGAAGGATGTGAGTGCGGTGGAGAAGGCGAATGCAAAAAGGGCGATCGCTGCACATGTCAAAGTCGCACTGGGCACGCACGCGGCCGTCTACCCACATGGCTTGAACGCACATGAGCTCGAGTTGTACGTCGATCAATTCGGGATGTCGCCGCTTGCCGCCATTCAGACCGGAACTTTGAACGCGGCAGATCTCATGGGATGGTCCGCCAAGGTCGGGGCGCTTGAGCCGGCAAATGGGCAGACATCATCGCAGTGAAGGAAGACCCGTTACGCGACGTGAAGTTGCTGCAGCATGTTTCCTTTGTCACGAAGGCAGGAATCGTCCACAAGCACGAAGCCGACTGAGCACACTTCCATCATGCCGATGCCCGCGGCCCGTGCGCCGACGGAGTGCGGCACACGTGGTTCTAAGTCTAAATCTGCGGTCAGAATCGGGCGGCTCAGACCGCACCGTACGTCAAAAAGTCCACTCGGCCATCCCGGCGCCCATGACGAGCCGGCGTAGCAATTGAACGAATGTGCGCCGAGCGACCGACGCACATCCGCTTGGTTCACACGCCAGTAGCGCTACTAAATTCGACAATTCGGGTCATCACGGTGGTGATCGCACCAATGTGCCTCCCGAACCCCATTGCGATCGACCCTGTCACCGTTTTCGTATCGATATGGGCCATGATCGGTGACAATGCAAGCTGACAGGTTAGCGACTGCGACAAGCACGCCCAAAATTGCTATGCGATTAAGAATATTCATTCATTTTTTCCGTTGATGTAACAGCAAGGGAAGTAGATATACACCTATCGTGTCGCCCAGGGATTAGCAAGTAACGTGCCGCGGCAACGATCAGGGCGCTGGTTTCACTCCCGTACATGCTCGATTGACCCGGGTCCGACAGGAGAAATCACGAGAGGGTCGCGTGCAGTCCGGCATCGATGTCACAGCAGGCGTCATCGAGGGATTGTTCGGCACGCCATGGAGCTGGCCGGCGCGTTCGAGCGGCGCTGATTTACAGCAAGGCAGCGGCTGCCAGCTCTACATCTACGCACCCAAAGCCGATCCCTTCCGGCGTCAGCGAGGAACCGATACCCGAGGAGACGCCGTCTCAGTTCGCGAAGCGGGGCGCTCGTTGCCACAGCTGCGGAATATCATTTGGGACCGGACTTACGCCTTTTGAGATCTACCGAAACTATGATGCCAACGCGCGGATGGCGTTGCGCGCGAAAGTCCTGCAGATCAATTCCATCCGCGCCGACATTCTCTGCGTCCTGTTTGACGATATGCGCGCTGACGTCGCCGACCTCGCCAGCACTCAGGCACGGGTGACCGCGGATGTCTGCTTCTGGAGCAATGCTGCGCATTTTATCGTTTGCCCGACGTACTACTCGTTCGATCCGCAACTGACGCGCGCGTTTGGAGCAGCGCCTGGGAATTATCTGCGCGATTTCGGGCATGGCATTGGTCCCAGCGCCAATGGCTTAGGGGGAGAAAACCTCATCTGGCAGGGCTATTCAGCCAGCCACTTAGCCCAAGTTGCGAATGAACTGCGCCGCAGACCATGCATCTGGAACAACTACCTTTCGAACGACTCCAAAGTCCGCTCAAATCATCTGTACCTTGATCCTGCGACCTCCCCCTGCGAACTGCCGGTCGATCTGGTGGCAGGCGTTGCAATCAATCCGATGAATCAGCCGTACCTGTCACGCATTTCGCGGTGTCTGTATCGGCCCCTGTTGAAAGCTCCGCCGGAAACACTGTCGTCGGACGCTCGGGCCGAAACATGCCGCGCTCTGTGCGCGGCTCCGGTCACGCAACAGCTGCTCGCTGTCGGTGAACTTTTGCAGAAGTCCGGCCTTGGTCTCCTCGACAGCGGTGCGCATCAAGCGCTTCTTGCACGGTACGGCAGAGAAAAATCCAATCGCTACGCACAGAAAAGCTGCTTGGTAGCGCCGCGAGTACGCGTTCGATCCCCGGTGCCTGACCTAACCTGGCCGCTTATCGTGTGTCCAACTACCCCGCCCGATATAGCCGCTTCAGGCGCCTGGTCGTTCGGGGAAGCGTACAGCGAGCGCCCGCACGGCTCTAGCTCATCGGGATCCGCCTTCTTGCGCCGGGCAACGAGAACCGCCAACCTCGCGCGCCGCTCCCGCGCTGCATTATGTGATGTACCTGTATTGCGGCCGCGAGCCTGTAGTAGGCTCAGTGCTCCGGGGAACGACTACCATGGCCGCCAAAAAGAAGCGCCAACCTGTCGAGTTCGACATTCAACGAGACTTCGCCGCGCACGTCGAAGCCAACCGCAAAGCTCATGAGTGGGCTGCAATTTGTGTCGCCTACCGGGAGGCGGGCAAGACCGAGCAGGCCCAAGCCGCAGAGAACAAAGCCAAACTCTGGCTACAGAAGATGCTCACGCTGGAGCGCGAAATTGAGCCCAAGCCCTTGGGCAGTCCATCGCGGCTACTGCAGGAGCATTAATCGGGGAACATACTATGCCGGCAAATAGGATCTGGTCAGCGAGGCCTGACAACCAGGTATCGTTCGCGGCACATATCGAACCGAGCCTTCGGGCCCACGGCTGGCTGACAAAATGGTTAGCCCTGCGTGATAACGGCAAACCCAAGCAGGCCGCTCAGGCGGAACGTAAGGCGCGACATTGGTTGCGAAAGACGATGGCACTTGAGGCGCGCGTCGAGTTCGAACGTCCGCCGGCGCGCCCGCCGGGGCGGGAGTAAATCTGGCACCGAGCGCTGCCGCCCGTGGCGAGCAAGCGCAACCTGCGGTCGAGCCTCATCGCGGTATGAGCGCGGCTTCCTTACGCGAGTGCTGGCGATACGGTGCCGAATAAATCAACGACGCCCGCAACCGAGTGAAGCTGTGCCCTGCGCCGACGTCAGCATTTTCCATGTGTACACGCCCTGCCGCTCCGGGCGCGGCTGCCCGATGCGTACTGCCGCAACGGTCGGCCAAACATCTAATTTGATCCTGCCGCTGTTGCGCCGGATCATTTCTCCGCTATGCGCCTGACAATCTTGCCGGTTTCATCCATGAACTCGATCGACGCGGCGCCGGAGGGCGTGACTGTGAGCTTCAAACGTGCGAGTCCCTTTGCATCGCGGAGAATCACATTCGATGCCCGATCCTCACTCTTGCCGATAAACAAACGCGCATAGCCGAAGCCCCCGGCCCTTTGGATGCTCTCGAATTCAGCGCTGCCCTCAGGCGTGTTGACCTTGTCGATGAGATCGAGCGGTATTGCCGCGCTCGGTCGATCGAAGAAGGTAAGCCCCGCGCGGCGGCGGCCGTGATCCTCGGTCTGGTCCAGGGAGATAACTTGGTCCTGCTCGTACTGATCGAAGCTCAGATGACCGCCGCTACTCGCATTTTGGCCTTTCTTCGAGCCGCCAAAGAGAAGGCCGCCGTTCTCGGTGCCTTCGTCATTGAAGAACAGTATCCCTGCTGCCTGTCGGTTCGGATACGGGTGTTCTGTTCCCTTAAAGATGAGGCCCGGTGCCGTGGCCGAGTTCGAGATCGTCATACGCAGCGTGCCATCGGGCTCCCGCACATTGATACGCTGCACGTCTATTTCGACAAAGCTTGAGACTTTGCGCTCGGCCGCCGCCTGACCCCAAGCGATGACACCGAGGAGCACGCTGATGCTCGCGAGCCACATATAAATCAGGTTCTTACGAACGAACGTACTCATTCTGTTTCTCCCGCAAGTTCACGGCGTGCCCGTCAGTGAAGTAACGAACTCGTTAAGTGATCGGCTTAGCGAACACATCGCAGAGAGGAATCCTGATCCACGCTGAAGTCTTCATGAAAGCCGTCGCTGAAGAGCTGCCCCCACGCATTGTCGTCACCGACCCGCAATGACGACCAGTAATACCCGGATGCATGCTGCATTCTGCCGGTTTCATTGAACCCGCCAATGTCGGCACGATTAGTAAATTGCACCGCCAGCTCGCCGATGCTCGGCATGCGCCAGTCGTGGTGGTCCGATGCCGTGAGGATTTTGCAGTACTCAAACGCTGCGCTCCAGGTATAGACTCCGGGCGCATCCGCCGGGGTCGTGTACAGAGCTTTGCCCGAATCCGGTGAAATTCCGGCGTAGACAGTGCCATCCGGCATCCTGCCGCCGGCCGCTGCGACGAAGTACGGCTTGCCCGTGTCCATCGACAGTCCGGCATAGACCCGCCCATCGGGCATCTTGGTGCCGATATCAGGCATCGCAGCGGCCGGTTGCCGTGGCGCACGCGCAGCCGCCGAGGCATCGGGCGCTACCGTCTCGGGCGGGTTCGCAGCACTGTGCGTATCGGCGTTCGACGGCATCGTCCCGCGCGCGCCAATGCAACCGATTGCCGCAGCGAACGCAGAAGCCGCGACGGTCTTAGGAGCTCTCGTCATGTGTGATTCCGGTGCCCTAAACGTAAAACGAACGCGGATATTATTGAGATGCGACCATGCCACGGCGCCCAAACAAGAATAGTCCGAGCTCCCGCGGCGTGTCGCGGCCGGCACAAACGCCTAACAGCATACGTTGCCGCCAGCTAAACAGTGTTATTGAGGGAACACGCTGCAGTCAGCTCTGGAAATCGTATTCTAGTCGACGTGCATCCATGCTTCGAACCCGCGCGAGTGCCGATGCTACGGAGCTCTTGGAGTCAGCAGGAACGCACGCGGTATATTGGCGACCCCGTTCAGATAGCCGTTCGCGACAATTTGTCCGCCGTCATTGATGCCGGTTGCATCGGTGAGTGTGTATAGCTTCGCTTCTCTTGCCGATATCAACTTATTCAGATCGAAGCTGCGACCATTGGTGTACAAAAATGCATGGCCCGCGCCTGCGGGAGTCGCGTACCAACCCACGATCTGGCCGTTGTCGTTAATGCCCAAGCCACTGCTCTGGCTGCCACCTAGCCTACCCAAATCGCGCATCGCGCCATTGCTGTACAGGAACGCATCTTCGTCGATGGCGGCGTTGAAAGAATCGCCGGTCACCTGAGCGCTCGCATTGATGGCTATGCCGAAGCTGTCATCGACGGCCCCGCCAAGCCAGCCCAGATCGAGCATCGCGCCGTTGCCGTACAGAAACGCGCGGTGCGAAGGGGAACCTTCAATATCGGACTGCCCCGTTACTTGCCCGCTCGCATTGACCGCGGATCCGAAGCTGTTGCTACCGCCCAGTGTGCCCAGATCCTGCATTGATCCGTTGCTGTAGAGAAAGGCATGTTCTACAGCATCGCCCGGAAGATTCGCGCCGCCAGTAACCGCGCCACTATCGTTGATGCCGGCACCGCTGCTGATGGTTCCACCGAGCGTGCCCAGATCCTGCATCACGCCGTTGCTATACAAAAATGCGTGTTCTGAATTGTCGGTGCTTGCCGAGGAACCCGTAACCTCGCCCGCCGCATTGATGCCGGACGCAGCGCTGTAGTTGGCCTTGCCGCCCAGCGTACCCAGATCCTGCAGTGATCCGTTCTCATACAAAAAGGCGTGCAGGTTTTTAGTAGTGCTGCCGTTATATGCTGGCGGACACGTTGCTCCGGTGAGGCACGAGACGCCGCTGATCTCGCCGCTGGCGTTGATCGCCTGGCCGCGACTGCTCTTGCCGCCCAGAGTGGGGATGACCTGCAGCGTGTATTGCTGCGCGTGCGCAGTCGGCGCGCCGATGCAGGTCGCAAAGCCGAGCGCGAGTGCCAGACTACTGACTGCAATGGTTCGCACCCGGCAAGGCGAGACTGAAGAGTTTTGCATGACGGCGCTCGCTGTGATTTGTTGTAGACAGACGAAAACAGAGTCTTTTTTATCACACCTTGGCGCGAGTCCTCATGCATAGCGCGCCCGACTGGCCATAGCTTTGCCTTAGCAAGACCCTGATCACGCGCTATTGTGCCTCGAGACTAACCGCGCTCTCACAGCACGTTGGCGCGCGAGGCCTACGCGGCCGAGACAGCAGCGCGCGCGCGCTGGTAAATTCAGAATATGCGGTGCGCACGGACGGTTGCTGGGCACTGTGCTCGCTGCAGCAACCCCATTCGGCGCGGCTTCAAAGATTTGTGCTTTCGGCAACGCAGGCGTGAATCTGACTTCCCGCGTCGAATTGCGCACGCCTCGCGGTATGCGTGCTCGATGCGGGTCCCTCAAGGCACCACGGTGGGACGCAATATGTGCGCTCGGCAGGTGCGAAATACGGCGGCACGCAGAGGCCGTGCCGCCGTCGATACGCTACGCCTGCTAGCGTTTTATATTCGCCGCGCTCAACATCCGGGAACCAGACCATCTTCGGCCGAGGAGCCCACGCACAGTCCCGAAGGTGCCCCGAGCTGCATGTCGATGAACCACTCGCCCAAATTCTTGTACGTCGTCGAGCCCGTCTGCGGAATGATGCTGTTGTAGTAGAGGTACGGGCCATTGGGCGTGATGTAGTACTCGGGGTCGAGTCGCTGCCGCGGCGGCAAAGAGTTAGCGGTAACGAGGACGTTGAACAGCGGTGTCTGCGGACTGAGCGCAATGACCGCTAAGCCATTGGGTGTCGTGATGCTGTTTTGCGAGTCAGCCGTTTTAGACAGTGTCGAGTAAACATAGGTCGTGCACGTCGGCGTGCAATTGATGAACGGCTCCGGCGAGTTCAGGTAAGGCTCGTTTGGATCGGGCGATGTGATCTGATTGACCAGCGTGAAGGCCGGCGATCCATCGCCGTTGGTGCCGGTCTGCTCGTAGACCTGAAGCGTCGTGTGATTGGAAAGCGTGAAGAAGATGTAGTTGTCGCCGAAGTCCGGAGCGCGGAACATGAATCCTGCGTACTTCGTCGTAGCGTCTGTCGTCAGCTGCTCCACCACCTGCGTGTCCATGTTGTACCAGAACACTTGCTGGAATGTGAATTGGCCAAACGTCGCATCGGCCTGGTAAAGGAACTGATGCGTGCACGGCACAAACCTCTCCCCTATGCCGTTTGATGTGAACGGCAACAGTGTCGGCGCTGTTCCGGGCGCGCCGCTGACCGGCTCCGTAAACAATTGGATGGGCGAAGTGAAATTCTTGAACATCGCAAGCGCGACCGGATCGCTATTGCACTGACTGCCTTCCGGTAGGTTCGAGGCGCCGCTGCCGACAGTGCCATTGCCAGTGCCGTACGCACCCGGCAGAAACTGTTGCGTCCAGATATTAAAGCCGGTCTGGGTCGCAAACGCCGCCCCGGTATGACCTGGTGTCTGGGATTGGTTCGGCTGATAGCGCGAGTAGACCAGTTGCGAGACCAGCTGGCCGTTCTGTGTCGAGAAGGCCCACTCCGGACCATTGCCATAAACGTTCCAGAAAGCCGCGTTGGTGTCGGCCAACTCATCATTCGCGCCCGGCGAGACAAACATGCCGCTGTTCGGATCAAGGTGAGCGACCCACAGGTTGTTCTGTCGGTCGGTCCAGTTCGCGCGCGCATTGCCGTCGCCAAAGTTGCATGTCGGGCAGTTGATGCCGTCGCGGCCCCAGTCAAACTCGACGTCGCCCATCGGCGTCGCCGAAGCCTGCACTTCAGTGTACTGCTGCGGCGTCACGGTGAGCGCGGCCGTTGCGGTGTTGCAGTTCTGCGGCGTGTTCAGGTCACAGAGCTGGTATTGCAGGTTATAGGTCGCCGGCGGTACGTCGGGCGTCGTGGTGATCGCGCCGCTTACGGTATTGAGTGCGATGCCGTCGATCCAGTTACCACCGACTGTGGCAACGGTGGCATCACCCGAGGGCCCGAGCGTTGCCGGTTGGCCGTTTACACTGTCTTTGAGAACCACATTCGGTATTGGCGTCGCATAGCTGCCGGCCACCGCGGTGCCCGAGATCGGCAACGCCACGATGGATGCGGCAACGGTGACCGTCGCAAGTCCGGTACTGCAATCGGGCGGCACAAGCTTGTCGCACAGCTTGTAGTTCAAGAAGTAGGTGCCGGGCGGCGTTGAAACCGTCGTTTTGATGGCCCCGGTCGCAGGTGTCAGCGCGAGGCCCGTCCCCCACGCACCACTCTGCGCAAGAGTCGCGTTGCCTGAGGCGCCAAGGGTTGCCTGGGCGCCATTTATAGTGTCGTTGGCGGCTACATTGGCGATCGGTCGTGATGCGGTACCGGCCACAGCGTTACCGCTGTCCGGATTTGCGATGACTGCAACCGCGGATGTGACCGTGACCGTGTCGGTTGTGGTGGAGCAGTCAGGCGGAAGAAGAAGATCGCAGAGCTTGTATTGAAGATTGTTGTACACGCCTGCCGGTACAGACACGGAGGTACTGACCGCGCCGGTCGCGGGCGTAAGGCCAATGCCGGCGGGCCAGGTATTAGCCGTTACAACGGTCGCATTGCCCCCGGTGCCAAGCGTCGCGGGCGCTCCGTTTATGGTGTCGTTGGCGGCCACGTTTGCGATAGGCCGCGAGCCCGTGCCGGCAACTGCAGTACCGGAATCCGGATTCGCGACGATCAATACGGGGCCGGTCACTGTCACCGTGTCGGTCGTGGTCGCGCAATCGGCCGGCGTATTCAAGTCGCACAGTTTGTAATCGAAGTTATAGGTACCAGCCTGTACCGCAATCGTCGTGCTGACGGCTCCCGTCGAAGGCGTAAGGGCGATGCCGCTCGGCCATGTCCCGCTCTGCGCAACCGTTGCATTACCCGAGGGGCCCAGCACGGCCGCCGAACCGTTGACCGTGTCGTTCGCCGCCACGTTGGGGATGGGGCGCGAGGCGACGCCCGCAACCGCAGTGCCGCTGTCAGGATTGGCAACGATGATGCCGCTATTGACGGTCACGGTGTCGGTCGTTGTCGAGCAAACCGCAGGAACGTTCTTGTCGCACAGTTTATATTGAAGGCTGTAGGTGCCGACCGGTACGGCGATGGTCGTGCTGACGGCTCCGGTGGAAGGCGTGAGTGCGATGCCGGTCGGCCACGTGGCGACCTGGGCGACGGTCGCATTACCGGAGCTGCCGAGCGTCGCCTGCGCGCCA
>Ga0075522_10004298_pt1 | contig 10178 bp, 5 predicted proteins | sample NGEPerA_FD_74796 | JGI IMG/M metagenome (GOLD analysis project Ga0075522, IMG submission 74796) | Arctic peat soil microbial communities from the Barrow Environmental Observatory site, Barrow, Alaska, USA - NGEE PermafrostL2-A | ecosystem: Environmental > Terrestrial > Soil > Wetlands > Peat ...
CAACTTCCACCCACCGCCAACCTGCCGCACCAGCAACAAGCAGGAGTGATCCACTTCCACCTGGCCCAGCGGCGTGTCGAGACTCATGAGCGCATTGGGCACCCCCGCCGCCCGAAACGCAATCTCTGCCAGCTTCAGCGTCTTGTTAAACACCGCCTGCGTACTCGCCGAATTCGCCAGCACCTCGACGTCCGAGTGCGCCGCAACCTTCGCCACCTCGGCCGCCGTAGCCCCCGGCACCACCGTGTACTCGTAGCTCGCACCCTGCGGCATCTTCCCGTGATCGACCCACAGATCGAACACCGGCATGGTCACCGGCGCGCTCGGCCCAGTCCCGATATCCGACCACGCCCCGGTCTGCGGTCCCGCTGACACATTCACCTTCATATGCGGCGCAAAGATGTACCCAACGTGATCGTGATACACCCACACGCGATGAGCCGCATCAATCGTCTTCATCCCTGCAACGGCCCCCTCGCTGGTCAGCACATCACCCACCAGCAGCGGTTGATTCACATCCGTCGCAACAGCGTGGTCCTTGTCGTCCGCGAGCTTGATGCCCGCGCCCAGCGCAACATAACTCGAGTCGAAGAAAAACCATGCCTTCTTCGCAACAAGTTTGCCGCGCGCCAGATCCATGGCCGCCATCCCATAAGTTCCATCTGACACGCCGCCGTCGAATGTCGTCGTGCCGCGTACACCAATCGGATTCTTCTCGCCCGTCTCCAGCGTTCCCTGAATCGCCGTCGTCCCCGAAATCTTCGTCCAATCCCACACGCCAAAAATGTCCTTGTACTCATCGCCGGTGAGATAGAGATAATTTGTACCGTCGGACATATGCACCGACTTCTTGCCTTCGGAGTTGACCAGTTCGCTGTTCAACATGCGCGTCGACAGCATGCGCACCGATGCGTAGTAGCCAGCGCGGCGATGCGTCATGAAATCGGAACACCAGAACATTTTGTTGCCGGTAAACTCCGGCGCACCCGCCTTCCCCTGCAACCGCGCCGCAAAAATCTCCAACTCCTTCTGTCGCGGCGTAGGCTCGGCAGCCAGCATGGCAATCACGTTGCCCATGCTGTACGCTGGTCCCGCAGGTGTCACCGGGCCCGCCGTCTTGTCCTCCGGCACCACCACTTTTCCCTGCCGGGTAATCTCGCGTCCCACGGCGCTGTAGTCGAAGACGTTGCCGCTAATCATCCATTGCTCGCCGTCCAGTAAATACGCACTGAAAAGGGCCATGCGATCGGCAGGAATCTGGAAGCGCGTTCCCCACGAGAACGAGACGAAGCGCCCCACGTCGTTGGCAAAGTCCAGCCCATAGCCGCCGTTGTATAGCTGTACCCGGTGCTGATGGAACGAGTAGTCCTGCTCAATGCCCTCTTCGGGCTGAGACATGATCTTGATCTCCTGGTACATGCGCTCGAAGCCCTCGGCAACGGGAGCGGGATCGTTCTCAAGGCAGCCGCGCACAATCTCGATGCCCACGCCCCAGGTGAGATTCGCGCCCGTCCATTTATGCCAGTCGCTGCGCTTCATAATGGCTTCAAGTTTTGCGCGCGCATCATCGGGCAGTTGCGGCCCAAGCAGGCTGCCGATTTCGCCAGTCAGTTCCGGCACGCCAATCTCATTCCACCACCAGTTTGGATTGCGGTAATCGTGATCGGTCCACCACTTCAGCGCCAGCAGAGTTTTACCTTCGAGCGCTTCATCCGGATGGCCGCCGTTGCGCGCGAGCCGCGCCGCCTTCGCCATCACCAGCATGCGATTGAGATGCTCGCTGTTCACCCAGACGGAGCGAGCCGCGTCTGTGTAATTGATATCGGACCAACTGCCATCGGCCCCAAGCGCCGCGGCATACTTCCGGCTGGTGGCATTCACCTGCTCAATGGCAGAATCGCCAACGGGGAGCACGGCGCGAACAAACCGGTCGCGCACCACTGCAAGGTCGGCGTCAGGCGAAGCAGCCGTCGCCAGCCCGTCTGTTGGAATTACCGGCCGAGAAGCAGATAAAATGGCGGGCGCGCAAAGCAGCGCGAGAACAAGTGACAACAACTTGGTCATGGAACACTCCAGATTTGTACGGTATGAATGCTGTTGAATCTTCGCGGTCAGAGACATGTTTCTCACCAGTGCTTGTGCTCCGACACAACATCCAGTTCCGATCCCGCAAGCAGAAACGCGCCCACGCCAAAGTTATAACTTGAGCTCGGCGTGTACTCCGCCGGCGCTTCGCCGATGGGCTGAATACTGCCAAGGCGACCATCCTGATAAACATGCGTGAGCATGCCGCTCCAGGCCTTCTCCACCACCGGCAGGTATTTCTCCGCGTCCAGCATGCGATGGTTGATGCCCCAGGCGATGGCGTAAGTGAAAAACGCCGAACCCGACACTTCAGGAAGCGGATAGCTCCCAGCATCGAGCAGGCCGGGACGCCACAGGCCATCGCTACCCTGGATCGATGCAACTTCTGCCGCCATCTCTCGGAGCAAGGCGATGTAATGCGGGCGCAACGGATCGTCCGACGGCAAGCTTGCAAGAACTCGAACGATTCCCGCCATTACCCAGCCGTTTCCGCGCGACCAGAAGATTTTCTCGCCGTTCTTTTCCCGCTTGTTGAGATAATTCACATCGCGAGAGAACAAATGTTTCTGCCTGTCGTAGAGGACCTTCTCGGTCTTTCCCCACTCCCTGTCAACGTAGGCATTGTAGGTATCGTCCCCGGTAATATCCGATAGTTGCACACCCGCGGGCGGCGCCATAAAGAGCGCATCGCACCACCACCAGGCCGGCTTCTCCGGATCGTTCAGCAATGCCACTGCATCGTCAAACTGTCTCCGCAGCGGCGCAACTTGTTCCTCTTTGTGCGAGGACCGATAGACCTCAATGAAAGCCTGCGCGATTGCAAAATCATTGGCTGGGTATGTTGTGCGCTCCAGCTTCCAGCCAAAGTGCTCTCCCACCGAAGCAACATACTGGCTGTAACGCGAATCGTGCAGCGTACGGGACGCCGCCATTAATCCAATATCAAGCGCGCCAAAATCCCACGCGCGGCTGGGCGGTTGCGCCTGAACACGCTGCAACTCCCAGTCAGCAACCTTGCGCATGGCTGCGCGAATCTGCTTCGAGTGCAACGCGGGTGAAAGATCGGTGGCCAATGGCCCCGGGTCGCTGGGCTGGTCTCCCGGAGAAGGCGCCGCCTCATTCTTCGTTGGCTGCTGGGCAAAACAGGCGGCATTCGATGTTCCCAAGAGCACAGCAATCAAAATTCCCAGGAGCATCGCGGTCGAGCCCGCAGCCCACAGAGTCCTGCACAGCCAACGCATTCTAATCTCCATTTATTAAGTCCGTAGCTAAGCTATTGTTCCCCGCCGGAGTCTTACGGCTGCCCACAACTGGTCCGTATCCATCATACGATCTCGATCTTCCGCCCTATACAACTTGCCGAGTGTGCGTCTCTCTCGATAAAGTGTCATCCACCAGGCATCTTTCGGGCGGCGCCGTCCCTTGGCGTGCCGCGCACCGCGTAAATACCTCTTCCCCAAAAGGATTTTGCATGTCTTCCTTACCCGTTACCCCCGTCGCCAACCAGGATATTGACTCAACGCTGCGCGAAAACCGTGTGTTTCCGCCGCCGCCCGAGTTCAGCGCCAAAGCGCACATCAAGAGTCTGGAGCAATACGAATCGCTCTACAAGGAATCAATCCAGGACCCCGAAAAATTCTGGGCCGGGGTGGCCGGCGATCTGCACTGGTTCAAAACCTGGGACAAGGTGCTCGACTGGGATCTGCCCTGGGCCAAATGGTTCGTCGGAGGCAAGCTCAACCTCTGCTACAACTGTGTCGACCGACACGCCCTCGGCGAGCGCGCCGGCAAAACCGCACTCATCTGGGAGGGCGAACCCGGCGAAGTGCGCCGCCTTACCTACGCCGAACTCCACGTTGAAGTGCAGAAGTTCGCCAATGCCCTCAAGTCGCTCGGAATCAAAAAAGGCGATCGCATCGCCGTCTATATGGGCATGACGCCCGAGCTGGCCATTGCCCTGCTGGCCTGCGCTCGCATCGGCGCCGTCCACTCCGTCATCTTTGGCGGATTCGCCGCCAACGCCATCGCCGACCGCGTCAACGACTCCTCCTGCGTCGCCATCCTCACCCAGGACTCCAGCTTCCGTCGCGGCAACGAAATCCAGCTCAAGCGCACGGTGGACGAAGCCATGGCCGCCTGCCCCACCGTCAAGCACGTGGTCGTCTATCGTCGCTCCGGCTCGCCCGTCAACATGGTTCCAGGCCGCGACCACTGGTGGCACGACCTTGTGGCCGCCGCCGCCCCCGACTGCCCCGCCGAGCATCTCGACTCCGAGGACCCGCTCTACATCCTCTACACCTCCGGCACCACCGGCAAGCCCAAGGGACTGGTCCACACCACCGGCGGCTATGCCGTGCAAACCTACATCACCACCAAATACGTCTTCGATCTGCGCGACGAGGATGTCTACTGGTGCACGGCCGACATCGGCTGGGTCACCGGCCACTCCTATGTCGTCTACGGCCCGCTGCAAAACGGCGCCACCGTGCTCATGTATGAGGGCGCACCAAACTGGCCCGACTTCTCCCGCTTCTGGAAAATCATCGACGACCACCAGGTCAGCATCTTCTACACCGCACCCACCGCCATTCGCGCGTTCATCAAGTGGGGCGACCAGCACGTGGAAAAGTTCAAGCTCGATTCGCTGCGCCTTCTCGGCACCGTCGGCGAGCCCATCAACCCCGAAGCGTGGATGTGGTATCGCGAGAAGATCGGCCACAACCGCTGCCCCATCGTCGACACCTGGTGGCAAACCGAGACCGGCGCCATTCTCATCGCGCCCATTCCCGGCGCCGTGCCCACCAAGCCCGGCTCAGCCACGCGGCCTTTCTTCGGCATTCAGGCCGAGGTGGTTACAAAAGAAGGCGCGCCCGTGCCCGCCGGCAGCGGAGGCCTTCTGGTCGTTCGCAAGCCCTGGCCCTCGATGGCCCGCACTGTTTACGGCGACCCGGAGCGCTACCAAAAGACCTACTGGAGCGACGTTCCCGGCTGCTACTTCACCGGCGACGGCGCCCGCATGGATGCAGACGGCTACTTCTGGCTCATGGGCCGCGTCGACGATGTGATCAACGTAAGCGGCCACCGCCTGGGCACCATGGAAGTGGAATCGGCGCTGGTGGCGCATCCCAAAGTAGCCGAAGCCGCAGTCGTCGGCCGCCCCGACGAGCTCAAGGGCCAGGCCATCTCCGCCTTCGTCACGCTCGAAACCGGCAACCCGCCCAGCGAAGAATTGAAAGACGAATTGCGCAAGTGGGTCTCGAAGGAGATCGGTTCATTGGCTCGCCCGGACGACATAAGATTCACCGAAGCCCTGCCCAAAACCCGCAGCGGCAAAATCATGCGCCGCCTGCTCCGCGAGCTAGCCACCCACGGCGAAATCAAAGGCGACACCACTACCCTCGAAGACTTCACCGTAATCGCCAAACTCCGCGAAGCCGAAGAAGGATAAAGCCGCCTCGTAAACGCGCCTAAGCAATCTCCGTGGTCCAGCTTCCGGCACATCGCGAGCGGCGGCGCGGGCACCGTTGAGATTGAGCCCTTCTTGGGCATAGGCGAGGCATGCGCTGCGCACGCGTCACAATTCGAAGCTAAATGAGCTACATTGCCCAGCGCGAGTCGTAAGCATTCGCCCACCCTCTTAAGCATGATCAAAAATAAGTATTTCGCAGGAATCGCGCTCCTCGTCGTGGCGGGAAGCGCGTTCGCAGCAGGACCAGGACCAGCGCCCGTGAACCTACGCACGGCTGGCGATTTTGTGATCCTCACAGAAGCTGGCATTACCGATGTACCGACTTCAGCGGTCACTGGAGACGTTGGGACGAGCCCAATCACCGGGGCTGCCGACCTCCTCACCTGTACTGAAGTCAAGGGATTGGTCTTATCCGTCACTACTGCTGGCCCCGCGCCATGCAACATCAAGAACCCAACCAAATTGACTGCGGCTGTCCTCGACATGAAGACCGCCTATACGGATGCCGCCGGACGGTCAAACCCTGATTTCACCGAACTCCGCAGGGGAGTCATTGGGGGAATGACACTCGCTCCCGGCCTCTACAAATGGGGCACAGGTGTGAGTATGCAGACAGATATCACCCTCTCCGGCACCTCGAACCAGGTGTGGATCTTCCAGATTGCGGGCAATCTCCTCGAAAGTAACGGCGTCACGGTTCACCTGAAAGGCGGCGCACAAGCCAAAAACGTATTCTGGCAGGTTGCCGGACTCACGATGCTCGGAACAACCTCACACTTCGAGGGCATCATCCTGTGCAAGACACTGATCGCCGTACAGACTCACGCATCCATCGACGGCAGGCTGTTCTCGCAGACCGCTGTTACATTGCAAATGAATAAAGTCACCCAACCATAAAGTAGCTGCCGGGTGACCCACACATTGCTGCTGCCTCCTTCGATTGTTGGCAAAGATTGAAGGCTGTGCCCCATTCATCGCGGCTCCATCGCGATGAGTGGGATCTGAGAGTGTTTGCACCCAGAGAGTGCGTGATCGGGCCACCCGCCGCCCTGACCGTCCCCCCAAAAAAACCGCTGTGTCATCTTGAGCGGAGCGCAGCGAAGTCGAAAGATCTGCGGTTGCTCTTGCGGTTGCTTTTGTCGCGCACCCATTCTTGCCACGACCAGCGTAGCGAGCACAGTAGAAATCGAATCCTCCTGGACGACAGCAGGATGGGAAGCTTCTACGAAATCTCAGGTCTCAAAATCGAGACCTGGGCACCCGTTTTTGTGGTGGGAAATTGAGATGTGGCCGACCCGCCCGGCAGAAGAAAACCTGCACGAAACTATGCCAACAGTAGTCTCAAACTCGATGACACGTCCCGTTCCGGCAAAAGTACACGCACCCTGACGGCGGAGTCGCATAGAAGCCGGTGCTCTTCCAGTTCGTACCTGGCGCGTTCCATATCGACATTCATCTCGGCCGCATGCCTTTTGCTGACCTGATAACCTGCTGATGAACGAGCCCCGATGTAGTCGCTTAGCCCAGCCTCAAAAGCTTGTTCCAGATTTCTACAGATTGAGCAACCCATACCTGTGCCTCTCCGGCGTTCTGCCGGACCAACCATTGCCAAGGTGCGTTCGTGATTCAAAAATTGCCTGAAACCTCGATCGAAGTGAAGTGCAGGCCAAAGAGAGAATGTTCCCGTGTGAAGTCTTCGACAAAAGTCCGTCTGCCCGCCCGTGGTCTGTCCGGTTCGATCTCTGAAAAATCAGCTCTACCGGCTTGTCCCACTGGGCTGAACGAAGGTCGGCTCTGGTTACGACTCACAGGGAGACGATTGTTTACATCGCATTTCTTGAGAAGGATCATCGCTGCTCCAATCGTTCGGTTGCTAACTTGAACCGTGCTCGTCTGGGGCGGAGCGTGTAATGCGGAAGGCGAGAAGGGAAAATTCTGTACTACTTTGATCATACGCCCACCGCCACCCACGTGCCGACAGTTTCCCCTTTTTGGGTGGGCGGGTGGCCCATTCATCACGGCCTCATCGTGATGAGTGGGATCTGAGAGTGTGCGCACCCAGAGAGTGCGTGATCGGGCCACCCGCCGCCCTGACCGTCCCCCCCCAAAAAACCGCTGTCATCTTGAGCGGAGCGCAGCGCAGTCGAAAGATCTGCGGTTGCTCTTGCGGTTGCTTTTGTCGCGCACCCATTCTTGGCACGACCAGCCTAGCGAGCACAGTAGAGATCGAATCCTTCTGGACTGTAGCGCGACGAGAAGCTTCTACGAAATCACAGGTCTCAAAAGCGAGACCTGGGGGCACCCGGCAACAAGCTTCGTCATCCTGAATAAACTCCCCTAAAAAAACGACTGTCGTCTTGAGCGGAGCGTAGCGGAGTCGAAAGATCTGCGGTTGCCTTTAGGAGTCCATTCGATCCGTTGCACGTTTCAGGTCTGCGGGTTCAACGTCGTACCAGTCTTTGCTCAAGTCCACCCACGCCGGATTCGCTTTCTCGATCAATGCAATCTTCTTTTCGCGTCGCCATCCCTTCAGCTGCTTTTCCCGCGCGATCGCGTTTCCAATGTCTTGATATACCTCGAACCAGACGAGCCGATCACAGTTGTAGCGCTCGGTAAAGCCATCGTGCTCTTTCCATTTGTGCTCGAAAACGCGCTTTTGCAAATCTCCGGTAACGCCGACATAGAGTGTATGACTACGACTCGCGACGATATAGGTGCAATAGGACCCCGTTTGCCTGGCTGGGATCATACCCGCCCAGCAGTTTTCCCGCTGTGACAGAGACAACCGCAAATCTTTCGAATCCGCTACGCTCAGCTCAAGATGACAACCTCCTTTGGAATTTTGGATTTGTAGTGTCCCGCCCAGGCCTCAAATGCAAAGCCGTTGTCATCTTCAGCGAAGGTCGCCGCAGCGACCGTAGCCGAAAGATCTGCGGTTGCACCTGCAGTTGTTCTTGTAGTACGCCCAATCCTTCAAACTACCGGCGTCGCAGGCACGGTAGAGATCGAATCCTTCTGGACGGCAGCCGGAACGGAAGCCTCTACGAGATCGCGTGTCTCACGCAACAGCGAACGTGAGCGGGGGCACCCGTTCCAGTTTTGGGACGTTGAGATGTGGGACACCCACCGTCCTGACCGTCCCCCCCAAAAAACCGCTGTCATCTTGAGCGGAGCGCAGCGCAGTCGAAAGATCTGCGGTTGCTCTTGCGGTTGCTCTTGTCGTGCGCCCATCCATCGCGCGACCGGCGTAGCGAGCACAGTACAGATCGAATCCTGCTGGACGGATGCGCGACCGGAAGCCTCTACGAGATCCCATGTCTTCCGCTGCGGCGAACGAGACCTGGGGCACTCGGCGAGCTGAAAGCTGAATGCTCCACGTCGATGCCGGCCACAATGGTCTCTGAATCCAAGTACTATGGGGTTTTCAACCGATCGGGAGGCACAGGCATGAGTATTACGCGCAGAACGGTGCTGACAAATTCAAGCAAGCTGGCCCTTGGGCTGGCCACCGGCATGCCGTCGGCACAGGAAATGCCGGGCATTCAGCCGGCGGAAAAGTCATCCGGCGGCAAGTTCAGAATTCTGGTCTGTGGCGGACACCCTGGCGATCCAGAATACGGCTGCGGTGGAACGATTGCCAGGCTCACGTCGCACGGGCACGACGTGTCGATTCTCTATCTCAATCAAGGCGACTGGCCCCCCACTTCGGTTGAGGTCAGGCTGGCCGAAGCCCAAAAAGCATGCGAAATTCTAAAATCGCGAAGGCTATATGCCGGGCAGCTGAATAGTCGCGCAATCGTCGATGCGAATCACTATGAAACTTATCGAAAGATACTCGAACAGCAACGGCCAGACGCGGTCCTGACGCACTGGCCGCTCGACAATCATCGAGATCATCGCGCGTGTTCGACTCTGACATACGATGCGTGGCTGCAAATGGGCAAGAGCTTCTCCCTGTACTATTACGAGGTTTCAAATGGGGAAGATACTCAGCAGTTCTTACCCGCATACTATGTGGACTTCAGCGCATTCGAGCCGCTGAAGCGAGCCGCCTGTTATGCACATGCGAGTCAATCGCCCGACAGGTTTTACGCGCTTCAGGACTCGGTCGCGGCATTTCGCGGCGTCGAGAGCGGGTACAAGAGGGCAGAAGCGTTTCTGCTGCAGAGGGGCAGCGCTCGCGATACTCTCCCCATCGCTCTAGCGTCTTGAATGGAGTGAACAGTCTGAAAGCGAAGTCCGGCCCGGTGGCCCACACATTGCTGCTGCCTCCTTCGATTGTTGGCAAAGATCGAAGGCTGTGCCCCATTCATCGCGGCTTTATCGCGATGAGTGGGCCGCGGAGCCCTGCCGTCCACTCTGACTCGATTTCAACGGCTCCTCGCATACCGGTCGCGCAGTGGTTGAAGCTGCTCCATCGGTAGTCGCCGGGAGATGCAAGAGTGGTTAGGTTAGAGTCAAACACCCCAGAGCCTTCCTGTTGCCATGGTCTCGTCCATTTCCCCGTATTTTTTCAATACCTCGGTGCGATACCCGGGCGAGATCGAAACTGCCTGCGCGGCAATCCGCTCGCAATAGCCGCAAGCCTGGCAGTCCAGGGAGGCGCAGTCGCGGTTGCGAAAAC
>Ga0075522_10004302_pt1 | contig 10177 bp, 7 predicted proteins | sample NGEPerA_FD_74796 | JGI IMG/M metagenome (GOLD analysis project Ga0075522, IMG submission 74796) | Arctic peat soil microbial communities from the Barrow Environmental Observatory site, Barrow, Alaska, USA - NGEE PermafrostL2-A | ecosystem: Environmental > Terrestrial > Soil > Wetlands > Peat ...
CAACCGCTCGAGCTGCTGACGCTCCACACGTCGGAGCGTCAGCAGCTCGAGCGGTTGTCGGCCCGCGCGCCCGCCACGGCCATCACCCGCGTCCCGCGGCTCGATCACGACGTGGACAACCTGGTTGAGCTGCGCGTCGTGGGCGATTCGCTGCTCGCCGGTTGACGGACGGCCGGCGTTGCCAGCCGTCCAGCATCTGGTCGAGCGCCGGGGCGGACGAAGCTGGGGCGGCGAACAGCAGCGCGACGGCGTCGCCGCGGCGCTCGAGCGCATAGAGGCCGTGCGGGGTCGCGAAGAGGGTGCGCCCTTCGAGGACCGGGGGGGCGAGGGGCGCGGTGTGCGGGCTGGATTTTTTTCGCTGGTTGGCGGGCGGTGGCAGCGGGTCGGTCGAAACCGGCTCCACGTGGGTTTGCGCGGCCAAAACCTGCCGCGCGGCGCGGGCGAAGTCGTCCGCCTCGCCGTCGTCGTCCCAGACGGTAAGCCAGGCCAACGGACGCTCGGACGCCACGCCGGCGTCGGACGCCACGCCGGCGTCGGGCGAGGCGCCGGTATCGGACGACGCGCCGGCATCGGACGACGCGCCCGGTTGCGCGGTGTAGATCCCCGCCCGATCGCCGCCCCACCCGGCGGCGGCGCGCGCGGCGATCTCGGGCGGCAGCGCCGAGGCCAGCCAGCTCCGCACCATCAGCTCACCCGCGACGTCGCTGGCGGCCGGTCGGCCAAAGCCGGGCAGGTCGGGCAGGGCGGCGGGATCGATCGAGATCGGCGCCTCGCAGGCCTCGTACTTCTCCGGGTGGAGCACCTGCTCGGTCGAGGCCGGCGGGTCGGTCCACAGCTCGTCGACGGCGCGCCAGGGACCGCGCGCCCGGGCGCCGGCGACGAACACCCAGCCGTCGACGTGGGTGAAGGTCGCCAGGTCGCGAAACCACCCGGAGGTCTCGGCCGTAGCGGTCGCGCCGCTCAGGCGGGTCGCCAACGCCGTCAGCTCGCGCGGGCCCAAGAAGCGCTCATGCGGATCCTGCAGCTCGAGCGCGCTCAGCGTGGCGTCCCCTTCGACGACGGCCAGGCGGGCGCGCGCGGCGTCGCCATCCAGCCCCCTTTCCCCCTGCGGACCCAGTTTCAAAAACTTACGGAGACCGAAGCGACGATCGGCGATCGCGTGGGCGATCTGGTGGGTGAGCGCAATCCGTTGCTCGGGGAGGGGAATGAAATCCGGCACCGAGAGCGTCCCCAACCGCGTTCCGTTGCCGGGCTCATAGCTGGCCGTCGGCACGGCGGTCAGGTAGGTCCGCGCGACCAGCGTGCCATAATCGGTGTCGGCTGGGACCAGGCCGAGCCGTTCGAGCAGGCGCGCTTCGGCGTCACCGCCGCCGCCGGTGCCCGGCAGGCCCGCCTCGACGCCGACGCCAATTGCGACCGCCCGCGCGCGGTCGGCCATTTCGCGTGTCACCGTGTGGGCGGCGAGCGGGCCGGAAAAGGGCAGATGCCGCGCCGCCGCCAGCTCGACGACCAGGCGATCGACCTCGTTCCGCAGGGCGCCGTCGGTGACCGGCGCCGCGACGAGGGCCAGCGTCAGCGCGGCCACGACCTTGCTCACGCCGGCCACGGGCGGCAGTTTGAGGTAAATAGGCGGACCGTTCAATGAGCCTCTCCGGTTCCGACATGGGCGCGCCGCTGGCACCCGAGCGGCGCGGCTTCGCGCAGGCGCTGCACGAGATCCGCCGGCACCTGTCCGGCGCCCGCACGGTCGAGCTCTACGGGGCGGCCGGGTCGCTGGGCGCCGCCATCGCCGCGCAACTTGGGAGCGACGGCGGCGACCCGCTGCTCTACGTGGTGGCCGACGAGGAGACGGCCGAGGCGCGGGCGCACGATCTGGGGTTTTTCCTGCCGCATCCCCCCGCCAGCGACGATCCACTGGTGCCGCCGTCGGTGCTCGAGCTGCCGGCCCCGGACTCGTCGCCCTACGCCGAGATGCAGCCCGATCGCGCCACCACGCTGCGGCGGATGGCGGCGCTGTTCCGGCTGTCGCGCGGCTTTTCGCCGCAGGTGCTGGTGGCTTCGGCGGCGGCCCTCTTCCGGCGGGTGGTGCCGCGCGCGCCGTTCGAGGGCCTCTGCCAGCGGATCGCCGACCACGCGACGCTCGATCGCGACGCGACGGTCGCCGCGCTCCTGCGGGCCGGGTTCTCGCGCGCCCCGGTGGTCGAGGACGCCGGCACCTTCGCGGTGCGCGGCGCGGTGATCGATCTCTACCCGCCGGTTTATCGGCACCCGATCCGGATCGAGCTCTTCGGCGACCAGGTCGAATCGATCCGCCTCTACGACGCGGCCACGCAGCGGACGCTGCGCGCGCTCGACGCGGTCTACTTTCATCCGGTGCGCGAGACGATCGCCACCGCGGGGGCCGATCCGCGCGCCAAGGTCCTGGCCGCCGCCGACGCCGCGGTCTATCCGTCGTCGAAGATCCGCCGTCTGCTCGAGCAGATCGACGGGGGGGAGACCTTCTTCGGCATCGAGGCGCTGGCGCCGGCCTTTCACGCCCAGATGGCGCCGTTCTTCGACTACCTGCCGGCCGGCGCGCTGTGCGTGGTCGAAGATCCGGAGGCGGTCCTCGGCGAGGCTCGGCGCCAGGCCAGCCGTCTGCGCGAGGCGGCGGCGGCGCGGCAGGCCGAGCATCGTCTGGCGCTGCCGGCGCTCGACTTCGTGCTGGGCGAGGACGAGGCGACCGCGGCGCTGGAGGCGCGGCGACGGCTCGAGCTGCGGCCGGTGGAGATCGCGCGCTTCGCCGATCCGGCGGGCGCGCCGCCGCGCGTACACATCCAATCGACGCCGCACACCACGCTGCGCGCCGAGCTCCAGCAGGCCCGCGCCGAGACCGTCGGGCACGGCGACGAGATCGACATCGGCCGGCCCCTGCGCGATCGGCTGCGGTCCTGGCTGGCCGCCGGGCAGCGGGTGCGCGCGGTCGCCACCAGCCGGATGCACGCCGATCGGCTGGTGGGCCTTTTTCGGGCGCTTGGTTTGGCGGCCGAGGTCGCGCCCGGCGAGGCGGCGGCGCTCTTCGACCTGAAAGCCGCCGGCGCGCCGAAAACGACCGGCGCGCCGAAAGCCACCGCCGGCGCGCCGCTGGCGGTGCTGGTCGGTCCGCTGCGGCGGGGGTTCGCGCTCCCGGCCGATGGCCTGATCGTGGTGGCCGAAGAGGAGATCTTCGGGCCCCGCTCGCAACGGGACACCCGCCCGATCAAGACGCCGGCGCTGGGCGATCTGGGCGAGATCGCCGAGGGGGACTACGCCGTCCACGACGAGCACGGCATCGGCCGTTACGTCGGCCTCAAGAAGCTCACGGTGCGCGGCGTCCCGCAGGACTTCATGCAGCTCGAGTACGACGGCGGATCGGTCTACGTCCCGGTCTACCGGATCGGGCTGGTGCACCGGTATTCGGGCGGCGACACCGAGCACGTTCGTCTGGACAAGCTGGGTCTGCGCACCTGGCAGGACAAGCGTCGCCGCGTCTCGACCGAGGCGCGCAAGATCGCCGAGGAGCTGATGCAGCTCTACGCGCAGCGCGCGGCGCTGGCGGGGCACGCCTTCCCGGCGCCGGACGCGGTGTTTCGCGCTTTCGAAGAGACCTTCCCCTTCGAGGAGACCGTCGATCAAGAGAAGGCCATCCAGACGGTGCTGGCCGACATGCAGCACGGCGTGCCGATGGATCGGCTCATCTGCGGCGACGTCGGTTACGGCAAGACCGAGGTGGCGCTGCGCGCGGCGCTGCTGGCGGTGCTGGGCGGCAAGCAGGTGGCGGTGCTGGCGCCGACGACCGTCCTGGCCGAGCAGCACTTCGTGACCTTCTCCGAGCGCTTCACCGACTTCCCGGTGCGGGTGGCGGTGCTGTCGCGGTTTCGCAGCAAGGCCGAACAACAGAAGACCCTGGCCGGCCTGGCCGAGGGGAAGATCGACGTGGTGGTCGGGACGCACCGGGTGCTGTCGCGCGACGTGCGCTTTCACGATCTCGGCCTCTTGGTGGTCGACGAAGAGCAGCGCTTCGGCGTGGGACACAAGGAGCGCCTCAAGGAGCTGCGCACCCAGGTCGACGTCCTCACGCTGACCGCCACGCCGATCCCGCGCACGCTGCAGATGGCCATGGGCGGGCTACGCGAGATCTCGATCATCGCGACGCCGCCCGCCGACCGGTTGGCCATCCGCACCTTCGTCTGCCGGTTCGATCGCGAGCTCTTGGGCGAGGCGCTGCGGCGCGAGCGGGCGCGCGGGGGCCAGATCTTCTTCGTCCACAATCGGATCGAGGATCTCGCCGAGTGGGCCGCCAAGATCCGGGGCTTAGCGCCCGAGGGGACGCGGGTGGCGATCGCGCACGGGCAGATGGCCGAGGGCGAGCTCGAAAAAGTGATGGTCGACTTCGTCGACGGCCGCACCGACATCCTGGCCTGCACCACCATCATCGAGTCGGGCCTCGACATCCCGCGCGCCAACACGATGATCGTCAACCACGCCGATCGCTTCGGGCTGGCCCAGCTCTATCAGCTGCGCGGGCGCATCGGCCGCTCGCGCGACCGCGCCTTCTGTTACCTGGTGGTGCCCGAGGAGACCAAGATGACGCCCGAGGCGCAAAAACGCCTGGCGGTCTTGCAGCGCTTCACCGAGCTGGGCGCTGGGTTTCAGGTCGCGACGCACGATCTCGAGATCCGCGGCGCCGGCGAGCTGCTGGGCGAGCGGCAGCACGGTGCGGTGGCGTCGGTCGGCTTCGACACCTACGCGCGCATCTTGGAAGAGGCCGTCGCCGAGCTGCGCGGCGAACCGATCAAGCCCGAGCACGATCCCGAGATCTCGGTCGACGTCCCGGCGTTCCTGCCCGACGACTACGTGCCCGACACCGGGCAGCGGCTGGACTTCTACCGCCGGCTGGCGCAGGCGCGTAACGAGGACGACGTGCGCGCCACGCTGGTCGAGCTGGAGGATCGCTACGGGCCGCTCCCCGAAGAGGCGCAGCTTCTGGGCGAGGTCATGGTCGACAAGACGCTGGTGCGCGGTCTCGGCGCGCTCGGCTACGAGCTGGGACCGGCGCGACTGGTGCTGTCCCTGGGGAGCGAGCCGACCCTCGAGCCGGCCAAGGTCCTGCGGCTGGTCCAGACCAAGGGGAGCCGGTTCAAGCTCACGCCGGACATGCGGCTCAGTTACACCTTCGACGAAGGGGAGAAACGCGATCGCATGCGGGCCGCCCGCGCCTGCCTGGCTAAGCTGCAGGCGCTGGCCGCGCCGGCCGACGCCGCGGCGCGGCCGCCGGCCTCGCGGGACCCTTGAAGACGAAGACGAAGACGAAGACGAAGGCGAAGGCGAAGGCCGCGGTCGCGAGCAACCGAGCGGCCTTTCCGCGCATCTTGGGTTAGGCTTGCCAGCATGTACATGCTCCTGCATCTGGCGGTTTTGACGCTGACGGTCCTGGCGCTGTCTCGGATGTTTTCCGGCGTGAGAATCAAGAGCGTGGCGGCCGCGGTGGTGGTGGCGATCGTCTTCTCGGTGCTCAACGTCTTCCTGGGATGGCTCATCCGGGTGGCGCTGATCGTCCCGGCGATCCTGACCCTGGGCATCCTTTTTCTGTTCGTGCCGTTCATAGTCAACGCGGTGCTGTTGTGGCTGACCGACAAACTCTTGGGGTCGTTCGAGATCGAGACCACGGGCGCTCTGCTCGCGTCGGCGGCGGTCATTACCCTCGTCAATGGCTTCTTCAGCTTCGCCCTGCACGCCCATCAAATGAATCTCTACGGGGCCGGCCCGACCCGCTGGATCTGAAGCGTCTCCAGGGACAACCGGCCTTTCCCGGCGGGGCCCATTCCCACCTAGATCTCGAACCAAACGCGTGTAATCTCTCGCGGATGTCCAAGCCCGCCTTTGGCCGATCGGCCCTGACTTGCGCCATCGGAACGCTCGTCGCCACGCTGGCGCTCCCCGCCTGCAAGCACGGCGAGAAATCCAGCCACCAAGCCGAGAACGTCGATCCCTCGCAGGTCGTCGCCAAGGTCGACGACACGGTCATTACCGTTTCGGACGTTCAGGAACGCATCAACCGGCAGTCCCCCTTCGTGCGCGCGCGCTACACCAACGCCGACCGCAAGAAGGAGTTCCTCGATGGGCTCGTCAAGTTCGAGGTGATGGCCAGCGAGGCCCAGCGACTCGGCTACGACAAGGATCCCGAGGTCCAGCGGGTCATGAAGCAGCAGATGATCTCGAAGTTCATGCAGAAGGACTTCGAGTCCAAGCTGAAGGTCGAGGACGTTCCCGAGGCCGACGTCGAGAAGTACTACAACGACCACCCCACCGAGTTTCACCAGAAGGACGAAGTCCGCGTCAGCCAGATCGTCGTGAAGGAGAAGCCCAAGGCCGACAAGGCCTACGCCGAGGCGCGCGCGCTGCCCAAGGGCCCGGCCAATGCCATGGACGCCAAAGGCTTCCGCGATCTGGTGACCAAGTACTCGGAGGACGAAGAGTCCAAACCGCGCGGCGGTGACCTGTCGTTCTTCGCGGCCGACTCCGCCGCCTATCCCAAGGTGGTGGTCGACGCGGCATTCAAGCTCAAAGAGGTGGGCGACGTTTCGGCGCCGTTCAAGACCGACAAGGGGTGGACCATCTTGCGCCTCACGCAGAAGCGTCCAGGCTTCAGCCGGCCCCTGCCCGAGGTCAAGCGCCAGATCCAGCAGCGCCTGTTCCGCGATCTGCGGGCCAAGGCGATGGACAGCTTCGTGGCCGACCTCAAGAAGAAGAGCAACATCGAGATCCACGAGGAGAACTTGGCCAAGGTGGTGGTCGACACCACCGGCACGGGCGCCGGCATGGGTCCGGGCGGTCTCGGCGGTCTCGGAATGCTGCCGGGCGGAATGCACCCGGCGCCCGGTATGGCCGCCCCCGGCGCGCCGGGCGCTCGCCCGATGGGCCTGCCGCCCGGCGTGGTGCCGCGGCCGCCGGCCCCGCGGCCGCCGGGGGCTCCGGGCGCGCCGTGATTCGCCGCGATCGCCAGGCCGCGCTGCGCGCCTCTGCCGCCTTATTGGCGCTCGCCGCCGCCTCGGGCGTCGCGCGCGCGCGGGTGGTCGAGAAGGTCGCCGCCGTGGTGGGCGATTCGCTGGTGCTCGCCAGCGAGGTCGAAGAGAAGGTCGCGCCGCTCATGGCGGACGTGAACCGGATTCCCGATCCCGACAAACGCTCGGCGCGCGCCGGAGCGCTGCGGCGCGAGGTGCTCGATCGCCTCATCGACGACGAGCTGATCTTGCAGCAGGCGGCCGAGCTCAAGCTCACCGTCACCAGCGAGCAGGTCGACGCCTCGATCGACGAGATCAAGAAGCAGAACAGCATCGACGACGATCAGCTCCGCGACGCGCTGCGATCGCAGGGGATGAGCATGTCGGCGTACCGCGCCGATTTGAAGCGCCAGCTGCTGCGTTTTCGCGTGCTCAACATCGCGGTCGGCTCGCGGGTCAACATCTCGGACGACGAGGTGCGGTCCTACTACAACCGCCACATGAAAGACGGTAGCAACGTCCAGGTCCGGGCCAGCCACGTCTTCATCGCCATCCCCGACGGGGCCGACGCCAACGTGGTGGCCGAGAAGCGGGCCGCGGCGCAGAAGATCCTCGAGCGGGCGCAGGCCGGCGAAGACTTCGCCAAGCTGGCGCGCGAGACCTCCGACGACGCGGCCACCCGCGCCGAGGGGGGCGATCTGGGCACCTTCGGCAAGGACATGTTGCCCAAGGCGATTGAAGAGCTGGTGTTCTCGATGAAGGTCGGCGACGTGCGCGGCCCCATCCGCGCCGACCGCGGCTTTCACGTCATCAAGCTGGTCGACCGCACGACCAAGGTCCCCAAGCCCTTCGACGAGGTCAAGGAAGAGATCCGGATGCAGCTCCGCCAAAAGGACATGGAGCGCCAGACCAAGATCTACCTCGCCGAGCTCCGCAAGAAGACGCTGGTCGACATTCGGTATTGATTGCCGGCGCCCATCGGGCGCGCGCTCAGAACGTTCCGAGGTCGGTGGTCGCCCAGTTCCCCAGGGAGCCGTGGATGTCTAGGATGTGACCGGCGCTGTTCAACACGACGACGTGGACCGACCCATCGCCCATCATCGTGCAGTCCGGCGCCGAGGCAGCCTGTGTGCCGATGCGCGCCCAGGCCGAGAAGGCGTTGCTGTTTACGTCGCTGGTCCAGCTGTCGTAAACCTGACCGCCGGCCACCGCCTCGACATGCACCAACGAGCCTCCCATCTCGCCGGTGTCGACGCAGATGGTGGGGCTAAAGCCGTAGGTGGTACCGCTGGGCGGGGCGAGAGCCACGGGCGCCACCCAAGAGGCCGGCGCCGACGAGATGTAGTTGGTATAGATGTCCAACAATCCGGTGCTGTCGAAGGCCGCCACCAGGCGCGCCGAGCCGCCGCCGCCCGCCTGCTGAGAGATGTCGATGGTGGCGGTGCCGAAGGTGTTGGCCCGGGTGGTGATGGGGGTGACCTGGGTATAAGTGCCGTTGTAGACGTCGTAGTAGACGGCGTTGACGTCCAGCGCGCCAATCACGTAGTTATTGCCCTGCGGATAGGCCTTGACCGAGGCACCCGGGCTGAAGGTCTCGGGGGCCAGCTCGCGGAAGAAGGCGTTGAAGGCGGTGCCCGATCCGGTGGAATGCATGAAGGCGCCCAGCGGGTTCGCGCCGGTGGCCGTCAGGTGGGTCACGTCGCTGTTGGCGCTGCAGTCCAGGTCCGAGCGCGTGTCGAGCACGGTGGCGTCCAGCGACAGGGTGACCCAGGCACCCCAGCTGGTGCCGTTGTTGGATCGCTGATGGATCTTCACGTCGTTGCCGCGGCCGAAGACCACCGCGGTCGTGAAGTCGGGCGTGGTCACGCAGGGTCCCGTCGCGAACGCCGAGGCCATGCAGGTCCCGCCGCTGCAGGTGTACCCGGCGACGCAGCCCGAGGTCGCGCTGCAGGTGTTGCCGCAGGCGGTGGTCGAGGTGCACGCGTATCCGGCACAGGTGCCGGCGACCGAGCCCGACTGCTTGCAGGTGCCGCTGCCGTCGCAGGATCCGGTGGTGGTCGCGGTGATCCCGCTGCCGGAGCAGGCGAAGGTGCCGGCGCAGCTCGTCGCCATCGCGGTGAAGGCGCAGGCGCCCAGACCGTTGCCGCCGTTGTGATCGCAAAGGCCACTATGCCCGCAGGTCGCCGTGTCCTGGCTGCACTCGCTGTCCGGGTCGGTACCCGCCGTGACGGCGGCGCAATGGCCGTTCGCGACGCCGGTCTTGGTCATCACGCAAGCTTCGCAAGTTCCGCTGCATGCGTTGGTGCAGCAGACACCATCGGCGCAGAACCCGCCCGCACACTGGCCATTGGAGGTGCAGGTGGCGCCCAGCGCCCGCGTGGGCGAGCAGGTGTTGGTGGTCAGGTCACAGAACGATCCCGACGCGCAGTTCGCCGTGCTGGTGCAGGCGGCCGGCAGGCAACTGGTGGCGTTCATGCAGGCGACGCCGCCCGGGCAGGCCGCTGCGGTCGCCGTCCCCGGCGTGCAGGTTCCAGCGCCGTTGCAGCTGGCCGGCGTGACGGTGAGCTGCGAACCCGAGCACGACGAGCTACCCGTGCAAGGGACCCCCGAGGCGGCCAGCGCGCAGGCCCGCTTTCCGTCGCAGAATCCATTGGTGCCGCAGGTCGCGCTGCTCGGGGCGCAATCGTTGTCGGCGTTGTTCCCGCTCGGCAGCGCGGTGCAGACGCCGTCGGTTCCGCCGCTCTTGCTGGCGACACACGATTCGCAGATGCCGGCGCAGTCGCTGTCGCAACAGACGTGGTCGGCGCTGGAACAGACTCCCGCCGCGCACTGGGTCGTAGACAAACAGGTCGCGCCGGGCGAGAGCTTCGGCTTACAGGTCTGGGTCGTGCCGTCGCACAGGAAACCCGCGCCGCACCCGGCGTCGCCGTTGCAACCGGCGTCCGGGTGTTGCGTGTGGTCGGCGCCGGCGTCCACGCCGCTCGACGTATGACCACCATTTCCACCTACGGCCCCCCCCTGGCCACCGGCGCCGGCGGTTCCGGTTCCGACACCACCGGTTCCGCCGCGGTCGCTGCCGCCGTCGCTCGGCTTCACCAACGTCGCCGAACCGCAACCGAGGGTCATGACGGCGGCCAGAGTGAGGATCAGCTCCA
>Ga0075522_10004303_pt1 | contig 10176 bp, 9 predicted proteins | sample NGEPerA_FD_74796 | JGI IMG/M metagenome (GOLD analysis project Ga0075522, IMG submission 74796) | Arctic peat soil microbial communities from the Barrow Environmental Observatory site, Barrow, Alaska, USA - NGEE PermafrostL2-A | ecosystem: Environmental > Terrestrial > Soil > Wetlands > Peat ...
CCGACCCGCGTTTCGACTTCGAGCGCGTGATTCCGGAATGCCGCGAGTTCTTCCACGCCCAGGGGATCGCCGATGACGCGATCCCGTTGATCGCTGCCGGCGGCATCAATTCGCACGAACGTGTCGTCGAACTGCAGGCGCTCGGAGCGGCCGGCGTGCAATTGGGCACCGCGTTCGCGGTGACCGAGGAAGGCGACGCCGCACCCGGGTTCAAGGCCACGCTCGCAGGTGCCAAGCCCGAGGACATCGTCGAGTTCATGAGCGTCGCGGGCCTGCCGGCACGGGCGGTGCGAACGCATTGGCTCGACAATTATTTGCGCCACCTGCCCAAGCTGCAGGCAGCGGCGCACCAGAAGCTGCGCTGTACGCTGCACTTCGATTGCCTGCTGCAATGCGGACTGCGCGACGGCATTGCGCGCATCGGCCAATTCTGCATCGATATGCAACTCGCGGCTGCGTTGCGCGGCGACGTTCACAAAGGTCTGTTCTTTCGCGGTGCGTCGGCGTTGCCGTTCGGCACGCAGGTGAGACCGGTGCGTGAACTCATCGACTATATGATGACAGGCACGCGCATGTCGAGCGTCCAGCAACGGTCGCCCGCGTAGCGGCGGCACGGAGTCCGCGATCTATCACGGCGAACGATTCAACGGTGTCAGCCATCTCGCCGGCGCCGTGCTGGCCTTAGGCGGAGCGGCGAAGCTCGTCATCTCGGCTTCGATGCTGGGCGACCCGTGGAAGATCGTCAGCTTCAGCATCTATGGCACGACGCTGGTGCTGCTCTATATCTTCTCGACGCTCTACCATTGCATACGCGGCCGCGCCAAGGCGCTGCTGCAGAGGATCGATCACAGCGCTATCTACCTGCTGATCGCAGGCACGTACACGCCCTTTGAACTCGTCACGTTGCGAAATGGTTGGGGATGGTCGCTGTTCGGCACAACGTGGGCGCTGGCGGCATTCGGCATCGTGCAGGATCAATGGATTCGCAGCACGCACCGGCCACTGTCGCTGGTCGTCTACCTGCTGATGGGGTGGATGGCGATCGCAGTCGCGCATCCGCTGCTTGCCTCGCTCGGATGGGCAGGATTGGGATGGCTGGCGGCGGGAGGCGTCTGCTATACCGGCGGCATGGTGTTCTATCTACTCGATGAACGGTGGCGACACGCGCACGGCGTATGGCATCTCTTCGTGCTCGCAGGTAGTGCGTGCCACTACGTTGCCATTTTCACGTTCATCGCCTGAGCACGCTGCGGCGATGCAAATGATGTCGGCGGCCGGCGCCGATACATGTCGTGCTTCGCCGATAACGTGCACTTCGTTAGTGCGATTTTGACAGGCAATATCCAATCGCCGGCACGTCGATGAATTGCTGCTTGAGGAAGAACTTGAGCATGGGTATGTGACGGTTCAGCAGACGGCATTCAGAATCCGGTCGATCCGCCGGGCACCGGACCCACGCCGATTGGCGGCGGCGCGAGGTTGCAGATCCGGGTGAACAATGTCTCGAATTCGACACCCACGTCGACGCCCAACAACGGGTCGCTGTGTCCAAGAAACGCCTTTTCGATTGCTTCCCAATTTTCGGGGGTCAAATACTTCCTCGCCAGCGGCAGGACCTCCATTTCCTCTGTGCGCATGTGACTCCAGTGAAAGTCCGAGTAATCTTCCACCGCCGCGGCAAAGGCGGGGAATTCCTTCGTGCCGCCTTGCTGATATCGCGCCAATGCCTGCTCGAGCAACCGAATCTTGCCCGCGCCTTCCTGGTGCTCTCCCTCCAGACGGTCGAGCAGCGAATATGCATCCGGGTGACGCGTACGTAGCGCACGAAACAGGTATTCATCCTCCTTCGGATGGTGATAGCGTTCGGGAAACGCGTCGATGTAATAGATCATCGCGCCGAACAGTTCGAAATTCGGCTTCGCGCCGTTGACACGGATCTCACGAATCAGATGACGCATCCCATGCAACACCGCTGCGATCAGTCGATGCTCTTTGCAAATGATGCCGATTGCCTTCACATCCATCACCAGATCTCCCGAACACGTACCGACTGCGTGTCGTCGATCCATGCTAGCGCAGCGGTGATCGGATGCCTTGATGTGAATCAATCCCGAAGTGGACGACAATACGCCAATATCCTTGCTCGATGACCCTGGCGAGAGTTCGATGCCCTCGCCAACCCTGCGCCGGCCCCGCACTCTCGCTTCGGCCGTGCGGCGACGTTGCCATCGTCAACCGGTCGAAAGTCAACGGTGACCACCCCACACATTCGGCACGAAACCGACATCGGTCCAGGTGTTCAATCCATCTGGCCATGTGACATGAATTCTTTGCGCTCGATCCTGAGCGGCCTCTGCACACGGCGGTCCCCATGAAGCGCGACGATCCCGGGACTTTGCGCTCCGCCACGCCCGCCGCGTTGCCCCCGCAATCAATTTCCGTGGAGGTCCTGCTCGAGAAGTACGCCAAGGGCGACGAGCGATCGATCGAGGCGGTGCAGCGCCGCGTTGCGCGTGCGCTGGCTGCCGTCGAGAAGCCCGCCCTGCGGGCACGGTGGGAGGAGACATTCTTCATCGCCCAGCAGAACGGTTTCATCCTCGGCGGACGGATCAATTCCGCTGCAGGCACCGACCTCAAGGCAACGCTGTTGAATTGCTTCGTCCAGCCGGTAGGCGACAGCATCTCCGGCGACGAGCATGGCATCGGTATCTATGTGGCGCTCAAAGAGGCCGCCGAGACGATGCGGCGCGGTGGCGGCGTCGGCTACGATTTCTCGCACATCCGTCCCCAAGGCGCGCATGTCAGGGGCACGAACAGCCGCGCCAGCGGACCGCTGTCCTACATGAGAGTGTTCGATCAAAGTTGCGCGACGGTCGAGTCCGCGGGATCCCGTCGCGGCGCGCAGATGGGGATTCTTCGCTGCGACCATCCCGACATCGAGGCGTTCATCCATGCCAAGGACGATGGCCGGCTCACCAACTTCAACTTGTCAGTGGCGGTGACCGACGCATTTGTCGCGGCCGTGTGTGACAACGCCGATTGGGACCTGGTGCACCGGGCGCCGCCCGCGTCCGACCTCATCGCGGCCGGTGCGCATCCGCGCGGCGACGACCTCTGGGTGTACCGCAGCGTGAGCGCTGGTGCGCTGTGGGACCAGATCATGCTGTCCACCTACGATCACGCGGAGCCGGGTGTCGTGTTCATCGATGCGATGAATCGCGACAACAACCTCTCGTATTGCGAGACGATCGAGGCCTGCAATCCCTGTGGTGAACAGCCACTGCCGCCGTATGGTTGTTGTGATCTGGGAAGCATCGACCTGACGCGTTTCGTGCGGGATCCGTTCACGGTCAACGCACGATTCGACTTCGACGCCCTTGCCGCCACGGTTGTCGTGGGTGTACGGATGCTCGACAACGTCCTCGATGTGAGCGCGTGGCCGCTGCCGCAACAGCAGCAGGAGGCCATGGACAAGCGCCGCGTGGGGCTCGGCTTCACCGGACTCGGCGACGCGCTCATCGAACTGGATTTGCGTTACGACAGCGCGGAGGGACGTGCGTTCGCCGCCCGCATCGCCGAGGAGATGCGCGACGCCGCGTACATGGCGTCGGTTGCGATCGCCGGCGAAAAGGGGTCATTCCCGCTGCTGGACGCGGAGCAGTACCTCACCGCACCTCGTTTCGCGTCACGCTTGCCTGACGCCATCAAGTCGGCGATCCGCAGCCGCGGCATCCGCAACAGCCATCTGCTGTCGATCGCGCCGACGGGAACCATTTCACTCGCATTCGCCGACAACGCATCGAACGGCATCGAACCCGCGTTCAGCTGGTTCTATCGGCGCAATAAACGCATGCCCGACGAGACGATGAAGGAATACCTGGTCGAAGACCACGCCTACCGCGTGTTCAAGCACCTGTCCGGCATCGACGGCGAGGTCGAGCTTTTGCCGTTCGATCCGGCGCAGCAGCGGTTCGCGGGAACGGTATGGAGCGACGATGGCGGCAAGCGCCGCGCGATGCTGACTCCGGCGTTCGTCAGCGCGCTCGAGATGAGTGCGCAAGATCACATGCTGATGAATGCGGCGGTGCAGCCATTCATCGACACGGCGATCAGCAAGACGGTGAACGTCCCAGTCGACTACCCGTTCGACGCCTTCAAAGACCTCTACTTCGAGGCGTGGCGCGCAGGCCTCAAGGGCATCGCCACGTACCGTCCCAACCGCGTGCTGGGTGCGGTGCTCGAGGTCGCATCCGCCACCGCGCCGCAGGACTTCGATACCGCGGACCCGAACCGGCGGATCCGCCTCGATCGCGCGCTGCAGCCGCCGCTGTCCAGCCTGCGCTGGCCCGGCCGCCCGGAGTTGGCCAACGGGAATCCCTGCTGGACGTACGTGGTTCGTCATCCGCTGGGTGATTTTGCCGTGTTCATCGGCCATATCGACGACGACAAGTCGTATCCGTTCGAGGTGTGGATCAACGGCGCGGAGCAGCCACGCGGCCTGGGCGCGATCGCCAAGACGCTGTCGATGGACATGCGCACCGACGATCGTGCGTGGCTGGAGATGAAGCTCTGCGCATTGGAGAAGGCGAGCGGCGACGATGGATTCGAGATGGCCATGCCTCCGGACGGGCACAAGGTCCGCGTGCCGAGCCTGGTGTCGGGCTTTGCGAAGCTGATCCGCTACCGGTGCAACGAGCTTGGCGCCTTCGCCGACGACGCCAAGGGCAACTCGCCGGTCGTCGATGCGCTGATGGGTCCGAAGGAACCGAAGGCGGGTCCGGACGGTACGTTGAGCTGGACAGTGGACGTGATGAACCACGCCACCGGCGATGACTTCGTGCTGTTCCTCAAGGAACTGGTGATGCCCGACGGGCAGCGCAGGCCTTACTCGATGTGGCTGTCCGGCGAGTACCCGCGGGTGATGGACGGGCTGTGCAAGGCGTTGTCGCTGGACATGCGCGTTTACGATGCTGCGTGGATCGGCATGAAGCTGCGCAAGCTTCTCAACTACGGCGAGCCAAACGGATCCTTCCACGCGCGCACCCCGGGGGCGTCCAAGGCGCAGACCTATCCGTCGACGATCGCGTATCTCGCCCAGTTGATGATTCACCGTTACGCGATGCTCGGCATCCTGACCGAGCAAGGCTACCCGCTCGCGCATGCCGGGATACTCGCCGTGCCGCCCGCCGAGCAGGCGCACCGCGCAGAGCTTCGGACGCTTCCCGGCAGGAAATGCCCCGAGTGTGGCAACAAGGCAATGATCCGCAAGGATGGCTGCGATTTCTGCACCGACTGCGGCTATACGGGCGTTTGCGGCTGATGCGCCTTCGCGGGACTTTGCGGGTCGTGCGCCGGTCACCGGCCGCGCGCGCATTGTCTCGCGCATCGTCGCCGCCATGAACCGGCCACGCCGGGCCGACCAGCAACGACTCGGACGCCGGATGCTCGCCGGGCTTGAAGACCTGTCGCCAAGCTATTTCGCGATGGTCATGGCGACCGGCATCGTTTCGCTGGCGGCACACCAGCAGGGCCCGGAATTCGTGGCACAGGCGCTGTTCGGGCTCAACGTCGTCGCATGGCTGCTGCTGTGGTTCCTCTACGCGCTGCGCATGCTTTGGTACCCGCGGCGTTTTTTCGGCGACATGGTCGATCATCTGCGCGGGCCGGGATTTTTCACATCGGTGGCGGCAACCGCCGTGCTGGGTGCGCAGTTCGTGATTCTCGGGGGTGACGATCGGTTGGCCGTCGCCCTTTGGGGACTGGCGCTGTTGCTGTGGATAGGCCTGACCTACACGATCTTCGCGGCTTTCACGATCAAGGAAGACAAGCCCCCGCTGAACAAGGGCATCAGCGGCGCGTGGCTGCTCGCCGTTGTGGCGACGCAGGCGCTCGCCGTCCTCAGCGCGTTGCTGGCCGCACGCGCCGCGCAACCATGGCGGCTGGAGCTCAATTTTTTCGCGCTATCGATGTGGCTGTGGGGCGGCATGCTGTACATCTGGATGATGTCATTGATCTTCTATCGATACACCTTTTTTCATTTCGCCCCGGACGACCTGACACCGCCGTACTGGATCAACATGGGCGCGATGGCCATTTCCGCGCTGGCGGGGTCGCTGTTGATCGTCAACGCACCCGACGCGCCGTTTCTGCAGTCGCTGCTGCCGTTTCTCAAGGGTTTCACGGTGTTTTACTGGGCAACCGGCACTTGGTGGGTCCCGATGCTGTTGGTGCTGGGCGTTTGGCGCTACGTCTACAAGCGCTTCCCCTTTGAATACGACCCGCTCTACTGGGGTGCGGTGTTCCCGCTCGGAATGTATTCGGCGTGCACCTTCGCGATGGCGCACGCGCTGTCGCTGGATTTCCTGGGCTCCCTGCCACGCGCATTCCTGTACGTGGCGATGGCCGCCTGGGCGGCCGCCTTTGCCGGCCTCGTACGTCAACTGGTGCGCCGGCTGCATGGGCCGGCGCCGCTGAAACCTCAGTAGGTTCCCGGCAGGAATGCGCTGTAAATGAAGACACGCGCGAAGCGAGCGCCAACCCCGACAAGCATCCGAGCATGCGACTACCCGAATTCTTCGATTCCGTGCCGCGTATCACGTTGCGCGATCCACTCGCCCGCTTCCTCGGCGCGGCCGAGGACGGCGTCATCGAATACGGCCATGCCGCCGCGGTGAAGCTCGGCTATGGCAGGGTCGCGTCAAGTCACTGCTCGAACGTGCGGGCGATCCGCATGCCATCGTCGTTCGTCACCGACGTCACGCGAGCTTGGCGATCCGCTTTGCCGCGCGTCTTCCGCGCACAATCGACGTGAGCGTGACGATGACGAACGCCGCGAGCGCAACGGCATTCAACACGGCGCCACCGCGACGCCACGTGAATTCGCCGAGCGCATCGCCGGCGAGGCGCAAGCACAGCGAAACGTGCAGCAACACGAGCGGCGCGTAGAACGCCGGATTGTAGGGCACCGCGACACGTACGACCGACGGAACGATCACCGGCGTGTGGCCGAATATCATCGAGAACACGAAGCCCAGCGCAAGCGCGTGCAGCGCCGCGTCGTAGGAAGCGGCGCCGGGAATGAAGCCACCGGCGACAATGACGATCAGTCCGCCGATTGCGAGCCACGCGTAGCCCGATAGCATGCACACCGCGATGAAGCGCGTCAGCCCGCTGCTGCGAACGGTGCGGCGTGCGATGTCCTGCTTCAGCAACCAGCAGGCCAGCGCCACCAAGCCAGCACCGAACATCTCCTCGCCCCACGGCCACGCGGCGCAGGCAAGGCCCGCGCCGATCACGGCGAGAATCGTCGCGAATGCGTGCCGGGCGGCGAGCGACGGTGGCAGGAATCGCGAAAGCTCGAGACGCTCGCCAGCGATCGTCAGCACCAGGAAAGCGAACCACCACGATACGAAGCCGTGGACCTGCAAGCCGGTCATCCACAGCACGTTGCCGACGACCCAGCAGAGTGCGCCGGCCGCCATTGTCCACGTGAACATCGCGCGCTGGCGACGAACGATGTCGAGCGAAGCGACGAGCAACACGATGCTTGCGGCAAGCAGCAGTGAGCGCGCCGGTTGCATGATGTCGGCGATCGCTGCGATGCCGCCCAGGCCTGCACACAGCGGGCTCGCAAATGCCCATGGGCGCGCAATCGCCACCGCGCGCTCGAGCGCAATGACAGTGCCGAGAAACCCACCGATCATCAACGGACCGTGCAGTGCAGCGATGCTCGCCATCGCGTCGGGCACGCCGACGCCGACGCGCGCGAGTCCAGCGCCGGTTCCGTACACCAGTGCCACGAAACCCGGCAGCAACAGCAACACGCGACGCCCGGCGCTCACGGCGCCCAACCGAAGTGTTCCCTGGCGGCGCTCGACATGCATTCAGGTGTCCACGGTGGCTCCCACACCATGTCGACGTTCACCGCAATCCCTGGTGGGACAATCGGAGCCAACGCGGCGCGCACATCCGCGACGATCATGTCCGTCATCGGGCACGCGGCCGTCGTCATCGTCAGATCGATGTTCACCGCGGCCGGTTCGACATCGATCCGATAGACGAGCCCCAGGTCGACGATGTTGAAGCCGACTTCGGGGTCGTCGACCTGCCGCAATGCGTCGCGGATCGACGAATCACTGGGTGCCATCCGCGCAGTCATTGCACATCGCCAATCGGTTGCGACAGCGGGCGGCGCGCGCCGATGAGACAGCATGACAACTGCGTCAGGATGGATGCGGGCACCGGATGCTCGCCGGCCAGCACTTGTGAGATCCATTCGGCGGTCGCGGACGCGCATGTCGATGCGGGCAGCTCCGTCGGTGGCGGGTCGACACCATCCACGCTGCTGGCAACGACGATGGGAATGCCCTGCGTGAAATCCTCGAGTGGCACCCGTCGACGGGGATCGATAAACGGTTCTCCCTCGCAGCCGAGCAGCAGCAGCGAATCGGCGCGCGCTGCCGCGAGCAGCGTGCGAATCGGCGCAAGACATGCGTGGCTGTCGACGCCTATCACGCGATAGCTTGCGCCGTCGAAGGGGTCGATCAGTTTCGTCAGCATCCTTTCCGACAAGCCCATGCGCGCGTTCCTGCGCGTGGCGAGACCCGGCGCCAGGATATCCGTTGCCGCATGGGCGACGCGTTGGCGCGCAAGGTCTGCCTGCACCTGCACCGCCGACGACGCGGCGTGAATGCCCAACCGGGACAGTACGTCTGCCGTCGTCACCACGGACGAGCTGGCGTTACGCGCGTCACAATCGGTATCGTCGCGCGCAGCGCCTCCGCCGGCAACGCCGTGTAACAATACCGGCACGCCAAAGCGCGCGAGCAGCATCGCCAGCAACGCCGTCAGGTTCGGCAGCCGACGCACGCCCGCGCCTGTCGGCAGGATGACGGTACGGGGTGCCTCGGTCGTGGCCAGCCGCACGACACCGAGATCGACCGCTGCCCGGCGATCGCCGTCGAGACCACTGACGACAGGCACCATACCGGCGTGTTCTGTCTTCATCACTTCGCTCCAACGTCTGCGCGCGAGCCTGCGTTGCTGCCGATCCGGGACATCGACCCATTGTCGGCAGGCACGCATGCGGGTGCTTTGATATGCATCAAGACGGCGGCACCGGTATTGCGTGGCCGCACAGCAACGTCGCGCCGCGCACACGGCTTGCTGTGCTACGCTCAACAGGCTCATACCATCAGGCGACCGCCCGTGGCTCGACCCAACATAAAAACGCAGGCGTTCCTCGCCAGCCTGCCGCTGTTCAAGGAAATTGGTCCGGCCGAGCTCGATGCCATTGCGGCCGGCACCACCGAGTTGCATTACAGGTCCGGTGATGTGGTCTTCAATCGCGGCGACCCCTGCGTCGGCTTTCACCTGGTCATCTACGGCCAGGTCAAGCTCGCGTTCCTCACGCCGGACGGCAACGAAAAGGTCGTCGAGATCGTCGGCCCCGGCGGATCGTTCGGCGAAGCACTGATGTTCCTCGAAAAGCCCTATATCGTGAAGGCGCAGGCGGTCGCGGATGCGTTCCTGCTGCACGTGGCGAAGTCTGCCGTGTTCAGCGAGCTGGAGCGCACGCCGTCGTTCGCACGCAGGATGCTCGCCGGCCTGTCACGGCGGTTGCACGGGCTGATCAACGACGTCGAAGCCTATTCACTGCAGTCGGGCACGCAACGCGTGATCGGCTACCTGCTTCGCCAGAACCAGCAGGGTGATGATGCCGAAACAGCATGCGTCGTCACGCTGCCGACGTCGAAGGCCAACGTCGCGTCGCGTCTCAATGTCACGCCGGAGCATTTCTCGCGGATCCTGCATCAACTCATCGACGAAACGCTCATCGCAGTGGAAGGACGCGATGTGACCATCCTCGACGTTGCGCGACTGCGCAGCTACGGCGGCTGACGCGACGCGCTATTGCAACACCACTGGTTCACCGTCGGGCCATCGCGCCCGTCCATCGCGCTGGCAGCGCGCGATAGCCCTTCTCCCACTTGCGGTCATCGGCGCGCATCTCGCCATGGCCATCGACGAACGATTCGCGGCGGTGGGTAAAGAACATCGGGCGATCGAGAAAGTGGCTCATGGCGTCGGCCTATGCATTGGAAGGGGGACCGAGGGCGGGAAACTCGTCACTGACATATTTGAACGTCGACGCCATGCCGAATGCGAGCGCCACAC
>Ga0075522_10004305_pt1 | contig 10173 bp, 18 predicted proteins | sample NGEPerA_FD_74796 | JGI IMG/M metagenome (GOLD analysis project Ga0075522, IMG submission 74796) | Arctic peat soil microbial communities from the Barrow Environmental Observatory site, Barrow, Alaska, USA - NGEE PermafrostL2-A | ecosystem: Environmental > Terrestrial > Soil > Wetlands > Peat ...
GAACAGCACGCTGCCGCTCGAGGCCTCGATCAGGATTGCGGTCGGCGCGTCGCCGTCGAAGCCGGGCTCTTCCTTCTTGGCACCCTGCACGCTGTTGTTGGCGGCAAACGCCATCCCGGCCGATCCGACCGCGGCCACGATGGCAAGCGCCAACAGGCGGCGCCACACGGTTTTGGCGGCGCGATCGGGCCGGCGGGAAAGGGACAATTCGGCTGCCATCGATGCTGTCTTGAGAGGGGCGCGTTCTAACAGTTGGAACATATGCAAACAACATAGGTTCGAGCTGGATTCGCGCAATCGGATACGATTGCCGAGGCCGGGCGGAAACCCTATCTTGCCGTTTTCACCTATCGCTTTTGCCCGGCCATCCGTTTCAGAAAATCCTTTAAACAAGGCGATTTAGCGATGTCATCCTCGCGCAGCCTGTCCGTCAACGGAATCGAGATGTTTCTGCTTGAACAGGGCGAAGGACCCCTGGTGCTGCTGTGCCATGGCTGGCCGGAACTCTCCTATTCCTGGCGGCACCAGATCCCGGCCATTGCGGCGGCCGGTTTCCATGTCGTCGCCCCCGATATGCGCGGTTTCGGCCGGACCAGCGCGCCGGCCGATGTGGATGCCTATGGCATTTTCGATCTCGCCGGCGACATGGTCGACCTCGTCGCAGCGCTCGGCGAGAAACAGGCCGTCATTGTCGGCCATGATTGGGGTGCACCGGTGGCCTGGCATTCCGCGCTGTTTCGGCCGGATATCTTCACGGCTGTCGCCGGTCTGAGCGTCCCGCCGCCGTTCCGCGGCCGCGGCCGCCCGCTCGACACCTTGCGCGAGAGCGGCGTCACCAATTTCTATTGGCAGTATTTTCAGCCGCCGGGCGTTGCGGAAGCCGAGTTCGAGCGCGATGTCGCCTTGACGATGCGAACCCTGCTCGGGCGCGGATTTTCCGATCCCGCCGCCTCCCTGTTCGTCGAGGACGGCAAGGGATTTTTGGGCGATCCGAAACCGGGCCGGCCGACGCCGCCCTGGCTCGGCGAGGCAGATCTGGCGCATTTCACCGATGCCTACCGGAAATCCGGCTTCCGCGGCGGGCTCAATTGGTACCGCAACATCGACCGCAACTGGGAGCTGACCTCGCCATGGCAGGGCGCGCAGATCCACCAGCCTTCGCTGTTCATCGCCGGCGCCAATGATTCCGTGATCACCGGGCTGATCGGCGCCAAGCGAATTGGCGACATGGAGCGGGTGCTGCCGAACCTGCGGCAAAAGCTGATCATCGAGGGCGCGGGCCACTGGGTTCAGCAGGAGCGGCCCGAAGAGGTCAACGCTTCGCTGATCGGTTTTCTCAAGCAGGTGACCTGAGGCCGGCGCGCTGGCTCAGTAGAGCCCGCGTCCCGCCAGCAATTCGCTCGGACCATGCGGATCGATCGGCGCATAGGCGGAGACGGGGCTGACGCGGGGCGCATAGCGCGCATCGCTTTCGTAAGAGACTTCGCGTGGATTTTCGAGCACGCGGCCGGCCGAGCGGGCGCGGGCCGAGGCGGACATTTCAGAGGTCGCGTTGATCGAGGCCAGATCGGCCGAGGTATTGCCGAGGCTATAGGGGCGTCCTTCCGGCATCGGCACCTCGCCGTGGATCGGACGGCTGCGGGAAGATAATTCCGGCACGAAGGGCCGCGCCGAGGCCACCCGGACCAGCGAGGGCGACGGCGCCGGCACGCCGGTTCGCAGTGTTGCCATCAACTGCCGGTCGTCGGAGCCCTCCAGCGGCGCCCGGCCGACATATTCGACCCGTACGCGCGCTACGCCATTACCTTTGAAATCAAGGAGTTCGGCGGCTTTGTTCGAGACGTCGATCAGGCGGTTGCCGTGATAGGGCCCGCGGTCGTTGATGCGCACGATCAGCGATTTGCCGTTGCTGAGATTCGTGACCCGCGCATAGCACGGCATCGGCAGCGTCGGATGGGCCGCCGTGAGCGAATCCATGTCGAAGACTTCGCCATTGGCGGTGAGCCGGCCGTGGAAATCATCGCCATACCAGGAGGCAAGCCCCTCCTCGCGGTAGTTGACGTCCTCCTCCGGCACGTAGACGCGTCCGCCCACGGTATAGGGCTTGCCAACGCGGTAGGTACCGCCGCCCTTGGGTACGGGTTCGCCGTAGGCCACCACGCGCGGACTGGAGGACACGCCGTATCGGGGATCGACTCGGCCAGCGAATTTGCCCGACGAGGCGCAGTTGGCAAGAAGCAGGCATGCCGCCACAGCCGCAACGCCCCGCGCCGTCAGGATGGTCTGATCTGGCCGAATCCCCATTTGCCCCAAAATACCATTGCACCGCCGACATGCCCATCTCAGGGTCCGGACGGCATTGACGTCCCGATGCAGCCCACCTCCGCATCAAGTCATGAAGATATCGCATCGCGAACGCGGCGGAAATGGGGAGAGACTCGCCGTGGTGAATCAATGGTTGCGATGCCGGACCGTCGATTTAGAGATAATCGGCGCGGAATTGCGTGGCCGTCCGCAGCGCCTACGTTTGTGAACCCAATCCGTCCGCTCTTCATCGGTCCGGCCCCGGACGTGCGGCCTCGCGCGGGGCAATCAATACCAAGCTTGCATCGATGGGGACTCACGGCTTGTGGCAGTCCGCCCTTTCGCCGCCTCTGCTAAGCCCCCCCGATATCAGGCCCCGCGCGGTTTGCCGAGAGCATGCGCCGCGTGAACCGCTTGGCGCGACTTATGACCGTCATTCGAGCAACGGGGCGCCGAAAGTTGGGCGGTTGATCGTCGTTGGCTGGTCGAGCTCGGGCTGAAGGCGAAGCGATGAACGAAGAGAAAAAATCCGTCGAGAACAGACCGCGGACGAGACCAAACGAAGGGCACTCAATGCGATGGGGGGTCGAGGAAGACGATCGCAGCCAAGACGAACCAGTTCCAGAAAATCCAAACGCAAAGACACGCTTGGCAAAAACGGGACTGATAAACTGATAAAAGACCAGTTGACGCATATTTAAAAGCAGAGTTAACTTGTGATTAGGTGACCGTTGATTTTGCAAAGGGTGTTGAAATGAGAACCGCTGGTTATTTAATAGCTGCAAGTGCGTTATTCTTTCAAGTGACATCAGCTAACGCCGCCGTACTTTTCGATTGGAGTTACACGAGCGGGGGCCAAAATCCGACATTTTCTGGTTCAGGCACTCTTACGGCGACGGCAGACGCAACGACGTCGGGCGCCTATGATGTGCAAAGCATCATGGGCACAGCCAACGGAGTCACAATCACCGGGCTCGACCATGATTACTCAAGCCCCGATCAATTGGTCTACTTCGGACCGGGTCAGACCGCAGTCGTCGATTATATTGGCCTTTCCTTCACAACAGCTAATAACGTGTCGTCAATCTGGAAGCGGACATGGTCGGCGGTCCAGAAACGCAGAACGGTTCCAATCCTTTTGCTAACTTTTCCTGCGATTCGGCATATTGCTTGGTCGGTCCTGGAACACCAGGAAATACGAACAACACGAACAGGGATGGTATTAACGGCTTGACCGATGTCACGCTGACACTTGCTGCCGCTGCGCCTGAGCCTTCGACTTGGGCAATGATGATCCTGGGCTTTCTTGGCGTCGGCTTCATGGCATACCGACGGAAGCAAAATGGACCTGCGCTTCGGCTATCCTGATCAGCATCACCATCAGACTACAGAGAGAGAGAGACCGCCTTCGGGCGGTCTTTTGTTTGGCGACCGATTGCCAAGTCCCTCACGGGCGGCTTTCGCTCTGCGGTATTGCTTTCGACCGCAGGTTGCGTTTGGATACTGTGGGGAAAGCCTCCATGAGATCGACAGGACCGCAATGGGTAGCACTGGTGCTCGCTGTGCTGGCGCTTGCAGTGATCATCTACATCGCGATATCCCCCGCTGTATTTAAGCAGGCTACCGCAATATGGGGCGGCGGCTGAAGGCGAGAGATGATCAAAGACTCTGACATCTATCGACAGAACGCCGACAACTGCTTGCAGTTGGCCGAAGCCGCACAGGACGAAGTTGCATTCAAGCGGTTTAAAAGGATGGAAGCCGCATGGCTCGCTCTGGCCGAAGAAGAGGATTGGCTTGACGGCGAGCGGTCACCCGTTGGTCCAAATGCCGATCGTCGACGCGCTGACCGCGGGCAAGATGCTGCAGAGAGGGGAAAGCGTGGTTTGGGGAGGGTGCGCCCGCGCGGTGGACACTAATCGCCTCCCGCGCCAGACACTGTTCCGTTTGTGGCTAACGCGGATGCCCCGCCTCGCGCCGGTCCAAAGTTCGACATCATGTCCATCAGCGAGCCGTTTTGCCATTTCAATGGCCTCGGCATCATCGGCACAAACTAGCGGCTCACAGCCATTGAAATGCCCGTCGCGCCCGACGGTATTGAGTTCACGATAAGGTGGCTACGTGACCCTATCGCAAATGCTCAACAATGAAATGCCCGCGGCTGATTCCTCACCGGGCCGATCCGACTGGGGGATCGGCCCGGTTGAGAATTCACTTCGTGTAGGGTTTGGCCGCCTGTCCATTGCTGCATGTATTTGCTTGCAGCAAACCTACACTGAACATCGCCTCTATAAAGGCAAATTTGACCGAAACGTTCTCTCCTCCGGTCACGAGATCAAGATCGGATTCCTTCAGTTCGACATTCTTTTTTTCGCGCAAGTTGCTTAGCATGATACCTCTCCTTGTATATTTCACGAAGTCAAAGAACGCGCGCCATCATTTGCACACGTAACTCCCCACCTCGTTTTGCGGGATGATAAGTCCGATGTTGACCATCGCCTCTAGAAAGGCCTGCCTGACCGAAACGTTCTCGCCGCCGCCCACGATGTCAAGTTGGTCAATCGTCAGTTCACGGATTTCGCTGTTGCTAATTTCAATATTCATGGCTCTCTCCTGCTCTCTTTGGAAGGGATCATCCCCTCATGACGAGTGGTCGCAGGATAGTGAAAGTCCGTTCGGCGCCATCCACTGGCCAGGTGATACACGTCACACAGCGAATCAGGACAACGCGGCACCACCGTTTTGGAGCCTTAGCCACCTCTCGAGCCGATCACTTCGCCTGCACGATGTCGACGCCATCGCGCACCTGCTGCCGCGCCGCATCGCGCTTGATCCGTGCATCCTTGAGGGAAATATCCTTCATTGAGCCGAGGCCGTGCCAGCACTCCTTGCCCTTGAACCAATAGCGATACGACCAATTGCGACGTCGGTCCGACGATGACGAGGTTGAGGCCGTCACCATCCGAATATTTCCCGGCATCACTTCGCGGGCGACGTCCAAGGGCTTGAGCTTTCCAGGCATGCGTTCCTCCGTTGAAACCGTCCGCCAAACTCACCGCCAAAACCACGGTCATTGCTTTGATTAGGGAGAACACCGGGAGAACAACTAAGTACAGCGTTCCGGCACAAAGCACGCGATTACTGTGGATTCCGAACGGCGGCGAACAAGAGAGAACCAAACATACTGGCGGAAGGGGTGGGATTCGAACCCACGGTACCCTTGCAGGCACGCCGGTTTTCAAGACCGGTGCCTTAAACCGCTCGGCCACCCTTCCGTCTGCAATAACAATTACTTAGAAGTCAGTGTTTGCTACCAAATGCGCAAATTGGCACCGGATTGGCACCCTAAACGCAATGGTACAGGGCGGTACGTTCCTATTCCGTACCAGCAAACGACGCTTCCATGATCGCAGCCGCCCGATCGTCTGTCTTGAACAGGTGGCCGTAGACCTTGAGAGTTATCGCGGGTGATCCATGCCCTAGTCGGCGGCTGATCGTCAACACGTCTAGGCCTGACGCGATCAGGGTGCTGGCGTGGGTGTGCCGCAGGCTGTGCAGGGTGGCCTCAATGCCGGCCGCTTTCATCGCCTTACCCCATTCCTTGGTAACCGCATTCGGCGAGCGCGGCGACCCGTCAGGTTCGCCGAACACCAATCCATCGTTCGCTCTGCCCTGACCGGTGGCCAACCGGTACTCTTGCTGTAATCGCCAGTGCGTCCGCAGCTCAGCGACTGTGGTCGGGGGGAGGGTGACCGTCCGGCGGCCATGCTTAGTCTTGGGGGCTTTGAACACGAGGCCGTGCTTCGTAGTCTGTTCCAGCGAACGCTCGACCCTGAGCGCAGCGCCGTCCATATCAACGTCCTGCCACCGCAGGGCCAGCATCTCGCCGCGTCGCATGCCGGTCCCGAGTGCCACCGCGGCAAGGGCATAAATCGGGCGGCCCTTGAGCGTCCGCAGGACTGCCTGCACCTCGCCGGTCGTCAGGATGTCGATCTCGGCGTCCTGCACGGATGGGGCGTCGACTAGGGTAGCCGCGTTTTGGTGCACCACGCCCCACTGTGCGGCATGCCGGAGCATCCGGTGGACCGCCCGGTGGACATGCAGCACCGTGCGGGCAGCAAGTCCCTTTTCCCGCTGCAATGTCGCATATACGGACTGGAGGTCGGTCGCGCGAAGCCGCTGGATCCGCTTCGTTCCTACGTGGGGCACCAGATGCAGCCGCAGCAACTCCTCATATCGGGAATAGGTCTTGTTCGACGTGTTTCCCGTCGCCCAGTCCCGAAGCCACCGTGTGACGAATTCGGCGACGGTCTCTTTGCTGCCCTCGACGTGCTCGCCCTTGGAAGCCGCCGCGATCATCTTGGCAGCCTCGATTTGAGCTTCTTTCTTCTTGCCCCGGACTGTAACGAAGCGGGTTTCTCGAACGCCCGGCGCCCCCTCAATGTCAAATTTAATGCGCCAAGAGTTCTTGCCGCGCCGTGTTATATTGCCCTTCATAGCAGACCTCTATTCTCTGGCGAACGTTCACGGATTTGGCTCTTCATTCTCGTCCTTCAGTTGTACAAACAGTCCTGGAGCGCGTAGCGAATCCGATCGAGATAAACGCCATCGATCTTCCGGATAGATCCTATGACCATAGCGTTCGATTTTTCTCCAGTGCTGTAATCGAGCGTCCTCGGTTGACCCTTGTAACGTTGCACCTCAGCGCCGCTCCAAGGAGTGACGCGAATTTCTTTGGCGTATTTAAGTTTTCCCGTAAGTACAGCCGCTACGGCTGAACGAAACGATGGCAATTTCAATTTCACGCTCCAATCTTCCTCGGCCGTAAAATAGCGATTATGCCGAGCTTCACACATGATCTTTATTCGATGATCTGTCTCACCCAGGCTGTCTACCGAAAGGAGCCCAATCAAAAGAACAGCCACTGAGTCTTCGGAAAGCGGAACACCGCTTCCGGGCCCACGCCCGGCAACTGCCTTAAGGACCCCTGAGCTAACCAAGGCGCGCTGGCGATTGTAGAGTTCGTCGGGCGACATTCCGAGAATTTCGCCGAGCTCGGGAAAAAACGATTTCAGACTGGCCATGACTACAAAGACTACTTGGCACAATAGGGTTTGTCTACACCTATTGCAATCGCAACAGGCTAGATGTACGAATAGGGTTGGCCCAACTCTACTTGGTGAGCAAAATGACTGACGAAACTGAAAAGTGCGCAAAGCTTGTGTATGATGTTCCAGAAGCCGGTGCGATGCTCGGTTTAAGTCGAAACTCGAGCTATGCCGCCGCCAAACGCGGCGATCTCCCGACAATCAAGATTGGAAAGCTGATCAGGGTTCCTAAGGCAGCCTTTGATCGAATGCTTGCGCAATCAGGCTTTAAATGAACATACGCGAGACGGCCGACGATTACGCCTACATCGTCGCGGTCCTCAACGAGGGTTGGCGGATCATCGAGTGCCGCGATCGCATCCAGTGGATTTTGCAGCGCCGGGGATCGCCAGAAAGGTTACGTAGGGACGATTGGCGTGGCCGCTCTTACTGCCAGACCTCTGAGGCGCTACTTCGCTGCACGCGGCTTCACGCGGGAGCGGGAGCAGTTGATGCATCGGCTTCGAGGGTGCTGGCATCGCTGCCGGAGCGGTTCTGTGAAAACGTAATCAAGGAGCTCACATGAAGGAACGTACAGTCATTCCATTCCCGCTCGCTCGTCGCCGGAGCATGATCAGCCGCCAGGCGCGATACGCCGCTGAATTGCCCTTCGAAGCGGCCGAACGGCATATTCGGCAGCAACTACAGGTGCAGGCTGACGCATTGCGCCGGAAAGGCGTCGAGGAAGATACAGTTAGGCGCGAGTTGGGGTGTATGGAACTGGCGATCCGCTCATTGCTGTCACAAGCGGTCGTGGACGGTTGCCGATGACTGTCACGTACAAGGTCGGCCCCAACGGCCGGACGACGAATAAGATTGCAGGTACCAGGAATCGCGGGGCCCTCGGGTTTCCAAAAGGGGTGGGCTTCTGCGTCCCCGTGCCGAGAGATTTATTAATCAGCCCGGGATGGCTTGCGATGTCAGTCCAATGCAGGAAGTTGGTCGACGCATTGATGGCTGAACATGCCGACCATGGCGGTGTTAAAAACGGTAATCTGAAAGCGCCCTACGATATGCTACAGGCGAGGGGAATGCGACGCGGCACGATATTGAATGCTGTGGTCGAAGCCAAGGCGCTGGGAATAATTGATCCCCGACGCGGCGTCCGATCGTACGGTTCACGAAAGGCTCCCTCCGAGTATCGCCTTACTTGGTTGGGAACGCCTGACGGTTTAACGCCGACCAACGAATGGAAAGCGATTAAGTCAGATGAACAAGCCAGAACAAGAATCAAAAACGCGCTCGCCGACCTGAAGCGAGAGAGATCCCTCAAGGCTGCTGCTCGTGCCGAAAATGCCCAACGCCACGCTGCGAGGAGGTCGGCTTGAAAGGAATTCCCCAGTGCCATTTCGGCCGTTTTCCAGTGACGTTTTTGGAACTAGTTGGTGACAGAACCGTCACTAGGCTAATTCCGCAATATCAACAAAATCCGGCATTCCCTCCGAGTGACATACGGCGGAACTGCCTATTATATCTTCCCTGGGAGGGGGTGTCGTGACGGATGCCTCATCTCGAACGTTGGCCGCCCTTGCGCGTGAGCTTGAGGAGGCTACTGGCCAAGCCAAGCTCGCCTATGAGTTCGCCCCGTCGTGCTATTCGTATAGCGCTATGGCGGCATGCTTGTCGGCGCTTGAGATCTTGGGGGGCTATCGCGGATACTTTGAAGGCGTCGCTTGCGCCGACAAGTAAAAAGCGGAGAGCCAGCAAGCGATGCACCACCGTGGTGCCGAGCCGGGCGAAACTTCGATTGATGTTCTGCCGGAGCGCGCAGCGGTATCTCAGCTCTCAGGAGCAAGAAAAGCTATGAGTCGGCAGCGGAAGCGTGCCTGCCTAGAGCAGGGGCTAAGCTTGGATATAAATTTCTTCGCCCGGACCCGGGTTATCGAATTTGGAAACCTGACAATAAATCGGCCCATTAGGTGGAGTAATTCTACTGGCTATGTTGCCACCGGGGCCGTAACGGCCGATCTGATCGGCCATTCGGGCTGGGTCCAGATTGAATTGGACGCGAAAGCGCAGCGATTTGAAGTGGTCTGTGAAAATCGTCATTTCGGCGGGCGCCAGCGATATTTTATTTGCCCGAAGACAGGCCGGAAAGCCTCCGTCCTTTGGCGCCCTCCTGGTGCTGCTGAATTCCGTAGCAGGCAGGGATGGGGAAATAATGTCGCCTACATCACCCAGATCGGCTCATGGGTCGATCGCGCTCACCGCGGCAAGGAAAAAATCATAAAGGCTCTCGTTGGCGGGGAGGAGAAATCTGATACCACCGTTTTGCCACCAAAGCCGAGGTTGATGCGGCTGCAAACGTATGACCGATACGCCGTCCGCTTCGATCGTTACGACCGTGCATTGGCCCAAGGGCCCGATGGCAAATCAATGATGCCACGACGCAATGAAAACGGACCGGCCAAGCGTTAGTCAACATATTCCGAAAATGGGGCCGCCGGCTAAGCTTCGCCCATCCCACCACCAAATCGCTGGCGCAGTGGTCATGGCGGGGAAGATACCACCGCGTCTCGAATGGCGATCAGGTGAGCCGCGGAGCCCATCTAGCATTGAAGCGTGGCAAGTCGATTGATTTTACCGGATACTTGCAGTGGCATATTGCAGACTAGAGCGGGATGTCTTTAGGTCGATTCGATTTGGGATTCACAAATCGGGCGGGTTCTGATTCAAGATGCTGACTGGAATGGAGGCCAGCATGGATGGGCAAACCTTATTC
>Ga0075522_10004306_pt1 | contig 10169 bp, 8 predicted proteins | sample NGEPerA_FD_74796 | JGI IMG/M metagenome (GOLD analysis project Ga0075522, IMG submission 74796) | Arctic peat soil microbial communities from the Barrow Environmental Observatory site, Barrow, Alaska, USA - NGEE PermafrostL2-A | ecosystem: Environmental > Terrestrial > Soil > Wetlands > Peat ...
GGGTTGACCTTGGCGTAGATCGGCGGCGCGGGCAGATCTGCTGGCAAGAGCGAGCCGCTCGCATTGATTGCCGCCTGCACCTCCTGCTCGGCCACATCGAGAGTCTCGCCCAAGCCAAACTGCAGTGTGATGACCGAGGCGCCGGCGGTGCTGGTGGAACTCATGCGCTGCAGCCCCGACATTTCCCCGAACTGGCGTTCAAGCGGCGCCGTTACGGTTTGACTCATGACCTCCGGACTACCGCCCGGATACAGCGTTTGCACCTGGATCGTCGGATAGTCGACCTGCGGCAGTGCCGACAGCGGCAGGAACCGAAAGCCAACCATGCCGGACAGCACGATGGCCGCCATCAGTAGCGAGGTCGCTACCGGTCGCATGATGAAGGGGCGCGACGGACTCATCGCTGCAACATGTGCCCGTTCGGGCAGCAGGCAGCCAACAATTGACGCGCTCGCGGCATCGAGCTACCCGGTCGTGGCGGCCGGCTTGCTTGGGCCATGCTTCTTGCGCGGCTTGCCATCGGTCGGCGCAGCGGCTGGAGCGGCGGTTGGAACGGCACTCGGTGCGCCCGGCGTCGCTGCGGCGCCGTTTTGACCACGGGCGTGAATGTCGGAGGCCAGTTGCACGGCGGCGCCGTCGGTCAGCCGATCGCCGCCCTCGGTGATCACCTGCTCGCCGACCTGCAAGCCCTTGGCAATGGCGAGCTGGTCACCCGCCGCCTGTCCGCGCGTCACGGCGCGCACCGAAACGGTGCGATTGCTGTTGAGCACGTAGACAAAATCGCCGTTGGCACCGTTTCTGACGGCGGCAGCCGGCACGACCACGGCGTCCTTCACGGTATCCAGCAAAAGACTCACGTTGACGAACTGGCTCGGGAAGAGCACGCCCGAATCATTGGCAAAGCGCGCCTTGGCCTTGACGGTGCCCGTATTGACATCGATTTGGTTGTCAAGTGTTGAGAAAGTGCCTTGTGCCAGAACCGTCGTGCGGGTGCGGTCGAATGCCGTTGCCGCAAGTTCCGCGCCACTTGCCAGGCGCTTTTGGATTCGGGGTACATCATCCTGTGACACGGTGAATGCCACATCGATGGGATTGACTTGCGTGATGAGGACGATGCCCGTGCTACTGCCTGCGGTCACGTAGTTGCCCACGTCCACTTGGCGCAAGCCGGTGCGGCCGCTGACCGGCGCCGTAATCCGACTCCATTCCACATTGAGACGGGCCGCGGCGAGCGTCGCCTCGTCGGTCTTCACCGTGCCCTCGAGCTGCTTTACGAGCGCAACTTGCGTTTCGACGTCTTGCTCGGCGATGGAGTCCTGCTTCAAAAGAGTCCGGTCGCGGTCGGCCTGGATCCGCGCATTTGCAAGCTGTGCCTGATCACGCAGCAGCACCCCTTCGGCCTGGGTCTGTGCCATGACAAAGGGGCGCGGATCGATAACGGCAATGACGTCGCCGGCATGCACTAACTGGCCTTCGCGAAACGAGATTTCCTTCAGAACACCGGCAACCTGTGGACTCACCGTTACCGTTGCGGGAGGGGTCACGGTGCCGAGGGCCTCGATGGTCACCGGCACATCCGCCTGCTTGGCCGTGGCAATGCCTACAGTGGTCGACGGCCGAGTACGCCGCGACGCGGCACTGTGCGACTCTCCGCCTTGCGCCAATGTTCGCGCAAGCCACGCCACCGCCAGGAACGCAACCAGAGTCAGGACGACAGCCAGAATGCGTCCGCCGCGGCCCATGCGGCGCCACTTCTGGGCGACTCCGTCCTTCTCTACAACGTCAGCCGTCATTGCGTCTCACCTTTTGGCGTCCGTATCGCGAAAGCTCTGATCTCAAGTCCCGCAATTTGCCGGCCGCGCAGCTTAAACGTTTCATCGTACCCGGGAGCTACGGCGGGGGGAACCGCGGGTCGGGCGCGCTTGCAAAAGAGGCGTCGGACGCCTTAACAATTCTTTGGACGTGTGCGGCGGCAAAGCAGGTTGCCGGTCCGACCTTGTAGCTGCGACCATCGAGGCTGCGCACCGGCCAAACCCCAATGAGCGCATTGGACAGAAAGATCTCACTGGCTGTTTCAAGCTCGGCCGGGTCGATGTCGCGGACTACGATTGGTTGAGCGTTCGACTGCCACGCCTTGAGAAACTCTGCGCGCATGACGCCCGCGACTCCGCAGCGGGTGAGCGCCGGTGTACAGAGCCTGCCATCGATCACCGCAAAGACATTCGTCATGGTGCCGCTGACGAGCCTGCCGTCGGCGTCGAGCGTGAGGCCGTCCGCAATTGAATCGGAACTCCATTCCCGCCGCGCGCGCTCCTGCACGCTGCGGTCGAGGAGCTTAAGACCGGCAAGTTCGGGCTCAACGGCCAGGCGCGTACGGCAGGTGACGATGGCGACGCCCGCATGCGCCCACTCCTGCGGGCGTGGCCGCGGTGGTTCGGCGCGCACCAACTGCGGCCTGTCGGGATCTATGCCAGCGCCTGAACGCATGATTACCTTGATGACAGCAGTGCCCGGCAACGCCGCGCATGCCGCTATTTCGGCAACCAGCACGGATGCGTCGGGTACGCGCAGGCCCAGACGCCGGCAACCATCAAATAGACGCGTCAAATGCCGTTGCACGAGGCGCGCCTGCCCATCTAGGACGGCGAGCGTCTCAAATATGCCGTGATCTTGGGATGTGTCGCTACGCAATGGCACCGGCTTCCAGCGCGCGTATCAGCCCGCGCGCCTTGGCTCGCGTTTCCTCAAGCTCGCGCAGCGGATCCGAATCGGCGACGATTCCCGCGCCGGTGCGAAAACGCAACTCAGCGCCGCTTAACGTTGCCGTGCGAATGAGAATGTTGAGATCAAGACTGCCGTCGCGGCCCAAATAGCCCCACGAGCCGGTATAGGCGCCGCGCGGCTCGGCCTCCAGGGCCGCAATGATCTGCATGCATCTTACTTTAGGGCAACCGGTGATGGTGCCGCCGGGGAATACGGCGCGGATTACATCCGTTGGCGACACATTGCTGCGCAGACGGCCGCGTACATTGGAGACAAGATGATGCACGTGCGCGTAGCTCTCGACGATTGCATATTCGTCGACCACGACACTGCCGGCTTGGGCGATGCGGCCGATGTCACTGCGCTCGAGATCAAGCAGCATCACATGTTCGGCGCGCTCCTTCGGATGCGCACTTAATGCAGCGATGACTTCGTGGTCGGGGCCGATACGCGGATGCGTGCCCGCGATAGGTCGCGTTTGAACCTGCCCGCCGCGACTCTCGATTAATCTTTCGGGAGATGTTGAAAGCACGGCCATCCACGGCAGCTGCGCAATGCCTCCAAAGGGACTGGGATTCGAACGGCGCAAGCTTGCATAAAGCTGTGCCGCGGAAATGCCCGGCGTGACATGCCCGTGCCAACCGCGCGATAGATTGACCTGATAGACATCCCCGGCGGCGATATGCGCTTTGGCTGCGAGAACTCCAGCGAGGTAAAGGTCAGCGGGTTCCTCGTGCAGGCCGGCAATGCTGGGCACGCTACTCGCGTCCGGGTCTTGCGCAGCATCAAGCGCGGCGGCGAGTTCGTCGATGAGCTCTTCGTGCCCAGGCTCAGCCACGAGCCAAGTCGTGCTCCGTGCGTGATCGAAGATTGCAGCCGCGTGCATCCGCTGCGCGAAGGCGACTGGCATCGCTGTTTGCGGCAGTTTGAGCGTCGGCTCAATCTCCTGCGCGAGCTCATAGCCGAGATAGATGAACCAACCGCCTGCAAAGGGTAGCTCAGCGTCAGCAAATGCCTGCCGTTCGCGGCGCCACGCATCCTCAAGCTTGCACAGAAATGGACTGCCGGTGATTGCCTCGCCAGCGCCGGCTAACAGGATGTCGTAGCGGCCGATCTTCGGATGCTGCGCCGAACTCTCAAGGAGGACGGGGTAGCGCACTGGATCCGCCGCATGCATGCCCAGGAGCGCTGGACGTGCAGCGCTGCTGTACCGCTCGCACCGAGTAGCCTTATCACTCATTACAAGGAGAGCGCCGTACCTGATCGTCCGCGATCATATCGGTCGGCGCCCCGAGACCGGAATCCGACGAGCGTGCCAGCGGCGCAGATCATCGACACTCACGGCTCGAGTGGGATCATCGGGATGATGGTCGAGGTCAGTAAGTTGCATCAGCGCTTCGGCGAAGTTTTCAGTGGCGCTATAAGGCGTCGGAGTGACCACGCAGGCAAGCCGCGCGCGCGTCGCGGCGATCAGCCCGTTCCTGGAATCCTCGATTGCGAGTGCCTCTTGGGCCTTGAGTCCGAGGCGCTCGAGGACCCAGCAATAAACCGCCGGGTCGGGCTTCTTGGTCGGAACTTCCTGTGCTGTGCCAAGCACCTCGAAAGTATCGGTGGCCCGCGGGCCCAGCGACCTCTGCAATAGGGCGATCACGTTAGCGCGTGTCGTCGTGGTGGCGATTGCCAAGCGCAGACCCTCTTGCCGAGCAGCGGCAATGAGGCGCGCGATTCCTGGACGCAGCGGCACGGCACCCGCAGCGACTCGCTCGACGTAATGGCACGTCTTTCTGGCATGCAAGCGCTGCACGAGTTTTTGAAGCTTGTCATCGGCTATCGCGGGTGCATGGTAGGCGCGCGCGTAATGCAGCAGGCGGTCGACCCCGCCAGGCACCTTGAGCAGATCGCCATACAGCTCAGGGCTCCAGTGCCAGCTCAGACCGGCCTCTGCGAACGCAGCATTGAACGCGACGCGATGACCGTCGCGCTCGGTATCCGCAAGCGTACCGTCGACATCGAAAATCACGGCACGTAGCGTCACGGGAAAACTTTAGCCCCCGCTCATCAGAAGTGCGTGCTGCATAGCAGAGCATAGCCTCGACATTGGCGAACTGTGACGGTCTCGTCGTTGTGTATGTGTGCGAGCGTACTGACGCTCGGGACCACGCGGCGCACGCTGCCTCAACACAGTAAACGCGCGGATTACAATGAGCTTGAGCCTTCCCACGGACGGGCGGAGATACGGCGCGCCGTTATCAAAATTCCTCGGCAATCCATGCGCCAAGCCGCACTGCCACGCCCTGCGTATTGCCGGCGCACAAGCGGCAAGCATCTGACGCACGCGCTGCAAGGCGATTCCGGGCTAGACGCGCACGCGAGTGTGAGCGCCGAGGCCTTCGTCGTGCAGGATAGCAGTAATCGAATGGAATCCGATCTCGGCCCGACGACTCAGCTCAAAACGCTTGGTCTTGGGTCGTTCCCCAAGGTGCTGCTGGTAGACGATGACGACCTCGTGCTGCAGCGCCTCGCGGACATCGTCTCCCAAGATGGATTCGATGTCTGCACGGCGTCCAACGGCGCGGCCGCATTGACATCGCTACATGAAAATTTTGCGCCTGTCGTCATCATGGATCTGCGCATGCCAGGCATGGACGGCCTTGCCCTGTGCCGTTCGATCCGTGAGCGCTCCTGGCCCGGCTATGTCTATATCCTGCTGTTGACGAGTCAGGACTCAGAGGCCGACATTCTCGCAGGCCTTGATGCCGGCGCCGACGATTACATCAGCAAGCGCACCTCGCCTGCGCAGCTGCTGGCGCGCTTGCGTACCGCGCAACGCATCTTAACTTTAGAGCAGTCGCTCAAGGAGGCGCTGGCCGAGAAGCGCCGCCTGGCATTGACTGATACGTTGACGGGCGCGCCGAATCGGCGCTATTTCCAGCGCCGCCTTTCCCGCGAGCTTGAACGGCTGCGCCAGTACGGCGGCGATCTGTGCCTGCTGGCGCTCGACATCGACGCGTTCAAACAGATCAATGATCGTTACGGACATGCATCAGGGGACGCGGTGCTGCAGGAATTCGTACGGCGCGTCAGTAATTCGCTGCCGCGCAATACCGACTGGTGCGCACGCATGGGCGGCGAGGAATTCGCCGTCGTGCTCGAAGAAACCAATCTCGTCGGCGCAAAGCTCATCGCCGAGCGCTTGCGTCACGTCATTGCCATAGCGCCGATGCGCACGCGTGCCGGATTGATCGATGTGACCGTCAGCATCGGCGTGAGCGGCCTTGAGGGCGCGGCGGATCGCAAGGATATAAGCCTTGAATCGCTGATGCAGCAGGCGGACGGACGACTCTATGCGAGCAAGGAGAGCGGTCGTAATCGGGTGACCTGTCCATGATGTGGCGGCGTGCACAGGACGGCGGCGTTGAAGTGTCAAAGGGGACGTCGATGAACGCAAGCGGACTGCGAACGGTTTTATACGTCGATGACGAGCCTGATATCCGCACGATCGTGCAAATCGCGCTGGGTTTGTCGAGCGATCTCACGGTGCACACTGGCGACTCTGGCATCCATGCGCTGCAGCTGGCTCGCGAGCTGCATCCGGATGTCGTCTTGCTCGATGTGATGATGCCCGGACTCGACGGGCCTGCGACGCTGACGAAGATGCGCGCGGATCCGGAAATCGCCCACATCCCGGTCATTTTTATTACCGCCAAGGCCATGCCACAAGAAGTCGCGCAATTTCGTGAAATGGGCGCCGTCGGCGTTATCGCTAAGCCCTTTGATCCGATGCTGCTCGGTCAGCAGCTCGCCGGCATGTGGCAGGATCGCGGCCCCGACGAGGCAACCGTCGATGCCAAAGTCGATCAGGAGCAGCCTCTCGATGCGACGAACCTGCATCTGCACGTATCGCGCCTGGGAGAGAGATTTCTGGCACGCTCCAAAGACGAGGCGATCGTGCTGCGGGCGCTGTCCGAGCATGCGCACGAGGGCGATCCGGTCGTAATCGACGAAATCGAGCGCATGGCGCACAAGATTCACGGTAGCGGCTCGATGTTCGGATTCCCGGCAGTAAGTGCCAGAGCGGCGGAGATCGAACAGATCATCGAAGGGTTCAAAACCGTCGAGCCCGATATGCTCTTCAATATCGATGCATCGGCGCTGCAACGCCTGGTTGAATGCACGCGGGAACTTGCAAACGAGGTCGAAACGGCGACCCACGCATAGATGCTTCAGTGTTTGTTCGAGGAGCGCAGCACGAGTGCCAGTATCGTCTGCACGATGAGCGCCTCTGAAACGCGCGACTTGACGAGTGTGGCGGCGACACGCTGCTGCACATCGCGCGCCACTTCCGACGCGGAGAGAATCACCACCGGTATCGGATGAGTACTGATTGACGGCAGCCGCTCGAGCAGAGTGTGCCCTCGGCCGTCCGGCAGTCCCATGTCAAGGAGCAGCAAAGCGAACGACGACTCGCGCAGCAGCTTCTCCGCAGCTGCCAAGGTGGTAGCCAGAATCACCTCGGCGTTACCGGCAAGCGCAGCTTCGAGCACCCGGCTCAGATCTGCATCGTCCTCGACATGCAGGATGCGCGGCAATTCGATGCGTGCGGCGAGCACGGTTTCATCGCCGAAGATGAGCACCCGGCAGCGGGCGGTGTCGGAGCCTGCGAGCTGTTGCAGCTGCAAGGTTTCACCCGCGCGCGGCAATTCAAAATAGAACGTCGTACCTTTGCCTGTTTCCGTGGTGAAGCCGACGGTTCCGCCCATCGCTTCCACCAGTTGACGCGTGATACTCAAGCCAAGTCCGGTACCCTCAAAGCGCCGCGCGGTGGATGCGTCCGCCTGCGCAAATTTTTCAAATACACGCGCGCGGAACGCCTCCGGAATCCCGGTGCCGTGATCCTGAACCTCTATGCGTACTCGTGCGCCATGATCGATCGCGCGCACCTGCACCTTGCCGCCATCCGGGGAGAACTTCGCAGCGTTTGAAAGAAGATTTGCCATCACCTGCATGAGGCGGTCCGGATCGGCTGCGACCTCGACGCCCGCCGGAGCGATGTCGAGTATGAAGTTCACATGGTACTTATCACCATAGGCGTGATTGACCCGCAAGGCCTCGTGCAAGAATGCGTTCAGCGACACGCTCTCGATGCGCAGCTCGAGCCGACCGGACTTGATTTTCTCGACGTCGAGGATGTCATTGATGATGCGCACGAGGCGTTCGCAGTTCTGCAATGCGATGGTAACCATGGCGTCCGCCTTCTCCGGTAGCTCTCCGAGGGCGCGGCCGTCGAGGAGTCCCAAGGCGCCGCGAATCGAGGTGAGCGGCGTGCGCAGCTCGTGGCTGACGGTGGAGATGAACTCGTCACGCAACTGCAGCTGCAGACGTCTCACCTGTTCTGTTTCAACCTGCATACGCTGGCGCTCGATTGCATAGCGCAGCGATCGCGCGAGCGAGGCGGCCTCGATTTTGCCTTTGATGAGGTAGTCTTGTGCGCCTTCCTGCAGCGCTTTGGTGGCGACCGCTTCGTCATCGAGGCCAGTAAGCACCACGAGCGGCACACGCGGCGCGACTTCGTGCACTTGACGCACGGCGCCCACCCCATTGGCGTCGGGTAGTCCAAGGTCAAGTAACACAATGTTCGCAACATTCGTCGCCAGATGATCGAGCGCGTCCTTCATGCATGCGAAATGTGTCAACTGGGATTTGAACGTCCCCGATTCCTTCAGCATTTCGCGCAGCAGGCGCGCGTCGCCCGCGTTGTCCTCGACCAGCAGTACCTGAATAGGCGGGCTGCTCACTTATTTACAGCTCGCGGCAGCTTGACCTTCGTCAGCCAGAAATCATTGATGCTCTTCACGAGGCTTTCGAATGCCTCCAGCTGTACGGGCTTGGTTAGATAGCAATTGGCTTGCAGCTGGTAGCTTTTGACGATGTCCGCCTCGGCGTTGGAAGTCGTCAGGATCACCGTCGGGATGAGCTTGAGGCTGGCGTCGTCCTTGATGTGCGCGAGAACCTCGCGGCCACCCATTTTCGGAAGATTGAGGTCCAGCAAAATCAGATCCGGACGTGGTGCATCGGCGTGTGCGCCGGTGCGTCGCAGGAATGCCATGGCTTCAACACCATCGGCCGCCACATGCAGGTTTATGGTTTTGTTGGCCTCCAGGAAAGCTTCTTGCGTCAGGCGCACATCGCCGGGGTTGTCCTCGACCAACAGTACCTCAATCGGCATAGCATTTCCTCCAATTAGGCTCATGATTTCCTGTCGCTCTCTGCTAAGGCAAACCGGAATGTCGAGCCCTCGCCGACTTGCGACTCGACCGAGATTCGACCGCCGTGCCGCTCCACGATTTTTTTGCAGATGGCCAAGCCAATGCCGGTGCCCGCGAACTCTTCACGTTTGTGCAGCCGCTGGAACATGCCGAATATTTTCTCGAAATACTGCGGCTCGATGCCTAGGCCGTTGTCTTGCACGGAAAAGGTCCATTTCTTCCCTACCGCGCGTATTGCGCCGATCTGGACGCGCGGAACTTTGGAGTTCTGATATTTGATCGCATTGCCGATCAAGTTCTGGAATAGCTGGATGAGCTGGATTTCATCGGCCATCACCGCCGGCAAGGGATCGTGCGTCACGAGCGCGCCGCTTTCCTCGATGACGCCGCGCAGATTCTGCAGCGCCTGGCGCAGGGCGTCTTCGCTGGAGGTCTCGAGGAGGTTTCCCGCTTTGGAGCCGACACGCGAATAAGCGAGCAGGTCCTGAATCAGCCGCTGCATGCGGCTCGCCCCGTCGACTGCGTAGGCAATGAACTCGTCAGCATCGGAGTCGAGCTTGCCTTTATAACGTCTGGACAGCAGCTGGGTGTAGCTTGCGACCATGCGCAGCGGTTCCTGCAGGTCATGCGAGGCAATGTTGGCGAATTGCTCGAGCTCTTCGTTGGAACGATTCAGGTCCTGCACATTCTGCAGGAGCTCAGCTTCGGCCTTGGTGCGCATGGTGATATCGCGAATGGCGGCCGTGACGAGAGTCCCTTCGGGGCTTTCCAATGGGCTTAACATGAGCTCGAGCGGAAACTCGCTGCCGTCCTTGCGTCGGCCGGAGAGCTCAATGCCCGTGCCGATCTGCTGCGCCAGCGCGTCTTCCTCGGAGCGCAGACGATCGGCGATCAGGCGCTCGGCAAAGCCCTCCGGAATGATGTTCTTCACCTGCTGACCGAGCAGCTCGTCGCGGTGATAGCCGAATTGCTTTTCGGCCTGAAGGTTCAAGAGGACGATTTCCCCGGCCTGATTCACCACGACCATGGCATCGGGCGCGGCTTCCAGAAGACCGCGATAGCGGCTTTCCATCTGCACGAGATTCTCTTCGGCCGCTTTGCGTACGCTGATATCGCGGATCGCGGCGGTGACCAGAGTGC
>Ga0075522_10004308_pt1 | contig 10167 bp, 10 predicted proteins | sample NGEPerA_FD_74796 | JGI IMG/M metagenome (GOLD analysis project Ga0075522, IMG submission 74796) | Arctic peat soil microbial communities from the Barrow Environmental Observatory site, Barrow, Alaska, USA - NGEE PermafrostL2-A | ecosystem: Environmental > Terrestrial > Soil > Wetlands > Peat ...
ATTCACCGAGATGATGTCCATCCGCGCCAGCATCTGGTCGAGGCTTTCCCAATAGGTCGCGCCAAGCTCTTCGGCGATGCGCGGCGCCACCGGTCTGCGGTTGTGATAGTGGATCTGCAGGCCGAACGACCGCGCGCGTCGCGCTACCGCCTGACCGATGCGGCCCATGCCGATGATGCCGAGGCGTTTTCCCCCGATCCGATGGCCGAGCATCCAGGTCGGCGACCAGCCCGGCCAGCTTTTGCCGTCGGGCAGGATCGAGGCGCCCTCGATCAGCCGTCGCGGCACCGCGAGAATCAGCGCCATGGTCATGTCGGCGGTGTCTTCGGTCAATACCTTCGGCGTATTCGTCACCGTGATGCCGCGCGCATGGGCCGCCACGACATCGATATTGTCGACGCCGTTGCCGAAATTCGCGATCAGCTTGAGCCGGCAGTCGGGCTGCTTGAGCAGTTGCTCCGATATCTCGTCGGTGACGGTGGGAACCAGCACGTCGGCCGAGCGGACGGCTTCGGCGATCTGCTCCGGTGTCAGCGGCGTATCGTCGAGATTGAGCCGCGCGTCGAACAGCTCACGCATGCGGGTCTCGATCGAGTCCGGCAGCTTGCGCGTGACGACAACGAGAGGCTTTTTCTTAACCGACATGTCCTGCTCGCATAGGGTCGTTCAGACCTCATTAACCCGGTTGTTCGACACTGCAGCCCATCGCGCAGTCCCGGCGTTGCCTGGCTTCCTTGGGTTCCCCCGAACTCTCCCTTTCGGTTTCCAAAAGGGGATTTCGGGCTCGTCTTGTATCCCTAGCCTTCCGCCCTCTCTAGCAGAAGGCCGGGCCAAGACAAGAACCCCGGCCAGACCTCGGGATTCACACGCCGGGGCCAATCCGGGCGCGGTACTGGGGTTTGGGGCGTCGATGGGTGGTTCGGCTCGAAGAATTCGAGCTGGGTTCTCGGCAGGAGACGAGTGGATGGCGTTGCGGCGTTTTTGTTCGGTGGTGATGCTCGCCGGCGGCGTGTTGGGCGCGTCGATCAGTACGGGGTATTCGGCGAAGGATTCCGCCGTCACGACCAGCGGCCTGCCGGTGCCGCGCTATGTCAGCCTCAAATCCGATCACGTGAACGTCAGGGCCGGTCCGACCAAGGACAATGACGTCGCCTGGGTTTATACCCGCTCCGGCCTGCCGGTCGAGATCACCGCCGAATTCGAAAACTGGCGCCGGGTCCGCGATTCCGAAGGCGCCGAGGGCTGGGTCTATCACTCGCTGCTGTCGGGCCGCCGCACCGCCGTCATCACCATGAAGAGCAAGGACGATCTCGCGCCGCTCCATGAGAGCGCGGATGAATCCAGCGCCGTGGTCGCCCGCCTGCAGGCCGGCGTCGTCGCTCAGGTGAAGCGCTGCGCGCAAGGCTGGTGCCACGTCGCTGGCACCGGCTTCGACGGCTGGATCGAACAGCCGCGGCTGTGGGGCGTCTACGCTGACGAAAAGGTGGATTGAGTAGCCCTCATCCCGGGGAGCGGCCACTTCGCCGCGTCTCGAGGATGCGCGGTACGTGGACCTCATGGTTCGAGACGCGCAAAAGAGCGCTCCTCGCCATGAGGGACTGACACCGCAATCGATCAGCGATTAAGCAAGCTCAGCGCTTTTTGCGCAGCCGCACGACCATATCGACCCGGGCGATCTCGTAGCCTTCGGGTACTTCCGGCATTCGCGAGAGCATCAGATGCGGGTCGGGAATATCGACCAACTCGTGGTTGTTCTCGAGATAGAAGTGATGATGCGCCGTTACGTTGGTGTCGAAATAGGTCTTGGTGCCATCGACGCTGACCTGACGCAGCAGGCCGGCATCGGTCAACTGATTGAGCGTGTTGTAGACGGTCGCGAGCGACACCGGAACCTTGGCGAGCGTCGCCTCCTCGTAAAGCATTTCGGCGGTGAGGTGGCGGGCACCCTTGCCGAATAGCAGCCATCCCAAAGCCATACGCTGACGGGTGGGGCGCAAGCCGGCCGTCTGCAGCATTTCGTTGACGTCATGCCAAGGGCAGCCGGTCAACGCCGGGTGGCGCGCCGCGATTGCGGAATTGGCAGTATCATCGTTCAAAATCGGGGAGTCGTCGCTCATTTCCACGCCAGGCACCGCATCCACTTATTCACCACTATCGCAGTGGAATATAAGGAGGAAAATTGTCAGATGCAAGTTTTTCGCAACTAGGCGCGTTCCAGGGTAAAACCGGGCTCCTGGGGGTTACGAATCGCGGCGATTTGCCTTTCGGGGGTACTTTGCCGCTCAAGGAGGCCTATGTTAGAGAGCCCGCGGACTTGAGCTTGGCGATTTCCGGCAAAGTCGAGCGCTGGTTGCCGCGGGAGCATCCGGTCCGCGATATTCGCGCCAATTGACGCTGATTGGCGCGCTTTCTCCCCGAAGCGGGTCCATTTCGCTAAGATACTCCATCGGGATATCGAGAGAGGCAGTATGCTGGATCGGCGCGGCGGTTACGAATATGAGGATCTGCTGGCTTGCGGCCGGGGGGAACTGTTTGGCCCGGGCAACGCCCAGCTGCCGCTGCCGCCGATGCTGATGTTCGACCGCATCAGCGAAATCAGCGACTCCGGCGGGGAACATGGCAAGGGCCTCGTCCGCGCCGAATTGGACGTGAAGCCGGATCTCTGGTTTTTCGGCTGCCACTTCAAGAACGATCCGGTGATGCCCGGCTGCCTTGGCCTCGACGCGCTCTGGCAAATGGTGGGCTTTTTCCTGGGCTGGACCGGCGGCGAGGGGCGCGGCCGGGCGCTCGGGCTCGGCGAACTGAAGCTCGCCGGCCAGGTGCTGCCGAACGTCCGCAAGGTTGTGTACAACATCGACATCAAGCGCGTGATGCGTTCAAAGCTGGTGTTGGGCATCGCCGACGGGTGGCTTTCCATGGACGGCGATATTATCTATCGAGCCAAGGATTTGAAGGTGGGGCTCTTCAAGCAGGATGCCGCATTGCAGCCGGGGACCTAGGAAACCGGCGGCCGGCAACGCAGCGACGAGCTTGGCAGCCGCTAATAAACGCAGCAGCTAACAAACAAAGACGCAACATAGGGTGAGGCGATCATGAGGCGGGTTGTCATTACGGGGATGGGCATCGTCTCGTCCATCGGTAACAACACCCAGGAAGTGCTTGCGAGCCTTCACGAGGCGAAGTCCGGAATCAGGCGCGCCGACAAATATGCCGAACTCGGTTTCCGTTCCCAGGTGCAGGGCGCCCCGACGCTCGATCCGGCCGGTGTAATCGACAGGCGGGCCATGCGTTTCCTCGGCGAGGGCGCGGCTTGGAATCACGTCGCGATGGAGCAGGCGATCCAGGACTCAGGTCTGGAGCCCACGGAGGTTTCCAACATCCGCACCGGCATCATCATGGGCTCCGGCGGCCCGTCGGCGCGCACCATCGTGGAAGCCGCCGACACCACCCGCAGCAAGGGCCCGAAGCGGGTCGGACCGTTCGCGGTGCCGAAGGCGATGTCGTCGACGGCATCGGCAACGCTTGCCACCTGGTTCAAGATCAAGGGCGTGAATTATTCGATCTCTTCGGCCTGCGCCACCTCCAACCACTGTATCGGCAATGCCTATGAGACGATCCAGATCGGCAAGCAGGACGTCATTTTCGCCGGCGGCTGCGAAGAACTCGATTGGTCGTTGTCGGTTTTGTTCGACGCGATGGGCGCGATGTCGTCGAAATACAACGACACGCCGGCCACCGCCTCGCGTCCCTACGACGTGACGCGCGACGGATTCGTGATCGCCGGCGGTGCCGGTGTGGTGGTGCTCGAGGAATTCGAACACGCCAAAGCGCGGGGTGCGAAAATCTATGGCGAGGTCGTCGGCTATGGCGCCACCTCCGACGGCTATGACATGGTCGCGCCGTCGGGCGAGGGCGCCGAGCGCTGCATGCGAATGGCGATGGCGACCGTCGATACCAAGGTCGACTACATCAATCCGCACGCGACCTCGACGCCGGCCGGCGATCCGCCGGAAATCGAGGCGATCCGCAGGGTGTTCGGCACCGGCGACAAATGCCCGCCGATTTCGGCCACCAAGGCGCTGACCGGCCATTCCCTCGGCGCCACCGGCGTGCAGGAGGCGATCTATTCGCTCTTGATGATGCAAAACGGCTTCATCTGCGAAAGCGCCAACATCACGGAACTCGATCCGGTATTCGCCGACATGCCGATCGTGCGCAAGCGCATCAACAACGCAAGACTAGGCACCGTTCTCTCGAACTCCTTCGGCTTCGGCGGCACCAACGCGACGCTGGTGTTCAAGCGGATGGATGCGTGAGGTTTTTTAACCCCTCCCCGTCCTTCGCGGGGAGAGGTCGAAATTCGCTACGCGAATTTCGGGTGAGGGGCCTCCTGGCACTGCATTCGATGCAAATTCGGTATATGCGGGCCGAAGAGCCCCTCACCCCAGCCCTCTCCCCGCGAAGAGCGGGGCGAGGGAGCAGAGTGAGCGTGCGATGAGATACGAGGTAACATGCAGGATCTGATGAAAAGCAAGCGCGGGCTGATCATGGGCGTCGCCAATGACCATTCGATCGCCTGGGGCATTGCCAAGGCGGTCGGCGCGCAGGGCGCCGAACTTGCATTCACCTATCAGGGCGAGGCCCAGGCCAAGCGTGTCCGCCCGCTTGCGGAGTCGCTCGGTTCTGAAACCGTGCTGCCGTGCGATGTCGAGGACATCGCCAGCGTCGATTCCGTGTTCGAGGCCCTCCGTGCGAAATGGGGGCATCTCGATTTTCTCGTTCATGCCATCGGCTTCACCGACAAGAACGAGCTTCGCGGCCGCTATGCCGACACCACGCGTGAGAATTTCTCGCGCACCATGCTGATCTCCTGCTTCTCCTTCACCGAGGTCGCCAAGCGCGCTGCCGAGCTGATGCCGGCATCCGGCGGCGCCATGATCACGCTGACCTTCGCCGCTTCGATGCAGGCGATGCCGAACTACAACGTGATGGGGCTCGCCAAGGCGGCGCTGGAGGCTTCGGTGCGCTATCTCGCCGTCGATTTCGGTTCACGCAACATCCGCGTCAACGCGATCTCGGCGGGGCCGGTGCGGACGCTCGCGGGCGCCGTGATCGGCGATTCCCGTGCGATGTTCGCCTTCATGCAAAAGCACTCGCCGCTCGGCCGCGGCGTGACGCTGGACGAACTCGGCGGCTCGGCGCTGTATTTGCTGTCGGACCTCTCCGGTGGCGTGACCGGCGAGGTTCACTACGTCGATTCCGGCTATAACATCGTGTTGATGCCGAGACCGGAACATTTGAAAGATACCGCGGACTGATATCCGCGCTTATCCCGCCGCGATGACGTTGGCGCGTTGAAACGCCGGCCGCGCCATGCAGAGATCGATGTAGCGGTCGAATGACGGCCGCGCCGGCACCATCTTGAACAGCCGCACCGCGAAATTCAGTCCCGATCCGATCGCGATGTCGGCGGCCGAGAAGGTCTCGCCGAGCAGCCAGGGTCCTTTGCTCAGGGCGGCATCGAGCACGTCGAACACGCGCTGCGCATCGCCCCAGCCGGCGGCGACCGGGTTCATCTCGACCTTGGTGGCGAGTTGCACCATGGCCGGCTCGATGCAGCCGGGCGCGAAGAACAGCCAATAGAGATATTTTGCCCGCAATGGGTCGCCCAATGGCGGCGCCAGCTTTGCTTGCGGATAACGCTCGGCGACATAGGCGCAGATCGCGGCGGCCTCCGCCAGTGTCGCCTCACCGTCCTGCAAGGCCGGAACCTTGCCCATCGGATTGACGGCGAGATATTCCGGCGCCTTCTGCGCGCCCTTGGAGATATCGGTCAGCACCCGCTCATAGGGCTGCCCGGTTTCTTCCATCAGCCAGAGCGCGGAGAACGAGCGCGAGCGCGGCGACCAATACAGCTTCATCATTGGGTCGGTTCCTGTTTCTTCCATCGGTAATATTTCATCACGAAGCCGGTCATCGGCTCGACCTTTTCCTGTTCGAACACAAAGCCCTCGCGCTCGTACCAGCGCCATGCCTTTTCGTTCTCGCGAATGCAGCGCAGTTCGATTTCATCAGGCAAATGTTGCCGCGTGAAGGCAAGCAGTTTCCGGCCGAGGCTTTGGCCCTGATATTCCGGCGCCACGAACAGCTGGTCGAGGTAGCGTTTGGGCAGGTGCAGCGCCAGCATGGCCGCGAGCCTGCCATCGTCATCGGCGACGAACAGGCTCCAGCCCTTTTCGACCTCGAGCGGAACACGTGCGCGCAATTTGGCGAGCAGGAAATTGCTGGGCTCTTCGAGCCCGGTCGAACAAAAGCTGTTCATCCAGACCCGGGCGATCTCGTCATATTGCTCCGGCCGGGCGGGACGGATGGTCGGCGTTGTCATCAAAAGAACCCTCGGGAGTTTTCTCCGATATATTCGTCATTCCGGGGCGCGCGTGCAACGCTCGAACCCGGAATCCCGAGCAGATGATGCCGCCCTCATCTCGCCATTCCAGATCGGTCCGCGTCGCGGACCGTCCGGAATGACGGACGAAAGAAAAACCCCCGCGATGTGATCGCGAGGGCCTCGTCAGCAGGAATCGCGTGGATCAGGCGAGGTCGAAACGGTCCGCGTTCATCACCTTGGTCCATGCCGCCACGAAGTCGTTTGCGAACTTCTGCTTCGAATCCGCGCAGGCATAGACTTCCGCGATGGCGCGGAGCTGGGAATGCGAACCGAAGACCAGGTCGACGCGTGTGCCGGTCCACTTCACCGCCTTGGTCTTGCGGTCGCGGCCCTCGTATTCGCCGTCGGATCCGGCGGGCTGCCACTCGGTGCTCATGTCGAGCAGGTTGACGAAAAAGTCATTCGTCAACGTTTCCGGCTTTTTTGTAAGAACGCCATGCTTTGCGTTGCCGGCATTGGCGCCGAGTACGCGCAGGCCGCCGACGAGTACCGTCATCTCGGGCGCCGTCAGCATCATCAGTTGCGCCCGATCGACCAGGGCTTCTTCCGGCATCATGAACAGCTTCTTGCTGCCGATATAATTCCGAAAGCCGTCGGCGCGGGGTTCGAGCGGTGCGAAGGATCCGGCATCGGTCTGATCCTGCGAGGCGTCCATGCGGCCGGGCGTGAACGGGGCCGTCACGGTCACGCCGGCGTCCTTGGCCGCCTTCTCGATGGCGGCGCTGCCGCCGAGAACGATCAGGTCGGCGAGCGAAACCTTCTTGCCGAACTCCTTCCGGATCTCTTCGAGTTTCGCGAGCACCTTCGCCAACTCGGGCGGATTGTTGACGTGCCAATCCTTCTGGGGGCCGAGGCGAATGCGCGCGCCGTTGGCGCCGCCGCGCTTGTCGGAGCCGCGGAAAGTGGAGGCCGATGCCCATGCGGTCGAGACGAGCTGGGAAACGGTGAGGCCGGAGCCAAGGATTTTTGCCTTCAGCGCCGCAATGTCCTGCTCCCCGATCAGCGGATGGTCCACGGCCGGAATCGGGTCCTGCCAGATCAGCGTTTCCTTGGGCACAAGCTTGCCGCGATAGCGCACGATCGGTCCCATGTCACGGTGTGTGAGCTTGAACCAGGCGCGGGCAAAGGCGTCGGCGAACTGGTCCGGATGCTCGTAGAAGCGCCGCGAGACCTTTTCGTAGGCGGGGTCGAAGCGCAGCGCGAGGTCCGATGTGAGCATGGTCGGAACATGCTTCCTCGAACTGTCATAGGCGTCGGGGATCGTCGCCTCCGCGCCTTTCGCTTTCCACTGTTTGGCGCCGGCCGGGCTTTTGGTCAGCTCCCATTCGAACTTGAACAAATTGTCGAAGAAATGATTGCTCCATTTCGTCGGTGTCTGCGACCATGTCACTTCTGGTCCGCCGGTGATGGCGTCGGTGCCGAAGCCGGTGCCGTGCTTGCTCTTCCAGCCGAGGCCCTGGTCCTCAATGGCGCCGGCTTCCGGATCCGGACCCATCAGCGATGGATCGCCGGCGCCGTGGGTTTTGCCGAAGGTGTGACCGCCGGCGATCAACGCCACCGTTTCTTCGTCGTTCATCGCCATGCGGAGGAACGTCTCGCGGATGTCCTTCGCTGAGGCAAGCGGGTCCGGATTGCCGTTCGGGCCTTCCGGATTGACGTAGATCAGGCCCATCTGCACCGCGCCGAGCGGCTCAGCGAGTTCGCGTTCGCCGCTGTAACGTTGGTCGCCGAGCCATGTGCCTTCGGGACCCCAATAGAGTTCTTCAGGCTCCCACACATCGGCGCGGCCGCCGGCAAAACCGAAGGTCTTGAAGCCCATCGATTCCAGCGCGACGTTGCCGGAGAGAACGAACAGATCGGCCCACGAGATTTTGCGGCCGTACTTCTGTTTGATGGGCCAGAGCAGCCGACGCGCCTTGTCGAGGTTGGTGTTGTCGGGCCAGGAGTTGAGCGGCGCGAAGCGCTGCTGGCCGGCGCCGGCGCCGCCGCGACCGTCGGTGATGCGATAGGTGCCGGCGCTATGCCACGCCAGGCGGATGAACAGTCCGCCGTAGTGACCGAAGTCCGCCGGCCACCACTCCTGCGAGTCCGTCATCAGGGCACGCAGATCCCTGACCACGGCGTCGAGGTCGAGACTCTCGAATTCCCTGGCATAGTCGAACGCCTTGCCCATGGGATCGGCGGCGGGCGTCTTGGCATGGAGCATGCTGACATCAAGATGCTCCGGCCACCAGTCGCGGTTTCGGTGTCCGCGAGTGCCGGTGAACGGGCATTTGCCGGCGCTATCGTCGGTCTTTGCGTCCATGGTTTTTCTCCGATTTTCTTCTGCTTGTTCCGCAGGGAATGATGACGTTTTCCGGCAGTGGCTGACGATATCCCGGTGCCGGCCGCTGAAGAGAAGCGCGCAATTGTCGGACTTTTGCCCGGATTCGCCGCCGTCGGTGCCTCTCTCGCCAGATCTGCTGCACCTACCTTGGAAGATATCGAACATCAGGTCCAGTCGAATTGTCTTGAGCTCTCGATCAGTTTATCTGATAGCGATGATTACCCTTCGGCAGCTCCGCTATCTCTCGGCGCTCACCAAACACGGCCATTTCGGCCGTGCAGCGGAGGCCTGCGCCGTCACCCAGCCTGCGCTGTCGATGCAGATTCGCGATCTGGAGCGGACCTTGGGAGTAGCGGTCGTCGAGCGCCGGCCGGGTGACGTCATCCTGACGGATGTCGGCCGGGAAATCGCCCGTCGCGGCGAAGACATGCTGGCGGCGTCGCTCGACCTGATCGACTTCGCGAGGCATCGTAGCGGGCTGTTGACCGGACGGCTGACGCTCGGGGCCATTCCGTCATTGGCGCCGTATTTGTTGCCGCGGATTCTCCCGCTTCTGCAACGGCGGTTCCCGGATTTGCAGCTCGAATTGCGCGAAACCCAGACCCGGCAACTGGTCGAGGACATCAAGAGCGGCGTGCTGGATGCTGCGCTGCTTGCGCTGCCGGTGGGCGAGCCGGATATCGATGCCATCGCCCTGTTCGAGGATCTGTTTCTGCTTGCGGTGCCCTCGGGCGATCCGCGCGCCGAGACCGCGACGGTCGCCGCCGAGGACATCGACCAAAACCGCCTGATCCTGCTGGAGGACGGCCATTGCCTGCGCGACCAAGCGCTGGCGTTTTGCGCAACCGCGCGCGGTCGCGCGACCGGTGCGGCGAGCACCGCGTTCGGCGCCTCGAGCCTGACCACGGTCATGCAGATGGTCGCCGGCGGCTATGGCGTCACCCTGATCCCGCAGATCGCCGCCGACGTCGAACGCCGCGACGAGCGCGTGAAACTGCTGCGGCTGAAAAATCCGCAGCCCGGCCGAAGCGTCGGTCTGGTTTTCCGCCGCACCTCGCCGCGCAAGGCCGATTTTGCGGCGCTGGGAGAGGTGGTGAAAGAAAGCCTCGATATGCCGCTGGCCGAGCCAAACAAGAATTCAGCCAACGTGAAGCGTCCCGGGCGTCCCGGCAAACGGTCAAATAAAAAGGGCGGCTGAGAAGCCGCCCTTTGTCGCGTTCGATGTTTGCGAGCTTACTCGCCGGCCGCTTCGCGCGGGGCCGGGGCTTCCGTCTTCTGCTTGGCCTCGAGATCCTCGCCGGTGGTCTGATCGACCGCCTTCATCGACAGTCGGGTCTTGCCGCGATCGTCGAAGCCGAGCAGCTTGACCTTGACCTTGTCGCCTTCCTTGACG
>Ga0075522_10004309_pt1 | contig 10166 bp, 7 predicted proteins | sample NGEPerA_FD_74796 | JGI IMG/M metagenome (GOLD analysis project Ga0075522, IMG submission 74796) | Arctic peat soil microbial communities from the Barrow Environmental Observatory site, Barrow, Alaska, USA - NGEE PermafrostL2-A | ecosystem: Environmental > Terrestrial > Soil > Wetlands > Peat ...
GTGCGCGGGACGCTGTTGGGAAAATGCAGTAATGGCGCGGCAATTCTTTTCAAGCGACGCCGCGCGCACGCACGCCGTGCACGAAGTCTGTCATTGCGCAAGGTTACATAATACTGTGCTGTCCGTCATTGTGCAGAGACTCTTGCAAGTCGCAGCGACTCCGCACGTGTCGCCTGAATTATTTTAAGCCCAATAATCGTTGACTTGCCCGCGCGTGAAGGCGTAGGTTCAGCGCCTACAGGGATATCGTCGTTCGACACGCTGCGATCGTGCGTCTGCTGATGCGAAATAAGAAACATTAAGTGGTCTGCGTCGTGACGATAAAGAACAAACCAAAAACTAACGTAGGGGATGCTATGAAGCTCTCGACTTCTTGCGGGTTCGCGTTTTCCTTAGCCGCTCTGCTTCTATCAGGCAGCGCATTACCTGGCGCCTTAACTCCGGCCGTCGAGCAAGACAGCGACGTGATCGTGATCTTGCGCGACCAGCTGCCGAACATCCCCGGTGCACGTGGGGCGCACCAAGGCCGCGCTTCCGCGATCCTTGCGGCCCAGCATCCGATTCTGGATGAACTGCAAAGAGCCGGCGCTCACAAGACCCATTCCTTTGCCACGATCAACGCCGTGGCAACCTCGATCAAGAAAGCTGAGATCGACGTGCTGTCCGCACACCCGCTCGTGTACGCCGTCGTACCGAATCGCCAGATCAAGATGAAGTCGCGCAGCGACACGGCCGGCAGCATTCGCAGCGCCGCCGCCGCACCCTCGGCCGCAAGCCCGCTATGCGGGACGCTCGAGCCCGAAGCGCTGCAGCTGACGAACACCGCGTTCTTGAATCCGGCGACGCCGTCTGCACAGACGACGCTCGACGGCAATGGCGTGCCCATCACCGGCGTGGGCGTAAAAGTTGCCTACATTGCCGACGGTTTGGACCCGACCATTCCGGGCTTTATCCGTGCCGACGGTACACCCGTATTCATCGATTACCAGGATTTCTCGGGTGATCCGGCGGGCACAGCGACCCCCGGCGCCGAGGCGTTTGGCGATGCAAGCTCGATCGCAGCTCAGGACGTGTCGAACCATGCGGTTCTGACCTACGACATCAGCCAGTTCGTCAATGCCGCGCATCCGCTGCCCTCGCCTTGCAAGATTCGCATCCGCGGCATGGCCCCGGGAGCATCGCTCGTCGGTATTAAGGTCTTTGGTGAAGACGGCTTCACTTCCGAGGCGGCCTTTGTCGAATCGATCGAATATGTCGTCACGCATGACGACGTCGATGTGATCAACGAGTCCTTCGGTAACAATGCTGTTCCGGACAACGGCACTGATCCGACTTCACTCGCCAACCAAGCAGCCGTCCAGGCGGGTGTCGTGGTGGTCGTCAGCACAGGCGATGCCGGCACAGCTGGCACACTCGGCTCGCCGTCGACTAATCCGTGGTCCATCGCTGCCGGCGCAACGACGTCGTTCCGCCTGTACGCGCAGACTGGCTTTGGCGCCATGGCGCTCGCGACGAACAACGGTTACGTGTCGAACAACATTTCCTCATTCAGCTCGGGCGGTTATTCCGAGTCTGGCGCTCTCACGCCAAGCGTGGTCGCACCAGGAGACTTGGGTTGGGCGCTGTGCTCGCCGAATCCGACGCTGTACACGGAGTGCCTGAGCTTTGCGAGTACTGCCACGCCGATTCAGGATTTTGGCGGCACTAGCGAATCCTCACCATTAACGGCTGGCGAAGCGGCGCTCGTGATCCAGGCTTACCGCAGCACGCATGGCGGCAAGAACCCCTCACCCGCGGTCGTCAAACAGATCATCATGAGCACGGCGGCAGACCTCGGGGCACCCGCCTTCGAGCAGGGCGCGGGTCTCATCAATTCCCTGGCCGCGGTAAACGGCGCATTGTCCTTGCAGGACAGTAACGGCACGCCGGCGCATCCGACGGGCGACAGCCTCCTGAACACCCCGTCGCTGCTGTCCATCTCGGCAGCACCCGGAAGTGCTCAGAGCCAGATATTCAAGATCACTAATACGGGCCCGACAACGCAGCATCTGACGCCTGTGTTGCAGAGACTTGGGGCGCCGTTCGCAGGCGCGACAATCGATGTGCAATTGCACCCGGCGACAGATCCGACCTTCTTGAACCCGACCGGCTCACCGCGGTCCTACGTCAAGCAAACGTTCGTCGTCCCGGTGGGCACGCAGCATTTGGACGCAGCGATTGCCTTCCTGACGAATCCCCCAGATCAAAGCTCGCCGTTCGTGTATTTCGGCCTGTTTGATCCCGCAGGGCGCGAGGTCACCTACTCCGAGCCGCAGGGCGCGGATAGCGGCTACGGGCACACTGATGTCGTCTCACCGGCCGCGGGAACCTGGACTGCCTACGTCTGGACGCGTCCGGCGGGCGTCGCCGGTAGCTACACCGGCACCGACGTGCAGTTCACCTGGAGTGCCGAGCGCTATGTGAGCTTCGGCTCGTTGAGCCCGGCGACACTTACGATTGCGCCGGGAGCAAGCGTGCCACTCACCGCCGCCTTCAACATGCCGGTCGCGGCGGGCGATAGCAGCGCGGCCATCCGCTTTGGCCAGTCGGCGGGCTTAGCCGGCACGAGCCAGGCTGAAATCCCAATCAGCCTGCGCACGCTCGTGCCCGTCGGTGCAAGCGGCGGCAATTTTAGCGGGACGCTTACCGGCGGCAACGGCCGCGGCGCACCGGAAACACAGACCTTCGCGTTCAACGTACCGTTAGGCGTGAAGAACATGAGCCTTGCAGTCAACTTCTCGGACCCGGGCTTTGTTGCGGAGGGCCTGTTGGTGGACCCGAACGGTCTGGAGCTCAGTGTCCAACCGAGCGTCGACCCCGCCAACACCCCGACGTTGCTGTCACAGCTGCAGCTGAATCGCGCGAACCCGCAGGCGGGCCAGTGGCGCTTCATCATGCTGCAGAACTTCTTCTCCTCGGGGAAGAACACCTCGCAGACCTACACGGGCCAGATCCGCTTCAATACGGCGCAGATCACGGCAGCCACCTTGCCGGCAGGCGGCCAGCTGCACGCGGGCACCGCCGTAGTGGTTCCTGTGTCGGTGACCAACAACAGTGCGATCGCTCAGTGGTACTTCGCTGATGGCCGACTGGCGGCCAATGCAGCGATGAACCTCACGAACGGCAACAATGCAGCATGCGGACCGACAACGATCCCGGGCTGCACGCTGTTCATCCTGCCGACTGAAGTTGCGAGCGCAAGATTCTCGGTCTCATCCACCGTACCGATGACCGTCGATGCTTTCGATGCGACAGGTGGTACGGGTGGACCGCTGTTTGTTGAGACCGGCTCGCCGGAGACATTCGGTACCAGCACGGGTAACTCGGCGACGGCGTCGATCACTGCGACGGAAGTACCGTGGGGTCCGTGGGTGGTCTCACCGTCCGAACACGGACCTACACCGCCCGCTGGCGATCAGGCGCTGCCGTACCACGCAACTGCAGTCCTGGTGATGAAGCCGTTCGACGCTGCCGTTACGGCAGACAGCGGCGACGCTTGGACGGATCTTGTATTGGGCACCAGCACATTTAGTCCCCTGCAGCTGGCACCGGGTCAGTCAGGCACTATCCACGTGACCTTCAAGCCGACCGCGGCACAGGTTGGCACGACGGTCAGCGGGTTCCTGTACATCGATACCTTCAACCTCGGCGTCCTGAGCGGCGATGAGGTTGTGCGTCTCCCGTACAGCTACTCGGTAGTGCGCTAGCAGCGTGTCAAACTCGCCTGAGTAATCAGGCGGGACGATAAAAGGCAAGGCCCGCCGGAGGATTTATTCCCCGGCGGGCCTTTGCTTTGGTGGGCTACGGGCTTGCGGAAAAGCTATTCGTCCGTCTCCACCATGCTCGCGGATTGCCGAATCATCCACGCGAAGCCAATGCCGCCCGCCAAGTAATGCTTCTGTTTTACGAGCGGGCTGTCGGCAAAGGCGGCGCCGTCGAGCGTGTCGTAGCGGATGTAGGCACCCACCCAGTATTTGCGATAACGCTTCGAGAGCGCCGACAGCACCTGGCCGCCGGAGTATCCGCCGCGTGCATCGAATGCCGGCCGCTCGGCCGTCGCGTACTGTGGCGCGACCGAATAGAAATATTCGTGATACTTGCGCGCGGCGAACATGGGTCCGGCGCCGATGCCCAAATTCCAGCCGCTCCATCCGGCGACATTCTGAATATCAAGATTCAGCCGTGGCGAGAAATTCCAGCCGATGAACTGCGGCGAGGTATCCACGGTAATCGGTACGCGAAACGGCAGCACGACGTCGAGCTTCGTCTTCTCATCAGGTGCGTGCCATAGATGTAAATTCACCGACGGGCCAATCTCAAAGGTCGAGCGTAGATTGGGCATGCCTTGGCGCGCATGGTCGTCGCTGCTTTGCACCGGAATGGTCGCATTGACACTCACGCTTAATTCAACGTACTGGTGATTGAAAAATTCGGCGCGCACGCCGTCGCGATCTGACTTGAGGAAATCGCCGCGATAGACGAAGTACGGCACGGGTACCGGATAGACGCGGGACTGATCCGAACCGCGATAATCCGGAAACGACAGCGCCCCGATCCCAAGACCCGCCTCCCATAAAGGCTGCTGGTCGGCGTAAGCGCAGGCGGCGCATGCAAAGGAGAAGAATGCGAATTTCGTCGCGGGTCGGAATCGCGATGCCATGATGACGTCCACTGTGGTGCGCATCGCGCAACGGCGGGCATCCTTGACGATATACCCGTCATTGGCAAGGACCTGGACACCTGGGCATCGCTACTGACGGCGACAACACTATTGCGTTGTGGTCGCGGATGCCGCTGCTCGCAGGCCTTGCCAGGACTCGGGTTGCCGACGACATCGGGGCCTGAGAACATCTGTCATCGCATGCGCCGGGGCCGCCCTGGGCGCGTCAGATCCGACCCTTGGGGGCGTAGCAATTGAAGACCACATCAAGCGGCGCGGAAGTTCGCGACAGTTCCCTCACCCGGCGCGAGGAAGGCTTGAATACGCGCTGCGTACACAGCGCGCACGCGCCGGAGCCGACCACCGGCGCGGTCGCCGAACCGATCTACCTTTCAACGACATTCGAGCGCGACGCGGACGGTGCGTATCCTCGCGGCTATCGCTATGGACGTGAGGGGACGCCCAACCGCACGGCGCTTGAATCCTGTATGGCGGCGCTCGAGGGCGGAGTTGCTGCTCTCGCCTTTGCATCGGGCCTGGCGGCAAACATGGCGTTACTTGAACTTCTGCGTCCAGGGGATCATGTGGTCGCGCCGCTTGCAGCGTATTACGGCACGCTGAAGCAATTTCGCGAGCATGTGATTGAACGCGGCGTGGCCGTCGACTTTGTCGACTTCAGTGACCCGGCCGCTATCGGCCGGGTACTGACCTCGCGCACACGTCTCGTGTGGATCGAGACGCCTGCCAATCCACTCCTTGGCATAACCGATCTTGCGCTCGTCAGCGCCATGGCGCACGACAGCGGCGCACTCACGGTTTGTGACAATACATTCGCAACGCCGGTGTGCCAGCGCCCGTTCAACTACGGTGTCGATGTGATCGTGCATAGCGGCACGAAGTATCTGGGCGGTCACAGTGACGTGTTGAGCGGTGTGCTCGTCATCCGGCAGGATGCGGCGCTCGCCGAGCAGCTCCTTAGTTGGCAGCGTCTTACCGGCGCGGTGTTGGCGCCATTTGACTGCTGGCTCCTGAGGCGCAGCATTGCAACGCTTGGGGTGCGCGTGCGCGCGCAGTGCCAGAACGCGCTCTTGATTGCCAACTTCCTGGCCGCTCATCCGGCGGTGGAGCGAGTCTACTATCCAGGCTTGCCGCAACATCCCGGTCACGCCACTGCCGCTGCACAGATGCCGGGCGGCTTCGGTGCGGTGCTATCAGTGTGCGTTGCCGGCGGCCGGGAAGCTGCGATCGATAGCGCGCGCCGCACGCGCTTCTTTACGCGCGCAACGAGCCTGGGAGGCGTCGAAAGCTTGATCGAGCATCGAGCCTCCATTGAGGGCCCCGGCTCCAGCACGCCGCAAAACCTGCTGCGGCTATCCGTGGGCATAGAGGATTCCGAGGACCTGATCGACGATTTGGCACAGGCGTTGGCGTGAACCGCATTGCCTTGGCGGCGGCATTCGCGCTGCTCGCGTTTGCCGCCAATTCAATTCTGTGTCGGATGGCGCTGCGACATGCAAGCATCGATCCAGCAAGCTTCACAAGCGTACGTCTGAGCTGCGGCGCGGTAACGCTGTGGGTCTTGGTGCGGCTGGGCAGAGGGCGCGTCCGCGCAGGCGGCACCTGGAGTTCCGCACTCGCGCTCCTCGGCTATGCTACGGCCTTCTCCTTCGCCTATGTCGCCGTGACGGCCGGCACCGGCGCGCTCCTCCTCTTCGGCGCCGTGCAACTCATCATGATCGCGGTCGGCTTGGTACGCGGAGAGCGAATCGATGGGCGCATTACGCTCGGTTGGCTGCTCGCCATCGCCGGTGTGGTGATCCTCGTGCTGCCGGGCGTGTCGGCGGCGCCGCCGCTCGCCGCGGCGCTCATGTTGGGCGCCGGTATCGCTTGGGGAATTTACTCATTGCGCGGTCAAGGCTCGAGCGATCCGCTCGGCGACACCGCCGGAAATTTTATGCGCGCGGCGCCGGGCGCACTTATCGTCAGCGCGCTCATGTGGCGCGACAGATCTTTCGATGCAGCGGGTGTGCTGCTCGCAGCACTATCCGGTTCGATCGCATCCGGCCTTGGCTATGCCGCGTGGTACGTGGCGCTGCCGCGTTTGAGGGCGATTGCCGCCGCCAATCTGCAACTGGCAGTGCCGCTTATCGCGGCCATCGCTGGCATCTTCCTGTTCGGCGAACCCATCACCTTGCGGCTCGCGGTAGCCTCGATTTTGCTCTTGGGCGGCATCGCCCTTGCAACCCGCCGCTCGATCGAGTTGTCGCGCCGCCCGCGGGATGCAGCCAAAGCAGCCGCATAAGCCCCGGCGCTGGACCCGAACTATTTGGAGAAGTATTTGAACAGAAGAGAGGTGCTTACGAGGCTGAGTGCCTGCGCAGCGCTTGTCACCAGCGCGCGCAGAGCATGGGCCGGCAATGCCGTAGCAAGTCGCGCCGCCGAACTCTACGCGCGCGCGATCGTATTCGATGCAAACCTGTCACCGCCTTTACAGGTAACGTTCCCGTTCCCGGCACAGATGCTTGATCTCGTGCGTCAATCCGGCGTGACTGCTGTCAAAACGAGCCTCGGCGGCTTCAACGATGGTTTTGCCGAAACGGTCGAGGCCATTGCCGCTTTGCAGCGCGTGTTTGAGAACTACCCCGACGTTTATGTGCAGGTACGCGCCCACGCCGACTTTGCCGCAGCCAAGCGACAGAAACGCCTCGGCGTCATCCTGTCATTTGAATCGGTTGTCATGCTCGAGGATAAGCTCGAGCGCATTGAGCTGTTTCGCGGCCTTGGCGTAGCGTGATGCAGCTGTCCTACAACAACGCGTCGCAATTCGGCACCGGCGTCCTCGGCGATCCGCGCAACGGCCTGACTGATCTCGGTCGCAAGGCGGTCGCCGCGATGAACTCGCTCGGTGTTGCTATAGATATGAGTCACGCGAACGATGCGACCTCTTTCGGCATTCTGCAGGCCTCATCGCAACCCGCGCTCATCACCCACGGCGGCTGCGCGGCAATCTATCCGCACCCGCGCAACAAGTCCGATGCGTTGCTGCGCGCAGTTTCCCAAAAAGGTGGCGTAGTGGGCATCTATGACCTGCCCTACCTTGCGCCGAGTCCCAAACAGCCGACGCTCGAGGACTACATGGCGCATATGACACACGCCCTTGATGTCTGCGGCGAGGATCACGTCGGGATCGGCAGCGACAGTGATCTTGCTGCCTGGGACACATCCGCAGAGGCGATGGCATCCTTCCAGAAGGACGAGGAGGAACGCCGCAAGGCGGGTGTCGCGGCACCCGGCGAGGACGGCCGTCCGCTCTACGTCGTCGGTCTTAATACGCCGCGGCGCTCGGAAGTGATTGCCGATGCTCTGCTGAAACGTGGTTATAAATCACGCAGCGTGGAGAAAGTGCTGGGCAGCAACTTCACCGCTGCACTCGGCCGCATTTGGCAGGACTAGACAGGCGCGCCCGAGCTCTTTCGCGTGGCCTGCATGGCGCGCATTTGCCGTTGCCAATATCGGTTGTCACCACGAGATCCGATAAGTTAGGGCGCGCAAGCTCGGTGCGTTCACGTGCTCATCGGCGGCGCGATGGCTTCGAGCGACTTGCGTTCTGCATCGACGCCGAAGGCGAACGCGACAGCCCCCGCCACGAGCATCAATACGGCGCCGAGCCCCCAGCCCTCTGCGACGCTCACGCGACTGCCGGTTTGAATCAGAACACCCAATAACACGGGTGCACCCATGCCGCCAATCGCGGTCCCAATGGCGTAAAACACGGCGATGGCAAGAGCACGCATTTCTAGAGGGAAAATCTCACTCACCGTAAGGTAGGCGGAACTTGCCGCCGCTGAGGCCATAAAAAATACCACGGACCAGCATAGGGTCTGGCTGCGTGCGTCGAGCATGCCCGCAACAAAAGCCCAGGCCGTCAGGGCCAAACCGATAGCAGACAGGATGTAGGTAAAGCCGATCATGCGGCGCCGTCCAATACTGTCGAAGAGTGGTCCGAGCAGAATCGGGCCCAAAACGTTACCGAGCGCAAAGGGAAAGATATACAGCGCCACTTTATCGCCCGGCACTTGGTAGAACCGGCCCAACACCAGCGCGTACGTAAAGAAGATCGCGTTGTAGAAAAACGCCTGCGCCAAGATGAGTGCAAGAGCCACGAGGCTGCGCTGGCGGTACTCCACAATTAAGACCCGCGCGACTTGCGCTAAGGAAACCGCGGCTCGGCCCGCGTATTGCGTCGTATCTGTTACCGGCGCAAGGGCGCCTGCACGCATCTTGATTTCCGCTTCGATCTGCTCGACAACGGCTTCGGCGTCGGCTTCGCGCCCATGCGAGAGCAACCAGCGTGGACTTTCCGGAACGTGCCGGCGTACCAGGAGGATGACTGCTGCAAAGACGGCGCCCAAGAGAAAGCACACGCGCCATCCAAGCTTGGCGCCCAATACGCGCGGGTCAAGCAGTACCAGACTCAACGCAGCGCCCAACGCCGCGCCCAACCAAAAACTGCCGTTAATCGAGAGATTGACACGCCCACGCAGCCGCGCCGGGATGAGCTCGTCTATTGCGGAGTTGATGGCGGCGTATTCGCCACCGATACCGAAGCCCGTGGCAAAGCGGCAAATCGCAAACCATCGATAATTCGGCGCAAACGCAGTTGCGAGCGTCGCCGCCATATACACTGCCAGCGTCGTCAGAAAGAGCTTCTTTCTGCCGAGCCGGTCGGTGAGTCTGCCAAAGAAGATCGCGCCCAGCACTGCGCCGCCGATGTACAGTGAGCCCGAAGCGCCAATTTCGCTGGCGCTGAGCGCAAGCGTGTCGTGCCGCTGCAACACCACCCCGAGAGAACCGACAAGCGTCACTTCGAGACCGTCAAGTACCCAGGCAACGCCGAGCGCAATCACGACACGCCAATGCCACGCGGACCACGGAAGGCGGTCAAGACGTGCTGGAATGGTGCTCGTGATCAATGCTTAACGCGGGATTGAAAAAGGGGGGCCGGAGTGTTTCGGCAACCTTCGTGCCGAGCGCATTACACGCGCAGCGGCGCGTATCGAGGGCCACGGATCTGCGCCGCGGTGTCCCGATAGGAGTCCTGATCGGCGATAATTGGCAAAATCATGAGGACATAGGACATGGCACGACATTCCACAATGCTCGCGCTGGGAACACAAGCGCCTGCTTTCGCCCTGCCCGATGTAAACGGCACGATGCGCAGGCTTGCGGAATTTTCTGACGCGCCGGCGTTACTCGTCGCCTTTATCTGCAATCACTGCCCCTATGTGAAGCACATACTTGAGGCCTTTGTGCGATTCGCGAACGAATACGTCGCCAAGGGCTTGGCAGTAGTTGCGGTCAGCTCAAACGATGTCGAGTCGTATCCGCAGGATGGCCCGGCCCCATGGCGCGACTTGCCGCGGAGCAAGGCTTTGGCTTCCCATACCTTTTCGATGAAAGCCAAGCG
>Ga0075522_10004310_pt1 | contig 10165 bp, 9 predicted proteins | sample NGEPerA_FD_74796 | JGI IMG/M metagenome (GOLD analysis project Ga0075522, IMG submission 74796) | Arctic peat soil microbial communities from the Barrow Environmental Observatory site, Barrow, Alaska, USA - NGEE PermafrostL2-A | ecosystem: Environmental > Terrestrial > Soil > Wetlands > Peat ...
GCCGACACCGGCACGCGCTTCGGCAAGTTTCACCAGCCGCGGCGGCTTCAACGATCGGGGAGAAGCTGGAGGACGCGGGCATCGTTCACGGACTTACCGGCTGCTGCCCAACGGTGGCGGAATATGCCGGGAGGCGTGGGGCGGGATGGGTTTGGATGCTGCGCGGGGTGCCGAAGGCCAGACGCAGAAGCCGGGGCGGGCGGTCATGGGCCGCCGAGCGAAATCACCGTTTCGGGCCTGTCTCGCTTGAATCTCTTGAAATACAGGCTCTCGATGAACTCTGGAAGCGGCGATTTCCAGGTCTCCTGCTTGTGATTATCGATCTTCCCGAGCTTCCTGGGATTCATCCCCAGTTCCCGCGCCATTTGCACCTGCAAATCCGAAAGGCGATGCCGCTTTTTGGCTTCGAGCCAGGGGAGGAGTTTTTGGGGAAGTTTCTTGGCGCTCATGGCATTCCGGTCGCTTATTTTACTTTCACGCGCGCATAAAGAGAAAGCTGGGCTGGCGGAGAATCTACAAAGCCATCCGCGGATTATCAACATTCGGTTTTGATGAACTTACAGGCTGTACGGATCGCTTTGACAAGTAGCATTTAGTAAGGCGAGTTTCGCCCCGGGCAGATTGGGTCTGGTGGTGCGGTTTCTCCGGTCATATCTACGATCACCTTGCCATGCCCGTCTGGCGACAGAAGCAGTTAGGCACCGGTTTTCAGCCTGAGAAAATCGAGGTAATCCACCAGGGCTTTTTTGATCATCTTGCGACGGTCGGTCAAGAAAGCCTTGTAGTCTCCGGTTCGGTACCGCTTTGAGCCGATCATATGTTGAGTTCGCGTGCCAGCGTCGACGTCGTCCAAGTATTCGATCGCGGAATCCCCAAGGCCGAAATTGTCGTCGCCAAGAATGAACGTGATATTGGCGATATCATTTATCCATGGCTTGTCGAACCAAAGGTCGTCGGAGACGTCGAGTTCGTTGCTGAGTCGGGCTGCCGGGTAGATGTGATGCTCATGCAAGATCATCCCTGCGGTAATTTTCCGTTCCGAATCTGCTTCCTCATCATCGCTTATTTCATAGACTCGGATCGCCTGGATCGGCCGCATTGATGGAAACGATACCGCCCCTTTCCAGCGCAAGAGGGCATAGACGAAACTGAATAGAGTATCGCCCCGTGAAATTGGACACTTCATGTCGTCCAGTTGTTTGTAAGCGCTGTTAAGCTCGGCTTCAACCGACTGCCGCCGCAAATTCTTTCTGAAATCGTCGAGCGGCGCGGAGTCCCAATCTCGAATCGCGGCGATGTCTTGTTTGAACCGTGCTTGGTCCCGGTGATAGCCGATCAAGATCGATTGAGCGAGCCAATATGCCGTGTGGCGGCTTTCTATCTGGTCACCTCTGCAAGTTTCGAACTCTTCGAGGAGATAAGCCAGACACGTCATCGTCCGCGGCGACCGTATGTACTTCATGGTGTCCATCTTCAAGCGGTCATCCATGAATCGCAGGGCGCGGTCGATAGCTGTTTTCGTGCGTTGAACGTCGGCTTGGACAGCCGATCGCATTTTGTCCACGTCCTCCTTTTGTTTCCACTCGTAATGGCCCGGCAATGGCCCCATCTCCGCGGAGCCACGCACAAGCACCGCGAGGGTCACCATGAAGAAATCCAAATCAAAGCCGCGCCCATGCTTCACCCTGGATTCCGCAAGATAGCCTTCAACCTTGGCGACGATTCCCGGATCAAACTTTGACAGCTTGCCCAAGACAATTTGGCTTTCCTTGACCGGTGTTCCTTGGTTGATTCTCTCGAAGATTTCTACCACGTCGCCGTAACTTCTTTCGTGTATGTTGTATAATCCAATCGAAATATTTTGCGGCAGTAATCTCCATAGCCTGCCGTTCGCTCCGAAAATCGCCTGGAACCGATCGTCGTCAAGATCGATCTGATTCTGCTCCCTTCTTAGCAGAGCAATTTCGTCCGGTCCCATCTTTAACAGCGCCCGCAAGCGATACCACGCGTGTTCTCGTGGATTGGGGAGCATGCTCTTTATTTTGCCATCAATGAGCAAAAATTCCTCATCCCTCACATTGAACGCGACGTGAACAGTCCAGTCTCGCGGGGGATTCCCGGCTTCATAAAGTGATCGGTAGAATGACGTGAGCCTTTGCTGACCATCGATAAGATAATGCCTCGCCGCACGAGAAGTTCCATTGTCACGTTCCTCTTCAAACTCAAAATCCCGGCAAACAATCTGACTCCCGGCTTCGGGTGTCCAAATCAACATGACTCCAAATGGATAATCGTGATAAACCGATTCCAACAAGCGCGGAATCTTTGCATCGCCCCAAACGCTGGGGCGTTGTAGTTCGGGCAGGGCAAGTTCGCCGCGCTTGAGCCAGCCGAATATCTCGGACAGTTTTTGATCCGTCATTCCCTTCGATAAATCCGGCATTTCTGATCTCCAAGTCGAAATTTGACCAATGGTTGAGCGCGGTGCAAGGAATGGCAGTGTAGCGACGACTGCATGACGGGCAACGATTGCCATGATCGCCCCCGCGCCGCGCTTCATTTCACACGCTTGGCGGTATCAATGAGTCCCGTGTTATCGCGAATTTGGAGATCGCCGCCGGGCGTAAGAACGAAATTATCCCCGCTATCCGAAGTTGGTCAACGAATGCCGTTTGCGTCGGTGGTTCCCTTGCCGCTCGCTTCACGGAAAAGAGCTTCCGCATCATCCCGCCGCCCATCGGCTATTGCTCGGGCAATTTCCTTCAGGCGTTCGCGTGGCACTTGGACATTTTCGCGTCCCGCCATGGCAACCTTTCCCAACAGCGCCCAGCCCTGATACCTCCGACTTTTCTACGGTTCTCTTATCGCAAAAGAACGGTTTCAGAAACAACTACATCCATCATTACAACCGAGGTCGGCTGGTTCGTCCGCTAGCTTTCCGTTATTGCCAGCCCGGCGGTTATCTCGACGATCTTCCGTGCCGCCTTGATCGCCAATTTGGCGTCATCTTCGTGTGCGATTTGCCCATCGTGAATAATTTTGTTCCGCAAGCCGTAGCTGGCGGATAAGTCTTGCCAGAAACCATCCGGCTCCGTGTACAACGAGCGACCCGCGACGAACCGCAAGCCCGTTGTCATTTTGTGACGCAAGCCAAAGTCAAAGCCCTTAAGGAATTCACGCCCGTCGGCCCACTCATCCGTCAAGCGATGATCGACAAGGCTCTTGAACTTACGGACAAACGTTGAATCAATTGCGCCCCAGCACAACAGAACTGCTTCGCGGAAACGTCCGACGCTCAGCGCATATTCGGCATCCAGCAGATTCAGTGTGGCAACATCGGGATCGGTCCCATCGCCCAATCCTTGGCGCACTGTATCGCCAAAACTGGCGCGGCTACCCTTCGCCGGCACGGGTAAACTTGCGGCCTCGTATTCCAGTGTCGCATCGCCACCCCATGCCGCGCCAGTACCATCAAGGATGAACCGGAACGGGCTGGCCTGGGCACGAGTCAATTCGATGATCGCCGCTTGGCCCGTCGCCACCCGGTACCATCGCAGCAGGCGGTTGACGCGACGCAACAGACGATCGGCCTCGACTTCGCGCTGACGTTCTTGCGTTTCGGCATTATCGGCATCTGGCGCATCAAACAGCATCGATGCTTCAGTTCGACTCTCAACTGTCCCGTCCACATTGGTGACTGATCCATCGGTCAGGCGCAGAGATCCACCGACTCCCGGCGTTGGATATTCACCAGGCGGCAGGGCCAGCAGGTACGGCAGATGGATCGAAGTGCGGACGGTCGCCATGATGCTTCAGCTATCGGGAGTAGATGAGCTTCAGCTTACCCGCAAAGCCGTGTTCAGCCGCGTAGCGGTTCAACTCCCCTACATAGGCGTCGGTCACTTCTTCCGGCTTGAAATCAGTGGGGAAGGAGACGTGCGCAACCAGCCGCCCGCTCTGCTCAAAGAGTTGCGCCAGCACCTGTCCGGTCTGACTGCGGAAGGTCGAGTGGTACTCCCCATAGGTTTGGCCGACCTCATCGGCAAAAGCTACATCCTGTTGAAACGGCATAAGCAAACCTCGCAATCTATACCCTTTAGTCTAAGGGGGAGCGGAACCGTGTCAACGGCGGGGCGAAGGTTTGTTGCAGCGCGGATAAGATTTTTGCCGCGTTACAAACAAGACGGCAAAATGATCTTGACACCGCTGCCGCCCATCGACAAACCTATGGCGATGAACCACGACGCACTTTTCCCGTTGCTGGATGACTTTCGGATCGAGACGCCCAGTTGGGGTTACGCCGACACCGGCACGCGCTTCGGCAAGTTTCACCAGCCGGCGGCGGCTTCAACGATCGAGGAGAAGCTCGAGGACGCGGGCATCGTTCACAAATTCACCGGCTGCTGCCCGATGGTGGCGGTGCATGTGCTCTGGGATTTTTCGGTCGGCGTGGACGCGGGCGCCACCGGCGAATTGGCGCGCAAACATGGCGTCAGCATCGGGTCCGTCAACCCGACTCTGTTTCAGGACCAGATCTATAAGTATGGGTCCGCCGCCAGTCCCGATGAGCGCGCCCGCGAGCATGCGCATCGGCATGTGCTGGATTCCATCCAGATCGCCAAGGCGGTGGGATCGAAAACCATCAGCCTGTGGTTCGCGGATGGGACGAATTATCCGGGGCAGGATGATTTGGTGGCTCGCAAGCACCGGATGCACGCGGCCCTGCGCGGCTGGCACGATGCCCTGCCGCGCGACATGGCGATGCTGGTTGAGTACAAGCCCTTCGAGCCGGCCTGCTACCACACCGACATCGCCGACTGGGGAATGAGCTACGTTTACGCCCGCGATGCCGGGCCGCAGGCAAAGGTGCTGGTCGATACCGGCCATCATCTTCAAGGCGCGAACATCGAGCACATTGTCGCATTCCTGCTGGATGAGGAAATGCTCGGCGGCTTTCATTTCAACGACCGCAAATACGCCGACGATGATCTCACGCTGGGAAGCATCGATCCGTATCAGATTTTCCGGATTTTCCATGAGGTGCGCAACGCCGCCGAACTGCACGACCGCGACGTGAGCGGGATCGCCTATATGATCGACCAGAGCCACAACCTCAAGCCCAAAGTGGAGGCGATGATCCAGACCATCACCACCGCGCAGGAATTGTATGCCAAGGCGTGTCTGGTGGACCGAAAGAAGCTGCAAGAGGCGCAGGCGCGGATGAACGTGGTGGACGCCGAGGAATGTTTGAAGGAGGCGTTTTTTACGGATGTGAAGCCGCTGCTGGCTGAATGGCGTAAAGGCCACAATCTCGATTCCAACCCTTTGGCGGCATACAGGGCCAGCGGATACGAGGCGCGCGTGGCTGACGAGCGGGAATCCGCCCGCGCGGCGCGGGGGGCGCGGCGGCACGGGACGTATGCATGAACTTACGGTATGATGGCTTGCCATGCGCCGTTACCTCTTCGCGGCATTATCGGCATTGTCACTGATGCTATTCGCGGCGACGTGCGTAATGTGGGTTCGCAGTTGCTGTCTCACCGAAACCTTCACTGGCGCCCAGACTTCAATCGGGTCGGGTTGGGGCGAGGTGCTATACCTCCATCTTGAGGCCTCCCCGGCGGCGCGCCGGCCCATACATGCCGCCTCGTTCTCGTTCTCTCATAAAACCGGCCCGGCGAATGGCAATGTAACTGAATACACGCCGCGGGGATCAGTGGGCCATGACTGGGGGCGTTTTCGATATGGCAGTCTAACGAGCGTGATGTGGTGGGTTCGCGCGCCTTGGTGGTCACTGGGTTTGGCCAGCGGGCTGGTGGCGGCCGGATGCGTTACGGGGTGGGTGCGTGCGAGACGAGCAGTTCGGTTTTCCCGCGGCCTGTGCCTCGCCTGCGGCTACGACCTGCGGGAAACGCCGGACCGCTGTCCGGAATGCGGGCGGGTGACGAAGCCCGCAGACCCTCAAGTGAGCGGGCGCGGATAAATTAGGCGGCGCGTAGGGTTCGCTTCAGCGGACGCTGTTTTTCTTTCACCGTGGGCGTCGGAACTGCGTCCGCTGAAGCGGACCCTACGACTGTTATTCAGTAATCGAAAAATCGCCGGCCCATCGGATTCGTTATTTCCAGCTCTTCGAGCGTCCAGGAGTAGGTGGAGTCATTATCTTGCGCGACTCCAGTGAATGCCGTCAGTAATCGACTTGTCAGTTGGAGCGCTTCCGTGCGGCCACGGTGCCTCCCGGAAACATCAATACACACGAGTGCAGCAGGCATCCAGGTAGTCGGCAACCGAAGCCGGCTCGCAGTCCGTCAGATACAGAAATACTGATCTCATGACGTCATTTCTCGCCGGCCCGCGCCACTTGCGCAGCCCCTTGTTCGCCAACCGGTTGATCCAGATAGATTTCCTCTGTGTCGGCGGAGTATCCCAAAAGCTCGCCGAATCGGCCCCAGCCGATGATCGCTTCGGTGAGGGCATCGACATCTTCGGTCGGCAGGCGCACCGCCAACTCCTCGCGCACCACTTCCTCGGGTAGGCGCGCGTCCTTGGATTCCTTGAGCATCTGCACGACGTAGCGGAAGACGCCCAGCTTCTGAAGCTGCTGGTTCAGCAGCGTTTTGCGGGCGTTGATGTCATCGTCGAGAAACTCGGCGCCGATTTTCGTGAGCACCACGCGATTCTTTGGCGTGTCGAGGAAATCGAGCATTTCGCCGGCTTTCACCACCGCCAGCGTATGGCCAAAATCGTAATCGGTCAGCCCGTCGAGGCGGAAGACGTCCATTGCGCCGCCGTTGTCGTGGAGGATTTCCATCAACCCGAAGACCTCGCCCAGATGCACATGCGGCACCGGCTCGCAGGAGGGGATTTCCGGGCCGAAGGCGCCCGCCGCCGCCTCAGGGTCTTCGGGAAGCTGTTCGGAAACGATGATGTCGTGCAGGCGTTGCACGAGGTTTTGAAAGGGCGGCGTGTGATAGTCGCGCGGATGGGCCAGCGGGTTGGAAATCACCTGCCGGATATGCCCGGGCCGCGTTCCCATGACCACGATTCGGTCGGCGAGAAAAGCGGCTTCCTCAATGTTGTGGGTGATGATTAAAACGCTCTTCACCGCGGCCCCCGGATCGTTGCTGACGGCCATGCCCTCCCCGCCCGTGACCAGCCGATACACCTCGCTGCGCAGACTCTCGGCGGTGAAAACATCCAGCGCGCTGAAGGGCTCATCCATGCAAAGCAACTCAGGCCCGCGCGCCAGCGCCCGGGCGAACCCGACGCGCTGCTTCATCCCGCCGGACAGTTCCTTGGGATACGCTTCCTCGAATCCCTCAAGGCCGATCAGATCGATGCACCGCGTCACCCGGCCCTGCGCCTCGGCAGGCGCAAGGCCCAGGTCTTCCAACGCCACCTCCACGTTTTCGCGGACGGTAAGCCAGGGATACAGAGCAAAACTTTGAAAAACCAAAGAGACGCTGGGATGGATGCCCACGAGCGGCCGTCCATGCGCGAGGACCTCGCCGGTGGTCGGCTGAACCAGGCCGATCAGGCTGCGCAACAGCGTGCTCTTGCCGCATCCGCTGGGGCCCAGGATGGCGACGATCTCGCCGGTGCGCACCGTGAGCGAAACATCCTTGATGGCAAACTTCAGCCGCTGCGCATCATAAGCAACCGAAACATTGCGTGCCTCGCAGATAGGTGTCGCGTCGTCTGCCGCCATGCGCAGTCCTTTGATCGATTTGCCAACGGTTCAAACGGAAGAGGGATTCACCACGGAGACACGGAGAGCACTGAGAAGAAGTTGAAGCGTGAGTGGATAGCCGCGTTAACCCGTCACGGAATGAAAATCGTCACCGTATCACGGGCGTCTCGCCCGTGCCGACGGCGCGAGAGTCGAGGATTTACGGGCTTGCTAATCTCAAAGCACCATGCACGGGCGGGACGCCCGTGATACAATGAGATCACTCGACGAACAAATCTGGCGTCTACATCGCAGGAGTCTGACGCCTTAATTCCTTTCTTCTCTGTGTCCTCCGTGTCTCCGTGGTGAATCCTCCAGTATGAGACGTACGCCATTCGTCACACATTCAGACTGTAGCGCTGTTCGGCCACCCGGTATAGCCGTTTCCAGAATGCACGGTTGAGCAAGACGACGCACAGGCCCAACATGACGGTGGCCGTCGCCAGCAGCGGGAAATTGCCCGCGTCGGTGGCCTCGCTGATGATCGACCCGATGCCGAAGGCCACATAAGTTTTGTCGTTCACCTTGACATATTCCGAGACGATCGTCGCATTCCACGCGCCCCCGGCGGCGGTGACCAGGCCGGTCACCAAAAAGGGGAACACGCAGGGAATGTAGAGGCGGGTCCAGCGCCTGAAGATGCCGGTGCCCAGCACGGTCTGCACTTCCTTGAGATCGCCGGGAATGGCCATCGCGCCGGCGATCACGTTAAACAGGATGTACCACTGCGTCCCCAGGAGCATCAGGGCGATGCAGCCGATGGTGAACGGGAAATGCATGTACGCGAGCAAGAGCGTGATCAGAGGAAAGAGCATGGGCGCTGGGAAACTGGCGACCACCTGCACGACCGGCTGAAGGCGCTGCGACCATTTGGGCGACAGGCCGATCAGAATGCCCGCCGGCAAAGTCCAAGCGGCGCCGATTAGGATAGCCGCGCTGGTTCGCAGGAAAGACGCGCCCAGCGCGCCGGTCACATGGAGCCAATCCTGCCCGCCAGCCGCGCCATGAAGGGGCAGGGCGGCAAGCAAGTGTATCAGCGCCCAAAGGCCGCACGCCGATCCACCGGCCAGCAGCACAACAACCGTCCAGCCTCCCAGCGGCTTGAGCCAGGGGAATGCCGGAGACTGCTGGCGGCCATATTCCAACGTGCGCGACGGTGTCACAAGTTTGCCGGCGCCAATGGCCGCGATCTCGCCATTTCCCGAGCCCGGCGGGCCGGATTGGGCAACATCCCCGTTATATGATGTCAGCGGAGCCGCGCCATCCACGGTGTTCGTGACAGCCAGTCCGCGAGCGACGATGGACGCCGACGGCACGGGCAGCGATTCGCTCCGGCGCCGGGGCCGCATCAACCGCGCCAACCACTGATAGACCCGCGAATTTTGAAACAGCTCCAGCACCCACGATTGCGGCTTATCGGTCTCTGCCGTCTCCTCCATCTTAAATCGCTCGCTCCACGCCACGATCGGCCGCCAGAACAATTGATCCACCGCCACGATCATCGTGACCATCGCGATCACCGCGCCGATGATCGGCTGCCAGGTGGCGCTGGCGTGCGGATCGAACTGGTTGATCGCCTCGCCCATGTACGAGCCGATGCCCGGCAGGCGAAAATCCTTGTTTCGCAGCGTAAACGCCTCGCTGATCGTCAGCACGAACCAGCCGCCGGCCATCGACATCATCGAGTTCCACACCAACCCGATCATGCTCGCCGGCAACTCGAGCACGCGGAACACGCGCCACCACCCCAGCCGATACACCTGCGCCGCCTCCTTGAGCGGCATCGGGATGCTCTTGATGCTGCCGTACAGGCTGAAGGTCATGTTCCAGGCCTGCGCGGTGAAGATCATCACGATGCACGCGATCTCCAGCCCGATCTCGCGCGTCGGGAAAAGCGCGATCATCGCCAGCACCAGCGATGGCAGAAAGCTGAGCACCGGAATCGACTGAAGCACGTCCAGCGCCGGCACCATGATCTTCTCAGCCCTGCGGTTGTGCGCCGCGACCGTGCCGTAGATGAGCGTGAAAACCAGCGACAGAATATACGCGGCAAACCCCCGGCCCAGGCTCAAAAGCGTGTATTTTGGCAAGGCCCAAAGCGAAAGGCTGATGACTGTTTTTTCAGTGAGGGGCGCGGACGCCTGCCGGCCCATCATAATCAATACGCCCACGATGCTGCCGGCAAATAATAGAACGACCGCGTCGGCGGCAATGCCCGTGGGCGCCCTGAGCCCCTCGCGCACCCGCCTGGTATAAAACAAAACCAACGACATCCACAGCTCCGCAAAAACTCGCCCACTAAGCGGATGGTATCAGGTGAAAAATGGAATTGAACCCTGCTGGTGAAACCCAGCTTCCGCCCTCAGATCTTCAATCAATGTGGAAAACGATCTCACCACAAGACTGGTCGTAGAGCAGCCTCGTCGTATCACGGGCGTC
>Ga0075522_10004311_pt1 | contig 10161 bp, 10 predicted proteins | sample NGEPerA_FD_74796 | JGI IMG/M metagenome (GOLD analysis project Ga0075522, IMG submission 74796) | Arctic peat soil microbial communities from the Barrow Environmental Observatory site, Barrow, Alaska, USA - NGEE PermafrostL2-A | ecosystem: Environmental > Terrestrial > Soil > Wetlands > Peat ...
GCGCCGACCAAGAACTCGCTGCTCTTTGACATGGTGGTCGCCTGCTCGGGTCTCAACGGCACGAGTTGGCTGGAATCGAGCGGCGTCGTGCGCGCGGAGAATCAGGCCCTGGAGTACCTCGCGGAGCTGGCCGGCATGCCCGAGGGATCGGGCGGCGCCTTCGTCTCTGGGGGTTCGTTGGGCAACCTGTCGAGTCTCACCGTGGGACGTGACGTCGGGCGCGCCAAGCGCGCCAACCTGTTGCCGCACGAGGTGCGCTACGCCATCTCATCCGACGCCCACTCGAGCATCGGCAACGCGTTGCACGTGCTCGGCGTCCAGCCCCTCATCGTGACAACTGACGACCACCGCTTCACGAGGGAAAGTCTCGAGAACGCAATGGCGAACGACCCGAACCCCGAGAGCGTGATCGGTGTCGTGGCGACCTCGGGCACGACGAATGCGGGCATCGTGGATGACCTCGAGGGCCTCGGCAGCTACGCGCGCGAACACGATCTGTGGTTCCACGTCGACGGGGCCTACGGCGGTGGCGCACTGTTCTCACCGACCGAGCGACACCTTCTCGCGGGACTGCGACACGCCGACAGTTTCATCGTCGACCCGCACAAGTGGCTCTTCGGTCCGCTCGACTGCTGCGCGTTGATCTATCGCAACCCGACCGTCGCGCGCAAGGTCCTCGCCCAACAGGCCGGCTACCTCGACATCCTGCACTCGAGCGACGACGAGCACTACGAGTGGAACCCTTCGGACTTCGCCGTCCACCTGTCGCGCCGGGCTCGCGGTCTCCCGTTCTGGTTCTCGCTCGTAACCAACGGCACCCGGGCTTACGAAAGTGCGGTGCAGTGCGCCGTCGACATTGCGCATCGCACGCAGAAGAAGATCGAAGAGCTCGACTACCTGGAAATGGTCCGGCCGATCAGTCTCTCAATCGTCCTCTTTCGCCGAAAGGGCTGGACGAGCGAGCACTACACCGAGTGGAGCCACCAACTGCTGCGCGATCAGATCGCCTTCGTGACGCCCACGAAATGGGAGGGCGAGACGGTTGGTCGTCTGGCGTTCTTGCATCCCAATACGACCGACGAACTCGTGGATCAGATCCTCGAGTCGATGCGGGACTAGCGCCCTTCTAACAACGGGTCGCTCGGCGTACGCGTCGCTTCGCCGCGCTGAGACTTTCGGCGCCAGGCGATGCCGCCCAGCGCCTCGAGCACAATGCGGTTGCCCAGGTACGCCGTGATCTCAGCGTGGTCGTACGGTGGCGAGACCTCGACGACGTCGACGCCCCCGATCGGCGTCTCCATCGCGATACGGCGCACCGCGTCGAGTAGTTGACGACTCGTCAATCCACCCGGTTCCGGCGTGCCGGTGCCGGGAGCCGAACCGGGATCGACCACGTCCACGTCGATCGAGAGGAAGACCGCGTCGCAGTCACTCATCGCTATTGAGATCGCTTCGTCAATCACCTCGTCGAGCCCGCGTGAGACGATCTCGCTCATCTCGAATGAACGCATTCCTTGTTCGGCCATCCAGTCAAGCGTCGCCGGTTCGGGCCAGTAGCCACGCAGTCCGATCTGCAAGAACCGGTCGCCGCGACAGGCGCCGGATTCGATGAGCCGACGCATCGGCGTGCCGTGTCCGTACAGCGAACCCATTTGCGTGTCGCCGGTGTCGGCGTGGGCGTCGAAGTGGATGACTGAGACCCTTCCCCAGCCGACGTGGCGAGCGACGCCGGTCACGTCGGGTAAGGCAATGGTGTGATCGCCGCCCAGCACGATCGGAATGACACCGGCGGCGGCCACGGCCGTCACTCGCTCCTCGAGCACTCGTAGCGACCTCTCGGTGTCGCCCGAGGGCATCTCGACGTCACCGAGGTCGACCACGGACAGTTCCTTCAGTGGATCGACGCCGAGCGCGAGACTCGGTCGCATGCCGTCGTGGGGCAGATAGTCGGTGACACGAATCGCTTGAGGACCGAAGCGACATCCGGCCCGGTGCGACGTACCGCCATCAAAAGGCGCGCCGATGATCGCCGCGCCCGAGGTGGACCACTCGGAGGGCACGTCGGGGTCGGCCGCGGGCACGCCGAGGAACGTGGCGTCTGGACCGTAGAGATTGCCTATTCGCACGATTCTCCTCGCCCGGGTCCTGCAAGCGTCGAACGCTGACTACGCATACGTCGCCTTGATCGCCGCAGACAGTTCGTCGAGGTGGCTCGCCACCAACGAAACGTGGCCATCGCCGGCGAAGAAGTGCCTACTCGCCGTGGGCAGATTCTTGACCAGCCATTCGCCGTGCGTGCGCGGGACCATGAGGTCCTGATCGCCGAACCATACCGACACCGGCACCGTGATCGTCGCGGGATCGAATCCCCACTCCTTCATCATCGCCTGGTCGTCATCGAAGAATCCGCGCCAGCCCAACTCGAAGCCTTGGCGCAGCGACGCGGCGAAGTCCTCTCGCGTCGCTTCGGGTTCGAAGACCGCCTTGTCCGGATCCGAGAACAGTCCGCCGAAGAGCTCGACGACGTTGTCCTTGGTGGCGGTGGCGAAGGCGTCGCCGTACCTTGCGATGTGTGATTCGTACTCGGGACCACCTTCTTTGGCGAGTGCGAACTCTTCAACGTTCTCCGGTCCCATTCCTGCGGTCCAGTCAAAGTCCAGGTTCGTGGGCACGACGCCGGCCAGTGACCACGCCGCGAGGCAGCGCGGCGCGTCGAGGGCCGCGCAGGCGAGGGCGTGTGGTCCACCACCGGACCACCCGACGGCGACGTAGTCACTACGACCGAACGAATCCAACGCCGCGCGAGCGTCACGGACCACGGCGGCGACGTCGCGACCTTCCAGACGCGACGACTTTCCGTAGCCCGCGCGCGACGTGGTGACGACGAACAGGCTGCCGTCGTCCGCGAGCGGCGCGAGCATCTTCACGAGATTGGCCGAACCCGGGGTTCCGTGATGGAAGAGAACCGTGTGGCCGGAGAGCTCACCGAGGGTGGCAACTTCGAGGTTCCTCCCGTCGGGCAACTTAATGAGGACTTCGTTGTAGTTCAAGGTGTTCCGTTCGCCGTATCAATTCTCCACCCTACGCTGACGGAATGTCGTCGTCACGTTCGATTTCGGTCTCAAGAGTGATTCATGCCCCTGCGTCGCGGATCTTCGATCTGCTGGCGGACCCGCGCCAGCACGTGCGCCTGGACGGTTCTGGTTCGGTGTCGTCCGTGAAGGACGCCCCGGAGCGATTGGCCCTCGGCTCGACCTTTTCCATGCAGATGAAGATGGGATTGGGCTACGTCACTCGCAACCGAGTCGTCGAATTCGAAGAGAACCGTCGCATCGCGTGGCACCACTTCGCGCAGTTCGTATGGCGCTACGAACTCGAGGAGGTCGAGGGTGGCACGAAGGTCACCGAGTCCTTCAACTACGACAAGCCGTGGGCCCTCGCGATCATCGCCATGGGTTTCCCCGAACGAAATCGAACGGCGATGGAAGGAACGCTCGAGCGGCTCGAGTCGATTGTCACTTCGTGACGGTGAGCGTCGTGCCGACATTCAGGAGTTCGACCCACGTTTGACCGGGCGTCATCAGAGCCGTTTTGCCATTCGCCGTCTTGTACTGGATGACGTCGGACTTCGACACACCGCGTGACCACGTGCCCATGGTCTCTTTGCCGTCGACGAAGAACGCCGCGGTCCCCGATCCCTGCAGGTTCGCGTAAGACGCTTCCGTGCCGATGCCGTTCACGTAGTTCACCCACATGACGATGACGTTCTTCGGTGACTCACGAACACCGGTGCCCGTGACGTCGGCCTTGGCGAAGAGTGTCCGATCCCACGACGTGGAAGCCGTATCCCAAGTCCACGTCACGGGGTAGTAGCTCGGGAAGGGGGCAATGAAACTCACGACCGGCCTGCCACCCGCCGTCTCCTTGGACGTCCGATACGAGAACAGTGGCGGGGGCGGCACCGGGACGCCGCCGAAGGCGAAGAGCTGGGGCGCGATGGCAAAGAGGTTGTGGGGCGCGTAGAGGTTGGGGTCGCGGAACATGGCCGTGCCGGCGCTCGACTCGTTAATCAACTTCAACCCCGGCACCGTCGAGATGGACGCCACCGCGTAGGGCGCGCCACCGGAGAAGGCGAAGATTCCGCCGAGGGGCCACACGACCTGGGTGTCGGTCGGACGCACCGAGCGCACCGGTCCGACCTTCGCGGGGGCCTGCGAGTTGAAGATCGCCGCCAATCGCGTGATGCCGCCATTCACTATCTCTTCGTACACGACGTCGGCCTGGTCGATGCCCCACTGCGGCAAAGCCTGGGGGGTGTTCTCGATCTTGACCGTGAGCGCGGGTCGTTTCACCGAAAGTCCCGACGGATCGGGCAAACCGGTCAGCGGCGCGGTTGGGTACTGCGGCAACGTGGTGGTCGTTGTCGGTGTCGTTGTGGGAGTCGTGGTGGTCTTATGGAAGTGAAAGAAGGCCAGTCCCCCTATCGCGGCGATCACGACGACGGCAACGATCACGAGGAGTGTCTTTCGCATCCTTCCAAACTACTGAACGACACTCGTGTAACTGGACCAGTTCTTATTCGCCTATTAAGCGTTTGAAGATCACCGTGTGGGGCAACATCGTCTCGGGACTGAGGTGCTCTGAACCTTCGACGCACAACCACCCCACGGATTCATAGAATCCCAGAGCCGTATCACGACCGTTGGCCCAGAGTTGCTCGACACCGAGAGCGCAAAGATCTTCTTCGGCGAAGGCGAGTACGCGCGCGCCGTACCCTTGTCCCTGAACGTCGAAATCGGTCGCCATGTAGCGCAGTTGAAACGTGGTCAGCGACGCGTTCATCGGCGGCGCCGAGGGGAAGAACGACGCACTCACCACGAGTCGCGAACCGAGCAGTCCGCCGTAGTGGCACGACGTCGCTTCCTCGTCACGCGGATCAGGGTGATAGATCGCGGGGTCGTCGTTGCGCAGGACCCGCCGACGGAGATCGTGAAGTTGGTCGGCCGAGACACGCTCGACGCGGAAATCGTCGTCAGTCAAGTTGTCGCACCATCGTGATCAAGGTCAAAGAGGGATCGCGGTCAAATTGAAAGTTCTCCCCGGTCGGGCGAAAACCAACCTTCTCATAGAAGGCGCGCGCCCGCGGGACCGACGATCCCACGTGCAAGTAGATCTCTCCAACTCCTTGACTCTTCGCCCACTCAGCGATCGATTGCACTAAGAGAGCAGCCGTTCCGCTTCCTCGCTCGCTCGGCGTCACGTACATGCCGTAGAGCCAGCGGGTCCCAGGCTTCCCGTCGTTGAACCCGCCCGAGACCATGCCAACGACCCGACTATCTCGATCGGCGAGGTAATACAGCCGGTTCGAGGCGGCGTTCTTCCACTGCGCGTCGGACCAGCGCACCGACTCCTCGTAGGTCGAACCGTAGGCTTCAGGGGTATCGCTGAGCGCTTCAAGACGAATCGCGCGCAGGTCCTGCCAGTCGTTGGGGCCGCATAATCGGATGCTCAGCGTCGACTCACTGGTCATCGGTCATGCGTGCGGCCACGTTGCGCTCGCCGGGAGTTCCTTGGGCCAGGTTGTCGCGCACTGAGTCGTGATCGACGTCCGGTCGATTCTGTGAGAGCTTGGCCTTACCCTGGATCCCTTCGACGTCGATCTCGATGCCGACGATGGCCTTCACTTGTCGCGCGACGTAGTCGGCCGACGCGTCCTCGACGTGCCATTCGGTTGAACGGCCGGCCTCGAACTGGTCGGTCACCAGGCGTACCTGTCGCTGCAGCCACTCGGGGTCGTCGTGCACCGTGAGGCGACCACGGACTTCGGCGGCGACGTAATTCCACGTCGGCACGACGCCGGGATTCTCGAAGCGACTCGGGTAGTTCGAGGGCGACACGTAGGCGCTCGCGACGAGGAAGAGTCCGACGACCTCGTCGCCATCGTGCAGCGAGCGCCACCACGAATTCGCCTTGGCGACGTGGGTAAGGATTTTCGTTCGGTCATCACTGACGACGACGGGCACGAAGACACTCTGGAGCCCTTCGGGCGTCTCGACGACCAGCATCCCGGCGCCAGCCTCGCGAACGATTGCCCACGCGGCCTCTTCGTCAATTGCGTGCTTCGGGGGTACGTACACGCCATCATTCTTCCATGCAGCTCGGGGGCCACGTCCCAGTTCTTAGGTACCTTCCGGAGACGCCAGCACCGTGAGGTCCTCTCGTCGCGGTAAGCGGGCCGAATAGATGCTGTACCCGTCAATCTGGCGAACCAGGAACGTCGCGATCACGGTGGCGGCCAACATCGGTATCGCCAACGAGAAGCCGCTGTGCGTGAACTCGAACACCAGCACCAGTCCGGCCAATGGGGCCTGCATCGAGGCGCCAATCATGGCCGCGGCACCCACGAGCGCGAACGCCCCAACGGGCGTGCCTGGCCACATATGGATCCAGAGCGCGCCGAAGAAGGCGCCGAAGAGAGCGCCGGTCGCCAGAAACGGCGTAAAGACGCCGCCGGCGGCGCCACTGCCGAGCATCATCGCGGTGACGAGGGGCTTGAGTGCGAAGAGCGCAAACAACAGTCCGATGCCACCAACGCCGAGGAACGCCTCGTGCGCCATATCCTTGCCGTTACCGAAGAGCTGCGGATACCAGATGCCGATAACGCCGAGGATGCCGAAGGCGACGGGCATCATCCACAGGATGTGCGCACCCTTCGCACGAAAGTGCGAGGCCCACCCGATCAGTCGGACGTAGAAGACGGCGAGGAGACCGATGACGACGCCGGCCAGAAGCGACCACACCATCAGCGATCCGGAAAATCGATACGCGGGGATATCGGCGTACGTGGCACCCGAGGGCAGGTACAACCAGGCCACCAAAGTCGCGATCAGTGACGTCGCGAGCGCGGGCATCACGACGGGCAACGCGAAACTGCCGTAGAGGACTTCGGCGGTGAAAATGGCTCCGCCGAATGGCACGTTATACACGCACGCTAAGCCCGCGCCACCACCACAGGCGACGAGCAGGCGCTTTTGCGCGGGGCTCAAATTGAACCAGTGCGAGAGCACGCTGCCCGACGCGCCGCCCATCAACTTCGGTGCCGCTTCGCGTCCGATCGACGCGCCGAGACCGATCACGACCTCTGAGACGATCGACGTCAAGAAGCTCCGGCGAATTGACAGCTCGCCGTCGCCGTTCCAAATCGCGTCGTCAATGTCGGACTTCTCGTGCTTGAGATAACGCCTGATCAGGTACCACGACACCGCGCCGATGGCACTGCCGATTAGTAGCACGATGATGCGTCGCCCCGAGCTCACTGCAGCCACCGCATTCTGGAAATACCCGGAGTGATAGTGAAATCCAACGTGTTCTACTTCGGTGAGTAGCCACATTAAGAGGGCACCGAAGAGACCCGTGGCGACGCCGGTCAACACCACAGCGAGCCAGAACTGCGGAGTCAATCTCGCTTCACCGTCATGCGTCACGTTCGGTTGTTCCATTGCGCCGCGACCTGAGGGGATGCGCCGCCTGATCATTGGCGGAGGAACGCGAAGGCGTTCACTCTCGGTGTTGCGCTTTCGCACCATGGACCTCTCAACGCAATGGCTAGGGCCATCGTAGTGCGAGGCTGTTTGCCACTAACTCTCTTGAAAAAGTGTGAGAGCTAATTCACGTGGAGGATTTTCTTACTCAATGCAGCGCCATCAGCCACGGCGGTGGACTCACTTCGATGCGCGCGAACGGTGAGGCGACACGACCGAAACGCTCTTCACCCGTGGCCCAGGATCGCCAGGCATCCGAGATCTCGTCTTGGGTTCGCGCGACAAAGTTCCACCACATGAAGAGTCGTTCGTCGAAGGGAACACCACCAATCAGCATCGCCCGGCTCGGACCCTGTGTCTCAAATCGACATTCGTCGCGTCCCGCACCGAGGTACGCCAACGCCCCCGGTTCCACGACAGTGCCGTCCGCCAACACGGAGCCGTTGGCGACGATGAGCGCGTACTCGTAGGTCGGCTCGAGGCCGAGGGTGACGGGTCCTCCGTGAAAGTCGAGTTCGAGGCCAACGAGTTCACTGTCTCGACGAGCGGGTGAACGTGACTGACCGAAGGAACCAACGAGCACCGTCGCCGTGAGGTTCGACACTTCGACCTTCGGTAGTTCTTCATAGTGTTCAAAACCGGCGCCACCATCACGAGTCTTCGATGGCTGTGCGACCCACAGTTGCATACCGTGCATCTCACCCGAGCGAAGTCCGGGATTCTCTTCAGAGTGCGCGACGCCGTGACCGGACGTCATGAGATTCAGTTGGCCCGCTCGGATGAGCTGCTCCGAGCCGAGGCTGTCGCGATGCAAGAACTCTCCAGTGAAAAGCCACGTCACGGTCTGCAGGCCTATGTGTGGATGAGGCGCGACGTCGATGGATCGGTCCGGGCTCAACGACATCGGCCCCATGTGATCGACGAAACACCACGCGCCCACGGTCCGTCGACCCTTTGTCGGCAACGCTCGACGTACGCGAAGTTCGGCCACTTGCGCTTCGCGGCTCTGAAAGAGCTCGACTTCGTGCTCAGTCATGATCCGACCCTTCTATTCGCATCGTTCGTGCACTGCAACGTGAACAGGTCATTCGCTCACCCGTCGTAGGCGGCCTGCAACTTGTCACATTCGATTTTGCTCATGATCATCATGGCGTCTCGAACGCGACCGGCCTTCTCCGGATCGGGGTCGCCCAAGAGTTCGGTGAGGAGTGTCGGAATGATCTGCCACGAGAGTCCGAATTTGTCCTTCAGCCAGCCGCAGGGACCCGGTTCGCCACTGTCACCGAAGCTCGACCAGTAATAATCAACCTCGGCTTGGTCCTGACACGAAACGACGAGCGAAAAGGCCTCGTTCAGTGAGAAGGTCGGACCACCGTTCATTATCGAGATCGTCAGGTTCTCAATTCGAATCGTTCCGATGACGAATCCGCCATTGGGCATCGTTGGTACGTCCATCCGAGTGACGTTGACAATCTCAGAGTTGGCGAAGACACCCGCGTAAAACTCAAGCGCCTGCTCGGCATTGTCGTTGAACCAGAGGAAGGGAGAGACCTCAACCATTGCCCAATGCTAGCGATGCCCTTTGCGTGCTTCCCAGGCCAGTGAAGAGTCAAAAAGTGGCCTCGTCGATGGCCTGACTCGAATTAAGGACCGGCCATATACTGCGAATAATGGTTGCAATTCTCTTCTGGGTCGTCATTATCGGGTTCTCGTTCGCACTCGAACTGCACTCGAACGCCTTCATCGCGGTCTTCATCGGTTTCGGCGCCGCGATCTCTTTTGTCCTGGCTCTGGCCGGCTTGCCCTTTCCCTTTCAAGCGGGCGCCTGGCTCGCCGTCTCCGCGGTTTCGCTCGTGACCCTGCGACCCTTTGCAATGCGAAAGTTTCATCACCATCGGTTCGAAATCAACATGTCGCAGCCGACAAATACGGCGATGACGGACATGCGCGGCACGGTCGAAATGCCAGTGGGTGACGCCACGCACCCGGGACGAGTCAAGATTCAGGGTGAGTCGTGGAAGGCCGTTACGGATTGGCCCGCGCAACTCCCCGACGGCACCCCGGTCGTCGTGAAGAAGGCGTACGGCACGACCCTCTGGGTCGATCCCGTTTAATCACTTCGCCCAACGCGTCCTGCAGCACATTCGCTGCAGTCACGTTCTCACAATGTCTAGGACTGCGTACTCGGAACGTCGGCCATCACGCTCTTGATGGCCTGAGCGGCACCCAAGAGCGCCGCACTCTCGGCGGGGATGATCAACTTGGTGTTGGGACTCTCGGCGAACTTTGACAAGGTATCGAGCTGCAAGATCGCCACCAGCGTCGGGTCGGGTTGTTGCAATTTGATCGCCGCGTACACCGACGCGATGGCCTGGGCGCGTCCTTCGGCCTCGAGGATGAGCGCCTGTCGTCGACCCTGGGCGCGGAGGATATCGGACTGCTGCGCGCCCTCGGCCTCTTTGATCGCCGCTTGGCGCTGACCATCGGCGACGTTCACTGCGGACTGCTGCTGACCTTCAGATTCCAGGATCCGAGCTCGCTTTTCCTGATCGGCCTGCTTCTGCAGGGCCATGGCCTGGAGAATCTGCTCCGGCGGCGTGATCTCGAGGACTTCCACGCG
>Ga0075522_10004312_pt1 | contig 10160 bp, 16 predicted proteins | sample NGEPerA_FD_74796 | JGI IMG/M metagenome (GOLD analysis project Ga0075522, IMG submission 74796) | Arctic peat soil microbial communities from the Barrow Environmental Observatory site, Barrow, Alaska, USA - NGEE PermafrostL2-A | ecosystem: Environmental > Terrestrial > Soil > Wetlands > Peat ...
CCGCCCTATGACCCGCGTCTGATGTTGAAGATCCTCCTCTACGGCTACTCGACCGGTGTCCGCTCCTCGCGGGCGATCGAGAAGTCCTGCAGTGGTGACGTCGCCTTCAGATGGCTCGCAGCGAACGAGGCGCCGGACTTCAGATCGATCGCCCGCTTTCGCCGTCGACACCTCGTCGCACTGCGGGAGCTGTTCCGAACGAGCCTGCTCTTGTGCAAGGAGGCCGGCATGGTCCGTCTCGGGACGGTCGCCCTCGACGGCACGAAAGTGCGGGCGAACGCCTCGCGGAGAAAGGCGATGAGCTATCGCTATCTCAGCGAGAAAGAGCAGATCCTCGCGGCGGAGGTCGACGACCTGCTGCACGACGCGGAGGTGACCCACGCACGCGAAGACAAGGCCCTCGGCAAGGACAAGCGCGACGAGGATCTCCCCGAAGAGCTCGTCCGGCGCGAGCACCGCCTCGAGGTGATGCGCCGCGCCAAGGCCGACCTCGAAGCGCGCGCGAGAAACGACGCCGCCGACAAGGCGCGAAAGCTCGCAGCAGACAAGGGCCTCGTCGAGGAGATGATCGAGGAGCACGTCGCTGTTGTGGCGGCGAACGCGACGCCAAAGCCCACCGCCCAGGCGAGCTTCACCGATCCCGACGCCCGGATCATGAAGACCGCAGACGGTTCATTCCACTACTGCTACAACGCCCAGGCCGAAGGGCTCCTCGGCTCGTTCATCGCGCCAGGCGCGTGGGTAGCAGCGGATAGCGACACTGATGGCGAGGCGGCTGAGGGCCTGCATCAGAATGCTCCGCTCGGTCGAAGTCGTGCCATCGCAACCGCGGTGACCTGCTCGATGCTCGCCACGTGCTCGCGTAGCGCTGCTGTTCCCGCAGCTGTGATCCGATACGGGTGGCGCCGATCCACTGCGGGGAGCCGTTCGATGAATCCGAACGCGGCGAGCCGATCTAGGGCGCCGTATAACGTGCCGGGTACGAGTGTCACGTTCGCGAACCCCTCGACGTCTTTGATGAGCGCGTAACCGTGCTGTGGCCCAGCCACCAGGCTGGTGAGGATCAGTACGGCAGGATCCGAGAATCGTCCGAGGGAGGCGAGCTGCTCCTGCTTATTTCGGTTGGCAACCACGCATCGGCCCTTCTGGTCCAATCCACGATGTATCGGCAACTGACATAGTGACGCAGCCACTCAGATTCGTCAAGGGTCGTTGTCGTCCCGGGCCCTATCCGATGTTATGTGGCAGGTATCAGCGTGCTGCTGGCTAGCCGCCAATTTCGCGGGCGCCAGGCTTTCGAGGGAGATTGCCAGTTTGGTCGCCGATGCGGGAGATGACGATTCGTCAACCCGACGCCATCGAGCGATGGGCCTCGGATTCGGCCTCCGCCATTTGGCGCTGTAGACGCTCGAAGGACCGGGGGAAGGTAACCCCTCGTAGCGCGACAAGGAAGAACAACACGCTCCAGACGGCGACCTGCGCCCAATGGCGGGCATGGACCGCACCTGCATCGAAGATGCCACAGCCGACAGCGATAACGGCGAGTACAAGGACAGCGGTTCTGAACCGCCCCTGGCGCTTTCGCAGCATTGCAACGTATTCGACAACGGCTTGTGCCATCCGGGGCTCCGTCAGCGGATCTCCTCTCATGACGACGCGATACACCGCTTGTCGATCGTGCCGAGCCACTTGCGTCTTGCCTAGAAGTTGCTCAGTCCGCCATGTGACGAATCCCCCGAAGAAGATGCCGAAGAACAAGCCTTCGGCGATCCCACCGGCGACCGAGCCGTTGTTCGCTCCCTCGATTACACCGAACACCAGGCCGCTGGGCAAAGCGATCGAGGTAAATTGCCGGCCCGCCGACCCGGCAGCCCAGGTCCCTACAATCGCTCCGAACGAGTTCATTCGATTTCCGCCATCCAAGTGCACCTCACTCCGGCCTCAACTCGCCTCAAGGCATCAGCGCCTCGCCATTGAGGAGGCAAAAGCTGCCAAGAGCAACACGACGGCAATGGTAATGACAATCGTGAGAGCAATTCGCATTGCGCATCCAGTCAGATTGTGGCGCTGATCACTCGATCGCTCGTGCTGTATACCCGTCGCACTGCGACGTAGTCCCTGTTGATCCAGAGCCGTGTAGAGCGACACGTTCCTTGCTCAGCAGCGTGCAGTGAAACGTCAATCGGCCTGATGACGGTTTGACGCGCCGTTCGTGATTGCGTTGTCGCTTCTCGCGACGACAACGTAAGGGGTCCAAGAAAGACAAGGACCCCCTCGCTCACAAACTCTTGGCAGAGCGCGAAGGGGTCCTCTGGAATGCCCGGAGGCACCGTGGTGCTCATCGTATGGAATGACCCCGCCCGCGTCGAGCGCGAGCTGCTCGATGGAAGCCTTCGCTGCCCACACTGTGCTGGGGTGCTGCGTCCGTGGGGAAGTGCCCGGAGCCGCACCCTCCGCGCTCGTTCCAGCACTGCAGAGCTCCGTCCCCGCCGGGCGCGCTGTGCAGGTTGTGCGAGGACCTCGGTGCTCCTCCCCGACGTCTGGCTCGCCCGGAGGGTCGACGAAGCCGCGGTGATCGGCACGGCACTGCGAGCACACGCCACGGGTTCAGGGCACCGCAAGATCGCCGCGATGCTTCGCCGTCCACCCGAGACCGTCCGCGGCTGGCTCCGACGCTTCTCCTTGAAAGCCGAGACGTTGCGCTCGCACTTTCGTCACTGGGCGCTCGCGCTCGACGCCCGCCTCGATCAGATCGAGCCGCAGGACTCGGTGACCGGTGACGCCCTCGAGTCGATCGGGTTGGCAACCCGTGCCGCGAGCGTCCTTCTTGGTCCCCGACCGCCGTGGTGCTGGGCGAGTGCGATGACCGGCGGGATGCTCCTTTCCAACACGAACTCACCCTTTCCCGTCCCGCGCTGAGGAGCGAGGGTCCCTTGTTCGCACCGTCGGTGCGTAAACGAGGGAGGAAGAAGTGCCAAGAGAACGAGAAGAACAACCCGCAAGGCGGGCGGAGGACATCGCGCTCTTCCGTTACGCGCTCGTCCGCGAGGCAGCCGATGAGAAGTTGTCCGCGGCCGAACGGGGGCGGATCGTGCGGCGTCTCGCCGAGGTGACCCACACCGGACCCGACGGCACGCCGACAAGCGTCTCGCGCCCGACGATCGACCGCTGGATCCGCGCCTATCGCGCAGGTGGCTTCAGTGCGCTCACCCCGACGCCAAGGCGCACAGAGCCCCGCACGCCACTCGGGCTGCTCACGCTCGCCTGCGATCTGCGAAGAGAAGATCCGGCGCGGACCGCCGCGCACATCGCGGAGATGATCACGGCGAGCCATGAGTGGTCACCCCACCCTCGAACGCTCCAGCGGCACTTTCGCGCCCTCGGGCTCACCCGTGCCGCGCTCACCGGGAGCAACATCGCCTTCGGGCGCTTCGAGGCGACACGTCCGAACGAGCTGTGGGTCGGTGATGCGCTCCATGGGCCGGTCGTCGGCGGCAAGAAGGCGATCCTGTTCGCCTATCTGGACGATCACTCCCGTCTCATCACCGGTCACCGCTGGACCTGGTCCGAAGACACCCTCTCCGCAGAGTCCGCCCTTAGGCGGGGGATCTTGTCGCGGGGCGTGCCTGCCACGGTCTATCTCGACAACGGCAGCTCCTTTGTGTCAAAGCAGCTGCTCCGGGCCCTCGCGATCCTCGGCGCTCGCCTTGTGCACTCCCGACCGGGAAAGCCGCAGGGCCGTGGGAAGATCGAAAGGTTCTTCCGAACCGTGCGCGACCAGTTCCTCATAGAGGCCGACCACTCCGACATTCCCACCCTCGAAGCACTCGAGCAGCGTTTCGTCGCTTGGACCGAACGGGTCTATCACTGCCGGGTGCACTCCGAGACCGGGGAGACCCCGCTCGATCGCTTCGCTGTGCTCGGATCCCCACAGATCCCGTCGATGGCACTTGTCCGCGAGGCGTTCTTGTTCTCGGAGTGGAGAACGGTGACCAAGACCGCGACGGTGTCGCTGTTCTCGAACCACTACGAGGTCGACCAGGCCCTCATCGGCCGACGGATCGAGCTCGTCTTCGATCCCTTCGATCTGGAGAGCATCACCGTCAGGTACATGGACACCGACTTCGGTCTGGCGGTGCCGCAGCGGATCGGTCGCCACGTGCACCCCCTGGCGAAGGTGGCACCAACTCCAGTGGTGCCGACCGGCATCGACTACCTCGGGATCGTCGAGGCCGGCCACCGCCAAGCCACCGGTCAACCGATCGGCTACTCGGATCTCGCTTCGAGGGAGGAGGCAAAGTGAGCATCGAACAGGTTCGATCGCACTTCGGCTTTTCGAAGATGCCCTTCGGGAAGGACCTCTCGCCGTCCGCGCTGCATCGTCACGGTGGGCACCAAGAAGCGGTTGCCCGTATCGGCTTCCTCGTCGCCGAAGCCGCGATCGGGGTCGTGACCGGTGAGGTCGGCTCGGGGAAGACCGTCGCCGCGAGAGCAGCGATGGCAGAGCTCGAGCCGTCCCGGCACACCCTCATCTACCTGCCGAACCCGGCGATCGGTGCCCGGGGCATCTACGCCGAGATCGTCGGGCGCCTCGGCGGAGCTCCGCGCTTCTTCAAGTCCGCCCTCATCGCCCAGGCCACCGAGCTGCTCGGCATCGAGGCGGCTGAGCGGGGAAGACGGGTCGTCGTGGTCTGTGACGAAGCACACCTTCTCGATCCCTCTCAGCTCGAAGAGCTGCGGTTGCTCACCAATGCCGAGATGGACTCCGCGTCACCGTTCGCACTGGTGCTGCTCGGCCAGCCGAGCCTTCGCTCCAGGCTCCGCCTCGGCAGCTTCGCCGCGCTCGATCAGCGCGTGACGCTTCGCTACTCGATCCCGCCGATGAACCCCGAGGAGACCGCGAGCTATGTCGCACACCACGTCAAGCTCGGTGGTCGTTCGGACACGCTCTTCTCCGACGACGCGCTGGCGGCGATCCATCAAGCCGGCCGCGGTCTTCCCCGGGCCGTGAACAACCTCGCGCGACAGGCCCTCGTCGCGGCCTACGCGAACCGCAGCGCCATCGTCGACGAGAAGGCTGCCCGCCAGGCCGTCACCGAGGTCGACGCGGAGTGATCGCGCCGACAACGCGAGGACCGCCGTCTTCACGTTCGCCGTCGCCGGCGACAACGTGATCACCGGACGTGATCATGGACAGCGTCCGCACTGTGATCATCCTGTCCGGCGGGCAACAAGCCGTGGTGTGGGTGCCCATAAGCTACGAGCGGTTATCAGAACTTTTCCGGGTGGCGCCTTCGGTAACGCCGAGCGGTCATCCCGAATCGCACGAGAGATAGCAGGACTGCTGCGATGACGACTAGCACCACTATTACTCCGTGCATCTGCGTGCCCCCCTAGGTTTGATGGCGCCGCTTAAGTATCCCGAGCACGAAAATGCCAGCCAAACCCACGAGGTAAATCGGAATGGTGACGGCGTTGAAGTAGTCGAAGGCCGCGATCACGGCTTTTCTATACCCGAGTTATCCCGAGCGTCCCAAATGACGATTTAGCTCATGAGTCCACCCCAAAATAGCGGTTAGCGCCCTCTCGGATCATCTGACGCGAACCTTGCTCGCAGTCGGCCATCCCCCATGCGCCGTTTATGGCAGGGCTTTCAATCGTCGGGGAACCGTGAACCCGAGGTTCCTATCAACACCTCGTTGAGGTGGTACCCCACTTCGAACTGCCCTTCAGCCTCGAGATCCGGGCCGCGTAACCACCTGCGACCCGGCATCCGACCCTCAAGTGCTACTTGGACCTATTTGTCCATCGCAACAGTCGCGATCGTGCTCTTTGATCTACTAACTCGTCATGAAACTCTGGCCGTGTTACCAGGAGTGGCGGAATGACGAGCGAAGCTTCGCCGACGCCGATGAAACTCCACCAGTCCCTCAATGTCATCAGAGGGACGATCTCCCCTTCGAGATTCGATACAACCGCACCCAACGACGCAGCAACTGGGATCCAGCACGTATCCCATGTGGTAGAGGTCCTGAGTGTCATCGAGGCGCAGAGATCGCCCAGCGCGAACCCAGTGATGATCGGGTTGCCACCAAGACTATCGATGGTCCACCCTGGCGTAAGCCGGTGGAACAGTGGCCAGAAGAGCGTCCGGTCAACTCCCTTCGCGGCAACGACTGCCAGTGATGGGTCATTCGCGCAGTCATACTCACCAAGGTGAGTGAGCATCTGCTCGGACGCGTCGCTCCAGTCGTCTAGATCACCGGTCGCGATTTGCCAATCGCGATTAGCAGATACGTATTGACCATTGGGCTGGGCAACAAAAACATGCTCATGCCGCCACTGGTGATCCACCTTGACGAGGAGTTGCACGACGATGCACCATCCGAACCGCAGGTGGCCATGGTGCGGCGCCTGACTCAAGGAGCGACTCGAGGTGTTAGCCGAGCTCGCGAACGTGATCGACCCCGTGAGAAGCTAGTCACAGCGGGGCTGGCTTAGATGTCACCCTTCCCGCTACAAGGCTCAGGAAGAGGTTGATATCAAGAAGCTCATCGCGGTGTTGGGGGTAGCCATCGGATTCATCTTCGGGTCACGCGCGGGTCGACGCCCTTACGAACAAGTTGAGGCGCAAGTGCGGAAAGCTCTCGGGCGTAAGGGCGTCCAAGAGTCAGCCGCCCGTTCTGCGGCTCAGCCCGAGTCGGCAAGACCATCATGGACGGATGTTCCTGACGGCAACGGATCCGACGAGTAGCTAATCGGTCTCTCTCGCTTAGGCACCGAACGTCGCTCGGTGTCGCCGCCACCTCGCGGGTCGATCTCAGTATGAATTAGAGATGCCACGTTGCCAAACGAGGCAAGGACGCTCGCTAGTCCGAAGTACTCGCGGAATGCCTCGCTTAGGGACCTGCGGGAGTCGTCATCATCGTCAGCGATGCGGACCTCAAGCTCGGCGAGTCGCCGGCCCAGACCGATCAGGTAGCCCTCGAGCCTCTCAATGTCGGCGTCGTTCACTTCAGTCTCCCCGTCGCGCGCGCCCACGTTCGATCGCGACCCGCGACCAAAGCATTGAGCGTCCCGGTCCAAGGTCTACTACCGGACGCGGCATGTCTGGATACCTGCGCTGATACTCGGAGATGGCGTTCCGAAACTTCAGCCCGATCATGTCCGCAGTTGCGACGAGCGGCGAGAAGGTTAGAGATCTCTTGGAAGTGGTCCTTTGTCCCAGGACGCCCGGTTGGCACCCGGTAGCCTCAAGAAATGACCATGCCGCCAGACGAACCGACGCTTCCTCAGCCCTCACCCACACCAGACATACCCGAACCGGAGCCGATGATAGAAACGACGATGCCTCGGTAGGGAGCGGCTCGTGGCTTCGGCTTGCGGCCGGTTCGATCCGCTCGAGAGTATCTACGATTTCTCACTTTGCGAGTTGAAGACTTTTGTTTGGCCGAGGACGCCGTTCGATTATGAATACGTGGAGCGACGAGGACTGGCTCGGCTCGAAAGTAACTGAAAGCGCAGAGGAGACCTATGTTTCGTACCTTGTTATTCGTGGCAGCGATCGTGCTGTTTGTGATCGCGGCACTTGGCGCGTTTGGAAGCACCTCTGGCATCAACTACTCAGGACTTCTTGCGATCGGCCTAGCATGTCTAGCCGCTGCGATGCTCGATTTTGAGAGCCTGTACTCCTCGCGACGCAAGAGGTAGTCATCACCGTTCGCTGTGTGCGGGCTGTTTCACGATTTCGGTACTTCGGTGTCGTCTCAGAGACGATTTGCGACCAGGGGTTTTACAGCGTCACAAAGCGCCAAGGCGACGCCAAGATTCGCGAACCCGGTGTCGAGAAAGTTGAAGCCCGATGCGGTGACGAGCGCGGGCTGCGCGTGTGTGACCGCCGCCGCTCCCCCCTTGGAGGACGGATCCCACCGTCCGGGAACCGTGAACCCGAGGTTCCTATCAACGCCCGACCATAAGTGCAGGTTCAGAGCGCAGACGGTCACGTCACATAATCAAGAGGTGGCTGAGACTGAGAGGTCTCAAAATTGACGGATTAGTGGCTTCTACCCTGCGCTTTGCTTTACTGCGGATCCATGGCGGCAAGTGACGTGTTTCTGGCAATTGACGCATTGGGCGGGTGAATTTTGGTGGCCATCGATTCGAATCGGGTATGCCTATAGCGTCCCGCGGCTCACCCGAGTCGGCACACGGATACCGTCCTTCTTAAAGGACTTGGCCAGGTGGCCAGGGGGCACCGATGGATCAGAGCGAACAGATGGTGAGGTCCGAAGTCGCTGGTGAATCTTTCGGCAAACCTCCGTCCTACGACGAGGCCGCGCCGACGTTGGAACTCCCGGCCGTCCGGCCATTCCCAGAACAAGCGTCGATGCCCTGGGTCGGGCCGCCAACATCGCCTGGGTCGAGCGCTCCCTACCAAGTCGTCGTGGCACCGCCGATCCATCGGAGTGATCTCAATCGACGTCAGCCGGCTCCGCTTGGGCTCCGGCTGGTGGTGGTGCTCCTCGCGATCTGCATTGTCGCAAGCACCGCGGGCTTCGTGACGCTTCACGAGCGGCCAGCCTGGTTCGCCGGCCTCCGCAACATGGTTGTCTCGGCGCCGGCCCGCCGCGTCGTCTCATTGCCGCGGCCCGTACCGACGAGTACGTTGCCGTCATCAGTCGGCGCCGGCGACCTCGTTATTTCATCGCTCGAGCCGGCGACCGGGTCGAGCGGTGCGCAGGTGACGATTATCGGTAGCCATCTGTTCGGCCCAGGTGGTTATCTGGCCGCCACCTTCAATGGTTCGCCCGTTCCGACGCGATGTCCAAGCGAGTCGGAGTGCACCGCAGTCGCGCCGCCCGCATCTCCGGGCCATACTGCGACCGTACGGGTCGAAACGCATATAGGCATCTCAAACGGGCTGACGTTCCACTATCGGTGAGCACGAACCGTGCGAAGAACGTTTCGATCCTCAGTCGCTCGTTGATCTTCCTCGCCCGAACGCCTTGGACTGGACAGGTTGTCGGATGCGTTGAGAGGCGGTGAGCACGGGTTGATATCGATCCGGAGGAGGGACGACCTCGGCGCTGCTTCTGGGATTCCCGACTGGTCCGTGCGGCGGCGTGATTTTCGCCGGTCAACTCCTCTGAGTCGTCCTATCGAGGATCGGAGTATGCAAATTCGGGGAACCGTGAACCCGAGGCTCCTATCAACACCACGTTGAAGAGGTTCCCCACTTCGAGCTGCCGTTCAGGCTCGAGATACGCGCTGCATAACAGTTAAGGGGACGCTGCGGCTTCTGTCCTTAAGCTGGGCTCGGAGTTGCGCGCGTGCGCGGACGACGCCCATGAGGAGGAGACGGGGCCATCGGCTTCGTCGCCGGCGTTGTGATACTTCTATGGGACCTACCTGCACGGGATTTCTAGTGGGCATTCGGAGATCTATCGTCGTCACCGCTCTTGTCGCGTTCGCCGGAATCCCCTTGGCCGCGTGCGGCGGCCCCAGTGCGACTCAGCAGTTCCAAGACTCCAACTCCGTCCTCGCTGCATCGTGGTCGCGCTACTACTTAGCCCGGATCATTCATCCAGATAGCCCAGAATCATTGGTGAAAGCCGCGTAAAAGCCCTCCTCAGCTGGGAGAATGTGTGTCGACCAAGACGCACGTTCACCAACATCGGAGGGCTCCTTGCAAGTGCACCGTAATCGCTCGGTCCGTCGCGCGGAAGTATCTGTTGACGGGCGCAATCTGATCTCCCACGCCGGCACGGCGTTGCTCTCCGAGGTTGCCGATCGCAGCGGTCTCACGCGGGCGATGTCGGTGGCGATGGGTGAGTGCGGGATCTCCTGGCACACCCATGATCCCGGTGTCGTGCTCACCCATCTCGCGGTCGCGATCGCGGACGGTGCGGACTGCCTGTCGGACCTCGCGGCGCTGCGCGAACAGCAAGAGCTCTTCGGTCCTGTCGCCTCGATCCCGACCGCGTGGCGAGCGCTGCAGGCGACGAGCTCGCTCGAGCTGCGGGAGATCCCGAAGGCGGTCGCTGCCGCACGCGCGAGGGTCTGGGCCACATCGCCTCCGGGCAACTCGCTCATCTTGGACTTCGACGCGACGCTGCTCACCGCCCACTCCGACAAACAGGATGCCGCGCCGACCTACAAGA
>Ga0075522_10004313_pt1 | contig 10160 bp, 9 predicted proteins | sample NGEPerA_FD_74796 | JGI IMG/M metagenome (GOLD analysis project Ga0075522, IMG submission 74796) | Arctic peat soil microbial communities from the Barrow Environmental Observatory site, Barrow, Alaska, USA - NGEE PermafrostL2-A | ecosystem: Environmental > Terrestrial > Soil > Wetlands > Peat ...
CAACGCCAGCGCGATGCCGAGGATGCGCCGCAGCTCGACCATCCAGGCGCCCGGCTTGGGCAGCAGCCGCACCATCGCCGGCAGGGCCGCCACCAGCAGATAGGGCGCGGCGAGGCCGATGCCGAGCGCCGCGAAAATGGCAACGATCTCGACCGGGCCGGAGGCCAGCGCGAAGCCGAGCGCGCTGCCGAGCAGCGGCGCGGTGCAGGGCGTTGCCAGAAAGGTCGCCAGCACGCCGGTGGCGAAGTTGCCGAGCACGATGCCGTTTCCGCCCGCATCGGCGATGATCCGCGGCAGCGGAATCTCGAACAGGCCCCAGAGATTGGCGGCGAACAGCAGCAGGATTGCGGCCATGCCCGCCAGGAAAACGGGAGATTGGAACTGCACGCCCCAGCCGACATACATGCCGGCGGCGCGCAGCACGATTGCCGCCGCGGCGAGCGCGAGAAATGACGCCACGATGCCGGCGGCGCTGGCAAGGAAGCCGGCGCGGATGGCGCCGGCATCGCCGTGATGCCGCACCACGGACACCAGCTTGAGCGACAGCACCGGCAGCACGCAAGGCATGAAGTTGAGAATGAACCCGGCGGCCAGGGCGAGCGCCAACATCGGCAGCAACGCCGCCCAATCGATCGCCATCGCCGCGGGCTCCGGCGTAACCGGCGCCTCCAGGGCGCGCATGCCGTCGGTCAGCGTGACGGTGAGCGTCTTGCCGGCGAGCGCCGCGAGCGTCGAGCGCGAACCTTCGGCGGGCAGCCGGAGAAGGGTTTCGCCGGCCGCTGCCTTCTCGAAGCGCGGCCGGCCGAAGACCACGCCGTCGGCGCCCTCGACAAAGGCGTCGGGATCGCTGAGTGGTGGCGTCGCCGCGACGCGCAGCAGGAGCGCCGGCCGCGCCCCGACATCGACGGAAGCACCCGCGAGCCGCAAACCGACGGCCGCGCCATCGCCCGGCACGCGCGTCTGGAACTGCTCGATGAGCGCGGCATAGCCCGGAACCCCGACCGGCGGCGCGCCTGCCGGCAGATCGAGCCGCAGCACCGTCTCATAGGGAATGCAGATATCGTCGCAAGTGAGATAATTGAGATGCAGCCTAAGCGAGAGCGGCTTGCCCGGCTGCGCCAGCTTCGCCGCGATCGGCAAGATGACTTCGTCGGTATAGCCCATGGTCTCGAGGCCGAGCACCGAGAAGCGCTGCGGCGCCGGCCAGGCGATTGCGGCGCCGGCGAGGTTGGCCGAGCCGCTCCAGTCGAGTTGCGGCGGGAAGCCGGCATCGCCCGGCGAGCGCCAATAGATCTTCCAGTGCGGCGCCAGGCGGAACTCGAGGCCGAGCGTGACGTTCTCGTTGTCGCCGACGCCCGGGCTGGCAGCGAGCAAGCGCACGCTGCCTTGGTCGGTGTCGAACGGGAGCGACGCCGCGCTTTGCGCGCGCGCCTCAATGCCGGCCAGGAGGGGGAGCAGCGCCAGCGCCAGGACGGCAAGCCCGCGCTTGCAAGCACGCGCCGCGCCGCTTATGTCAGGCCGAGGAAAAAGGAGATTTTCGTGACGTCGCTGGCCGGTCATCTCCTCGTTGCCATGCCGCAGATGCAGGACCCGCGCTTCGCGCGCGCGGTCGTCTATCTCTGCGCCCATAACGAGGATGGGGCGATGGGCCTCGTCGTCAACAAGCTGCTCGACGATGTGAGCTGGACCGCCTTGTTGCAGCAGCTCGGCATCGAGCCCGCCGAAGACGGCCCTGCAACCGCGAGCGACCCGAAAGCCGCCGCCGACCGGCGCGTCCATTTCGGCGGACCGGTCGAGGCCGGGCGCGGCTTCGTGCTGCATTCCGCCGATTACCGCGAGGACGACACGCTGGTGGTGGGAGGCAATCTGGCGCTGACCGCAACGCTCGAAATCCTGCGCGCCATCGGCCGCGGCGGCGGCCCGCGCAAGAGCATCCTGGCCCTGGGCTATGCCGGCTGGGGGCCGGGCCAGCTCGACGCCGAGATACAGGCCAATGGCTGGCTTAGCGTCGCCGCCGACGAGGACATCGTCTTCGACGCCGACCTTCCCGCCAAATGGCAGCGCGCGCTGGCGAAGCTCGGGGTCGATCTCTTGTCGTTGAGCGGCGAAGCGGGCCGCGCCTGAATTCATCGGCGGATTATAGACCGGCCGGCGGCGGCAAGGCGCCGGCGCGTTGCGCCCATTCCGAATCGACCAAGCCGAACAGCACGTGATCCTGCCAGCTTCCGTCGATCGACAAATACTGGTGGGCATAGCCTTCCTCGCGAAACCCCGATTTGAGCAGCAGCCGCCGACTCGCGGTGTTGTGCGGCAGGCAGGCGGCCTCGACGCGGTGCAGCTTGAGGCGGTTGAAGGCGAGGGTGAGAATGAGCTTCAGCCCGTCGGTCATGTAGCCTTGGCGGGCGAAACGCTCGCCCACCCAGTAGCCGAGGCTGCCGCTTTCGGCGACGCCGCGGCGCACATTGCTCAGGCTGATGCCGCCCAGCAGCGTGCGATCGGCGCGGCGCAACAGCAGAAAGCTGTAGCCTTGGTCGGTGCGCCAATCGAGCGCGTAGCGTTGCAGCCGGCGGCGAAAGCCGGCGCGGGTCACCGCGTCGGCCGGCCAGCTCGGCTCGAAGGGCGTGAGAAAGCCGCGCGATTCGCTGCGCAGCTTCGACCATTCGACGAAATCCTCGCGCTCCGGCGTGCGCAGCAAGATGCGCGGGCCGGCAAGGCTGAAGAGCGGCGGAACGGCGCTGAAGAAGCGGGCGAGCCCGCCGAGCTCCCCCGCCATGCCCGCCCTCACGCCTCGAGCCGCGCGGCGAGGTGCGCGTAATCCTCGACGCGGCCGATGGGCCCGAGCGCCGCGAAGGTCGGCGGCTTGGCCCGGATGCGCTTCACCACGCGCGCCACCGCCGCCGCGTCGACGGCGTCGATGCGGCGGATCAGATCGTCCGTGTCGAGCGGCTTGCCGAAGATCAGCATGTGGCTGGCGTGCTGCTCGGCCCGCGCGCCGGTGCTTTCGAGCGACATGAGCAGCCCGGCTTTGAGCTGCGCCCGCGCGCGGTCGAGCTCGTCCGGCCGGAAGCCGCCGTCGAGCTTGCGGATTTCCTCGCACAGCACTGGCATGAGCTCCGCCGCCTCGGCTTCACCAGTGCCGGCATAGATGCCGAAGACGCCGCCGTCGCTGAAGCTCTGCGAGAAGGAATAGATGGTGTAGACGAGGCCGCGCTTCTCGCGGACCTCCTGGAAGAGGCGCGACGACATGCCGCCGCCGAGCGCCGTCGAAACCACCGAGGCGGCGTAGGTGTCGGGGTCGGCCGCCGACAGGCCGTCGAAGCCCAGCAGCACATGGGCTTGCTCGAGCTCGCGCGCCTCGCGGTATTCGCCGCCGACATAGCGCGCCGGTTCGCTCAGCGCGGCGCCCTTGGCCTGCAGCCCGGCGAAGGCGCGCTCGGCGAGCGCCACCAGCAGCGCATGGTCGCAATTGCCGGCGGCGACCAGGACCATGCCGGCGGCACCGTAATTGCGCTGGAGATAATCGGCCACCGTGGCGCGGTCGAGGCGGCGGATAATCTCGGCGCGGCCCAGCACCGGCCGGCCGATCGGCTGGTCGGGAAAGGCGCGCTCCTGGAAGAAATCGTGGATGATGTCGTCGGGCGTGTCCTGCGCCTGGCCGATCTCCTGCAGGATGACGGCGCGCTCGCGCTCCAGCTCGGCGGCATCGAAGGTCGAGTGCTGCAGAATGTCGGCGATGATGTCGACGGCGAGCGGCAGATCCTGCTTCAGCACCTTGGCGAAATAGGCGGTGTGCTCGCGCGCGGTATAGGCGTTGAGCTGACCGCCGACATCCTCGATTTCCGCGGCGATGGCGAGGGCCGAACGCCGCGCCGTGCCCTTGAAGGCCATGTGCTCGAGGACATGCGCGATGCCGTTTACCGCTGCCGGCTCGTGCCGCGTGCCGACATCGACCCAGATGCCGAGGCTCACCGTCTCGACCGAATCCATCCGGTCGGTGAGGACGCGCATGCCGTTCTTGAGCCTCGTCACCTGCACGGTCACGCCACGACCTCCGGCCGGGCGTGGCGGCGGATGAAATCCTCGACCGCGGCGAGGTCGTTCTTGAGCACGATTTGACGCTCGGGCAGCACCATGAGATTGGCGAGCGCCGGCGGTGCCGCCGGCCGCGCGCCGGCAGCCGCGAAAACGGCGTCCGGAAATTTGGCGGGATGCGCGGTTGCGACCGCAACCATCGGCACGCCGGGCGATACCGGCACGCGGCGCGCGGCGGCCAGCGCCACGGCGCTATGTGGATCGATGAGCTCACCGGTGTCGCGGAAGGTGGCGGCGATGGTCGCGCTGGTCTCGGTATCGTCGATTCGCGCGGCCGAGAACAGCGCGCGCGCCGCCTGCCATTCCGCCGCATTGATCGGCAGCTTGCCGGTGGCGCGGAAGGCCTTGAAGGCCGCCGCGACCTTGGCGCCGTCGCGGCCGACCAGGTCGAAATAGAGGCGCTCGAAATTGCTCGACACCTGGATGTCCATGCTCGGGCTGAGCGACGGCTCGACCGATCCCAGGGCCATGGCGCCGTCGTTGAAGAACCGCGCCAGGATGTCGTTGCGGTTGGTGGCGACGACGAGCTGCGCGATGGGCAGGCCCATGCTGCGCGCCACATGGGCAGCATAGACGTTGCCGAAATTCCCGGTCGGCACCGCGAACGAGACCGGATTGTCGGGCGATCCCAGCGCCAGCGCGGCTGTAAAATAATAGACGATCTGCGCCATGATGCGCGCCCAGTTGATGGAATTCATCGCCGACAGCTTATAGGCGCGGCGGAATTCCGCATCGGCGAACATCGCCTTCACCAAATCCTGACAATCATCGAAGGTCCCTTCGACCGCCACGGCGTGCACGTTGCGCGACGGCACGGTGGTCATCTGGCGGCGCTGCACCTCGGAGATGCGGCCGGCCGGATAGAGCATGAAAATGTCGATGGCGGCGCGGTCGCGACAGGCCTCGATCGCCGCCGAGCCGGTGTCGCCCGAGGTGGCGCCGACGATCGTGACGCCCCGCCGCCGGCGCTTCAGCACATGGTCGAACAGCGGCCCGATGAGCTGTAGCGCGTAATCCTTGAAGGCGAAGGTCGGGCCGTGAAAAAGCTCGAGCAGCCAGAGATCGGGCGCAAGCTGCTTCAACGGCGCCACGGCGGGATCGGTGAATCCCTTATAGGCCCGCGCGATCAGCGCGCGCCATTCGGCCGGCGCGATGGCATCGCCGAGGAAAGGCTGCGTCACCTGCGCCGCCACCTCGGCATAGCTTCGCCCGCGCAGCGCGCGGAGTGCCGCGGCGTCGAAGCGCGGCCAGGATTCCGGCACGAACAACCCGCCATCCGGGGCGAGCCCGGCGAGCAGAACGTCGTCGAAATCGTGCCGCTCGGCCGGGGCGCGGCCGTCGCGGGTGCTGATGTAGCGCATGGAAAACCGTGGGATCGGGGGCGGCGCGGCCGAGCCTAAGCCCCGAGATAGCGCTCCCGCAAGTGGGCCTCGAACACCCCGGAATCCAGCGCTTTTCCGGTGGCGCGATGGACCAGATCGCTGGTCCAGAGCAGCGAGCCGAATTGGTGGACGTGGCCGCGCAGCCAGCCGAGCAGCGGCGCGAAATCGCCCCGACCGATGGCCTGCGGGATCGACGGCTCCTGCTCTTTCGCCGCGGCGTAAAGCTGGGCCGCGATCATCGCCCCCAGCGTGTAAGTCGGAAAATAGCCGAAAGCGCCGTCGAACCAATGGACGTCCTGCAGACACCCCAGCCGGTCGTCGGGCGGCACCACGCCGAGCAGTCGGCGCATGCCTTCCTGCCAGGCATCCGGAATGTCGGCGACCTCCATCTCGCCGGCGATCAGCGCGCGCTCGAGCCGGTAACGCAGGATGACATGGGCCGGATAAGTCACCTCGTCGGCGTCGACGCGGATCAGGCTGCGCTCGACCTGCGTGCCCAGGCGATAGAGGTTCTCCGCCTCCCAGGCCGGGCCGCCGCCGCCGAAGCAGTCGCGCAGGATCGGCGCGGCGAATTCGAGGAATTCACGGGAGCGGCACACCTGCATTTCAATCAGCAACGACTGGCTTTCATGCACCGCCATGCCGCGCGCCTCGCCGACCGGCTGGTGCCGCCAATCGGCAGGCAGGCCGCGCTCGTAGAGCGCGTGGCCGGTTTCGTGCAGCACGCCCATCAGCGCCCGGGCGAAATCCTTCTCGTCATAGCGGGTGGTGATGCGCACGTCGTCGGATGTTCCGCCGCAGAACGGGTGGAGACTCTGGTCGAGGCGGCCGTGGCTGAATTCGAAGCCGAGCCGCTCCATCAGCATGCGGCCGGCGCGATTCTGCGCGGCCACCGGAAACGGGCCGGGCGGCATCGTCGGCTCCTTCCGGCGCGCCTGCGCCGCCAGCGCGCCGTCGATCAGACCCGGCAGGCTCTTCGCCAGGCGGTCGAACAGCCGGTCGATCTCGGCGATTCCGATGCCGGGCTCGTACTGGTCGAGCAGCGCCTCGTAGGGCGCGCGGCCGAGCCTCGCGCCTTTGGCCGCGGCGATTTCGCGCGCCAGCGTCAGGACACGCTCCAGTCGCGGCCGGACCGAAACGAAATCATTGGCCGGGCGCGCCTTGCGCCACGCCATCTCGCATTCCGAGCAGGCCTTGGAGAAGGCGGCGACGAACTCGCCCGGCACCGCCGCCGCGTGCAGCCACTGCCGGCGCATCTCGCGCAGATTGGCCAGCTGCCACTCGCCGAGATCGCGCTCGGCCCGCGCGCCGTGCAGCAGCGTCGCCGTCTCGGGCGCGGTCAACAGCTCGTGCGACATCACCTTGAGCTCGGCAACCTGCTCGGCGCGCGACCCGGCGGCGCCATCCGGCATCATGGTGTTGCTGTCCCAATGCAGCATCGCCACCGTCTCGTTCACCAGGGCGATCCGCTTGAACCGGCTTTCGAGCGCGCGATAGGCGTCCATCAAGGCTCCTCCCGCAAGCGGCGGCGCACGACCAGGATATAGACACCGGCCAGCGCCGCCGAAAGGGCATACCAGGTGATGGCGTATTGCAGGTGATTGTTGGGCAGCTCGGTGACGGTCTGGCCGCCGATCGGATAGCCGCCCGGATTGGGCGTCGCATCGGCGTCGAGCATGTAGGGCAGCACGGTCGCGCGCGGCACCGCGGCGCGCCCCATCTGAGCGGGATCGACAGTATACCACTCGTTGCGCTCGGGCCGGTTGTCGGGGACGAACCAGGAATCCTTGCCGGCGGCGAGACGCAGCAGGCCGGTGACCTCGGTCTCGCCGGGGATTTCGCCGGCCGGGCGCGTCGTGGAATCCTTGCGCGCGGCGGGGACGAAGCCGCGATCGACCAGCAGCACCGTGCCGTTCGGCAACAGGAACGGCGTGACGATGTCGAAGCCGGCCTCGCCGGCCTTGGCGATCGCCGCCACCGGCATCTCGCGGTCGTTGAGGAAGCGGCCGGAAACGCGCACCGGATGGAATTCGAGGGCGCGGGCTTCCTCGATATCGGCGGGCGGCGCCACCGGCGACGCGTACAGCCCCGCCTGGCGATGCGCGATCAGGGCATCCTTCCAGGCGAGCCGCTCGAACTGCCAGGTGCCGAGGCCGATGAGGAGAAGAAACCCGAGCCCCGACCCGACCGTCAGCCCGATCAGCGAGCGCTGTTTCACCGACCGGCGGCGCGGCTCATTCGCCGGCGACCGAGCCGCCCGAGCCCCACCAGTAGATGCAGATGAAGAGGAACAGCCATACCACGTCGACGAAGTGCCAGTACCACGCCGCCGCCTCGAAGCCGAAATGATGATCGGGCTTGAAATGGCCGGCAATGGCCCGCATCAGGCAGACAAACAGGAACGTCGTGCCGATGATGACATGCGCGCCGTGGAAGCCGGTCGCCATGTAGAAAGTCGAGGGATAGATGCCGTCCTTGAAGCCGAAGGCGGCGTGGCTGTACTCGAACGCCTGCAGCGAGGTGAAGCAGAGGCCGAGCAGCACGGTGACCACCAGCCCGCGGACCAGATTCTTGCGGTCGCCCTCGATCAAGGCGTGATGCGCCCAGGTCACGGTGGTGCCCGAGAGCAGCAGGATCAGCGTGTTGAGGAAGGGAATTTCCCATGGGTTGAAGGGCCGGATGCCCTTGGGCGGCCAGACGCCGCCGACCGGATAGAGCGACGAGGTAAAAAACGCCCAGAAGAAGGCCGAGAAAAACATGACCTCGGACGCGATGAAAAGTGCCATGCCGAAACGCAACCCGATCTGCACCACCGGGTTGTGAAAGCCGCCGTATTCACCCTCCAGAATGACGTCGCGCCACCACACGAACATGACGCCGAGGATGACGAGAATGCCGGCGATCATGATCCAGGACGGACCGCCATGCATCCAATAGACCGCACCGGCGGTGAGAATGCCGGCGCCGCCGGCGCCGACCAGCGGCCACGGGCTCGGATCGACGAGGTGATAGGGATGCTTATGGGCGGCGTGCGGTATGTCGGTCATGTTGGCTCTTTCAGCGGAAGCTGGTCGATGGCGGGAGGGCGGCGGCGGCGCCCGGCGCGGATTGGTCGGCGGCGCGGAACATGGTGTAGCTCAGCGTGATGGTGTCGACGTCGCGCTCGTTGGCGTCGTTGACGATGTCGGGATCGACGAAGAACGTCACGCTCAGATCCTTGGCCTCGCCCGGGCCGAGCGCCTGGCGGGTGAAGCAGAAGCATTGCAGCTTGTCGAAATAGAGCCCGGCCTTGTCGGGCGTCACGTTGAAGGTGGCGGTGCCGACCGAGGCGGTGCGGCCGCGGTTGACGGCACGGTAGGCGACGATCTTGGTCTCGCCGGGATGCACCTGAACCGAGGCCTGTTCGGGCTCGAACTCCCAATCGAGGCCGGGCGCGATGGTGGCATCGAAGCGCACGGTGATGGTGCGGCCCGCGACGACATCGTCGGGCGCCGTTGCGGCGCGCTGCGTCGTGCCGTTATAGCCGGTGGCGGCGCAGAACAGGCGATAGAGCGGCACCGAGGCGGCGACCAGGGCGCCCATTGCCGCCAGCACCAGCAGCAGCCCGCCGACGGTGAGGCGCTTGCCGCTTCGCGGCGTCACGACCACACCCCCATGCGAACGATGGCGATCAGGTAGAACAGCGCCACTACGCCGAGCAGCACCAGCAGTAGGGCGCGGTTGCGGGAACGCATGCGGCGGCCGCGCTCGTCCATGACGGCCTGCCCTTTCTTCACCCTTGCCACCCGCCGAGCAGCCCGGGCGCGCGATCCGCCGCGATCAGGGCGAAGAGCAGGAACAGATAGAGCAGCGAGAAGCCGAACATCCGTTTCGGCCAACGCAGATCCTCGCTCGCCCGGACGCGCAGCGCCAGGTAGGTGAACCACGCCGAAAGCAGCAGCGCCGCCGCGCCATAGAGCCAGCCAGCGACGCCCAGCGCCACCGGCGCCAGCGCGACCGGCCACAGCAGCAGCGTATAGAGCAGCATCTGCTTCTTGGTTTCGGCCGGCCCTGCCACCACCGGCAGCATCGGCACGCCGGCCTTGGCGTAATCGCCGGCGCGATAGAGCGACAGCGCCCAGAAATGCGGCGGCGTCCAGAAGAAGATCAGCGCAAAGAGCACCAACGCCGGAACGCCGACGTCGCCGGTCACCGCCGCCCAGCCGATCATCGGCGGGAAGGCCCCGGCGGCGCCGCCGATGACGATGTTCTGCGGCGTCCGGCGCTTGAGGCCGATGGTGTAGATGAAGACATAGAAGCCGATGGTCATGGCGAGCAGCGTCGCCGCCACCCAATTGACCGCCAGCCCCATGACGATGACCGAAGACGCCGCCAGCACCACGCCGAAGCCCAGCGCGTCGCCCGGCGCCATGCGGCCGGCCGGCAGCGGGCGGCGACGCGTGCGCTCCATCAGGGCGTCGATGTCGCGCTCGTACCACATGTTGATGGCGCCCGAGGCGCCGGCGCCGAGCGCGATGCACAGGATGGCGACCGAAGCGAGCAGCGGATGGAGATGGCCGGGCGCCAGGTAAAGCCCGACCCAGCCGGTGAACACCACCAGCGACATGACGCGCGGCTTCAACAGCGCCAGGTAATCGGCGACCGCCGGATCGAAATCGCGCGCCCCGACGGCGCGCGGCGCGTCCA
>Ga0075522_10004316_pt1 | contig 10157 bp, 6 predicted proteins | sample NGEPerA_FD_74796 | JGI IMG/M metagenome (GOLD analysis project Ga0075522, IMG submission 74796) | Arctic peat soil microbial communities from the Barrow Environmental Observatory site, Barrow, Alaska, USA - NGEE PermafrostL2-A | ecosystem: Environmental > Terrestrial > Soil > Wetlands > Peat ...
GCGAACACACCTTAGCAGGAGAAGCTGCTGCGTTGCTGGTTTATCTGAGCCCAGTGGCCGGAGTTGTTGGAACTTCGGCGTACGTGGACGTTGCCACAACTGCCATTATTTTCGTCACCTTTTATTGGACTCACATATGGGACGATGACCGCCGAAGCCGGGTACTAATTTGCGTCGGACTATTGAGCGGATATTGCTACGCCGCTAAATACACCGCTGCCGTGATGGCGGTCTATGCCGCCGGTTACGTCTTGTGGCGGTCAAGGAACATCAGGCTCTTAGGATTCGTATGCGCTTGGATGCTGGTGATGGCCGGTCCGTGGCTGGTGAAAGACTGGATTTATGTCGACAATCCAATTGCGCCATTCGGCAACGCGCTTTTCCGCAACCCGTATATTCATATAGAGTTCGAGCGCGGGTGGTCGTTGTTTTTACAAACGTACGGGATTGCAAGTCGCTGGAAACTTCCGTGGGATGCGCTGGTCGATGGACGTGTAACGCAAACCCCCCTTGGACCTGTGTTTCTTTTGCTTCCCTTATCGTTGCTCTCGCTGCGAAAACAATTAGGTCGGCAGGTGCTCCTGCCGGCCGCCCTGTTAATGGCTCCCTATTTCGCCAACGTGGGGTCACGATTTCTGCTGCCGAGCCTTCCCTTTTTTTCGCTCGCTCTTGCGCTGGTTTTCGAAAACGTGCACGTAGCCTTACTGCTTCTCGTCCTAGTTCACGGCTTGTCATCCTGGCCCTCATATTTGCGACGGCATGCACATGCGGGATGGGCCCTTCAACAACACGTGCCCGTTCGTGCCGCGCTCCGAATTGAGAGTGAGGAACACTATCTACGGGAGTCGGCTGGCTATCGCGCCGCGCGATTGATTGAACGTTCCGTACCACCCGGAGAAAAAGTGTTCGCCCCTACCGGCCTCTCTAACTTTTATTCGCGCCGTGAGATTTTAGGCGACTACCAGGGGGCGCTCAATGAGCAATTGGCCGACATCCTGGCGGCAGGATGGTCTGAATTCTCTCAGCCGACGCGGGAACTAAGTTTTCGTTTTCCTGTCCACCCGCTACGACGAATACGAGTACTTCAAACAGCAGCCGTTCGCCAAGACGACGAGGAATGGAACGTCCATGAAATTAGGCTATTCCGTGACAATGTGGAGATCAGGTCGACCGGCAATGGGAGATTCAGATCCTTCCCGAATCCCTGGGATGTGCACTACGCGTTCGATAATCTAGACGCCACCCGTTGGAGAAGTTGGGAAACCGCTGCGCCGGGAATGTACATTGATGTTGAGTTTGCTTCCCCCATCGCCGTCGATCGGGTGGCAATCGAGACCTCCATCGACAACCCTGACGTGAGATTGAGGCTGGAAGAAATGGTTGCAGAGAATAAGTGGGCGCTGCTCAGCCAATCGCCCGAAGAGCGTGTCCTGAAGCCGTCCACCTCTCAACGGCGCGCGGCCGCTATCGAATTACAGGCTCATGGGATTCGATACCTATTCGTAAGCGATAGCGACAAGGATCATGGCGGTACCGTCTATGCGAGCGATCCCGAGAGTTGGGATTTCACTCCAATCGCGCATGAAGACGGCACAACCGTTTATAAGATCGGCCGATGATCGCAAACGCAATCCGTTCCGATACCTCGTACTAGCGAGCGTTGCGCCAAAGCGACAGTCCGAAGAAACCTCCCATAAGGAAAGCAATTGCAGTGAGGACTGCCCCTAAATAAATCGAGGCGGGCGCATAGCGCATTTCAATTCTGCTGTCCCCGGACGAAACTTCTACTCCGCGGAGACCGCCGTCGACTTTCCAGATGCGCGAGCCGCGTCCATTGACGGTTGCCTTCCAGCCTGGGTAAAACATTTCGCTCAGAACGAGCATCGCGCGTCCGCAGGAGTGAACATCCACTTCCAGCTTGTTGTTCCGAACTCTTCGATACACAACGCGGTCTTCCCCTCCATCGCAGGACTCGTTCAGCACGGGAGCCACCGGGGCATCCACTAACGCAGTTTGATGAAGATCCACTTGAGGATCGTTCAACAGATCCAATACCTTGCTTGAATCCATCTCAATTCTGGCGTTATGTGTTAGCCATGCACGGGGATAAGCGTGCGGAGTCCCATATACTTTCCAGAAGGAATCGTTGAAAATCGCGCCAGGCTCTGTTGCAGAAGAGGGCCGAATGTCGTACCACACGTTGAGCAGATCTGGATGTCCGACCAATTCCAGATAACCACTGGGCAGGGTAGCGCCTGCGCCCATGATGGTCTCCACATCATACAGATCGCCGATATTCGTCCGATGTTCGGGCCCAACCTGGACTCGAAACGGCCCGGGCAAAGAATGCAGAAACGACGCAACCCCCTCCGTGTGAACCAGCGGTTCGAGATAATCCTCCTTCTTTGCTTGTGTCTGCACGATGTTCGCGGCGGACCAGTCAAAAGATCCGAGATCGAACAAGATCAGCGCGATCACTAAGAAGCGAACCCACAGCCCCGTGTTGCCGGCCAGAATGTAATAAAAAAGCGCACAAGAAATCATCACCAAAACCAGAGCCAACGAAACCCATTGGTTCATATCGTAATGGCCTACGATAAGTGGGTACGCCAGTGCGAAAAGCGCCGCAAGCATTACCCACCGAAGCGCCAGCTTCATCGGTTTCCATGAATCCGTTTCGAGCCGGGCAAATATCGCGTCCATACCAACGCCCGCCAAAATGGCAAACGCAAAGTCTACGATGTAGTAAAAACGATCGGTTTCTCGTGCCATCCAAAGAAAGGGCGTGACGGCATAGAGAAGACCGTGGAGGAAACTAAAGGGGCCGAAAAGATAAAGGACGGTCACGAGCGCTAACCCAAAAAAGTAGCGCACCAGCTGATTGCTCCAACACCTCCAGACGGCGATTACTACCAGGAAGAAAGCAAACACACTCACGCTCGGGCTGAGCCATTCGCCCAATCCCATGCTTCCCGGGAGCCATTCGATGATGAAAGTGAAGAGTGATTGCGGACCAGGCGCATCTGCCATGTAGGCGTAGGGGATTTTTGCCGTCGCCGGCTGAGGCGGCATGCCTTCTCCCAAAAACCGTACCGCCTGCCGGCTGTATTCGGCGGAAGGTAGCAGTTGGATCGCCGCTCCTGCCAATCCAAAAGCAAAACAAATGGTCAGGACGACTCCGGCATGGATCCACACGCGCCTCGCCTCGCCGGGCGTGCCAGGCGTCGCTGGGGATGTTCGATGAACCGCAGCAAAGTAGATGGCCGCACTGGCAACAACCAGCGCTTCCATGATCACGATGTGGAGGCCTCCCGCCAAAATTGCCAGGGCAAACGAAAGCCCGGCGAAAGTAGCCCAGCCGATAATCAACTTGTGCACCTTCGACCTCAGGGCCTTACACAAAAACAATAAAATCAACGGCAGCCAGATCGCGCTTCCTAAAAGATGCGGCCAGTGTTCTATCCGGGCGACTATACCGCCAAAGGAAAAACAAATCCCTGAAATCAGCCCCGCAAAGGTACTCAGGCCCAGTTCCCGTGCCAACAGATACATAAACCAAGCGCCGAGGAAATGAGTGAAAGCGAAGAAGATGTTGTACAGCTCCACCGGAATGACTCCATGGTGTCTAAAGGGAATGCCCAATAGAAAAAAGAGATACGGAGGGTAAAACGCGCCGGTTTGCATTTCGCCCACGAAGGAATGGCCAGAAAACGTATAAGGGTCCCAGATGGGCCAGTTGCCTTGCCTCAACGTTGCTACGCAAAAATTTAGCCATGCAAATGCTTGATTTGCGCCCTCTAAGCTCAGAAGAAGAGAAAATTGGTGAGGGGTTAGCAGAATCTTCCAATAGAAAAGAACAGTCAGGGCTAACAGGATTGCGGCGATCTTCAAGCTCTCTTTGATTGGGGACATCTGCGCCTCCATTGTTGCGCACGACGAAGCTTAAACTCCACTCTGCACGATTGGACGTGGATCAAGCCGCACACACCAAGCCTAAAGGCACAAGAAACCCGGGGCGCACTGGGCGATCAGGTGGCGCGTCCGCGGATGCGCGAGAGAACGGCGACGCCGGCTAAAACGGCGAAAGTCAGCAGGGTCAGCAGCGCCCCCAGCCAGAACGACGTGGGCCGATATCGCAATTCAACGATACTGTCGCCAGCCGGTACGACCACGCCGCGAAGAGCGCCGTCGACGCGCAGAAGCGAGGCGCCCCTTCCATTCAGCGAAACGCGCCAGCCGGGGTCGTAAATCTCACTCAGTACCAACACGCCACGCGAAAGCGCATGGACGCGCAGCCGCATCGAATTGACGACATAACGCTCGACAACGGCTGACTCCTGTTGCGGTTCCGGGCAGGGATCAAGAGTCTGCAAGAGAGGCGTTTCGATCAAGGCAATTCGGAGTGCATCCCACTGCGGATCGCCGACCCGGGCGGCGATTTCGGTGAGCGGCAGGAGTGATGCCTGGTGCACGATCCAAGCTGGGCCCGAGGCGTTGGCGTTTCGATATACCTTCCAAAACTGGTCCTCGTAGACCGGGGCAGGATCGGTCGCGGTGGAACGCTTTAATGTGAAACGGACGTTGAGCAGATCAGGCCGTCCCCAGATGTGCATGTAATTGGTGTCGATGGTGGCACCTTTGCCGGACGTGGTGAGGATGGCGAAGGCGTCGCCGATGTTGGGCGGCGAGGGGACGGCCACAGCCACGCGAAACACGCCCGGCTGCGCGCGCAGGAAAGTGACCGCGCCCATGGTACTGCGCAGAGTGTCGACGGCGGCCTCGCGTTTGTCGTGGCTCAACTTCAGCCGGTTATCAACTGTCCAGTCGAAGGGAGACAAATCGAAAAGAATGAGAGCGACCGCGACGCACTGGATGGTGAAGTGATTGCGCTTGCGTTGCGCTATGCGGTAGAGCAAGTAGGAGAGCAGGATGAGGACTATGGAATACCGATTCCAATAGTTGAGCAAGTCAAGGTTGAAACTACCGGCCACCCCAAGCAGAGCCGCGGCTGAGATGGCGACCCAAGAAAGAAAGCGATCGAGCCCGGGCGTGTCATGGTCCCCGGGGCTGGGAGTGAATAGCACCTCAGCGCCGAAGCCGGCTAGAAGTGCGAGCGAGAAGGAAACAAGATACATCATGCGGCTTGCTTCGCGCATCGTCCAGGCCATGGGAATCGCGGCGTAGGAAATCCCGTGCAGCAGGGAAAGCGGTCCCAGGGCGTAAAGCCAGGCTGCCAGGGCGAGCAGAGTTAGAAAACGAACCCATAGCACTCGCCAACGCTTGAGGATAGCAAGCCCGATGAGAAATAGAGGAAAAATTCCGAGATAGGGCGAAGTAAACTCACCTTCGCTGTAGGTGCCATTGAAGCCAAACGGAAAGACGAACGCAAGGAGGCTCTGCGGAAGGTCGGCGTGAGCGGAAGCGTAGAAGTAAGGGATTTTCTCGCGAGAAGGGAAGCCGGTTTCACCCACCCAGCGGTAGGAATGGCTGCTGTATTCAAATGAGGGAAGCCATTGAACAGCGCCGGAGGCAAAACAAATCGTCGCCACTACCGCGAGAATAGCTACGGCGCGAAGCGGCGTGAATCGAGCGCTTTCGGAGGCGGCGTGGCGACGCGACTGCCAGCAGTAGTAGCCTGTCATGGCTGCGACGGCGACGGCCTGCATCATCACCATGTGCAGGCGTCCCGCTAGCACCGCCATCCCCATCGCGAGTCCCGTGTAACATGCATTCGTAAGCGCCTGTGTACGCGAACGGGCGATGAGCGCACGGCGGCTGAACAGGATCACCACTGGCAGCCAGATGCCGCTCTGCAGCATGTCTGGCCAAGCTTGGTGGCGCGACAGAAACCCGCCCAGGCCGAAGCAGACAGCCGCAACTGTCGCCGCCGTCCGGGATAGGCCGAGATCCCTGGCCAGCCAATACATGAAAGTGAGCGCCAGAAAAATCAACGCGGCAATATACCAGTTGTAAACCTGCTCACGAAGCAGACCGTAGGAGTCGGGCGGGAAAATCGCGAGCAACAAATTGAAGGGCGAGAGCCCGGACGTCTGCATCTCGCCGACGAAACTGTGGCCCGCAAATGTGTAAGGATCCCAGAGGGCTGGGACGCCGTGGCGGATGACACGTAAGCAGAATGAGTACCAGCTATACGCCTGATTTACTGTCTCATCCTCTGACAGGATTGTGAATTCATGGGTAAGCAGGGTCTTCCATCGGAACAGGATGGTAATACCGGCGAGTAATACTAGGGCTTTCGAAGAGGCTTTGCTCAGAATCGCCATTCTACGTCTTCACTCTCCCACCATACATTTGATCTGCCAGTATCGGGGGTTTCATGCTCGTCCGTTACAAACTATGCAATGGCTTTTTACGTGAAGAGCGTATGACGATCATTGATCTTTAAAAAGGCAGGAAGGCTTAATTATCGCATTTGAGTCTCGCCTGGAATTCCCCAAGCGCCGGGAATAGTCGGGGATGCCACCCTTGTAAAGGTGCGCACCTTACTCCGAGGGGCGGTGCGCTCCCACCACGCCAACCAGTTGCAGCCCTGTATTGGGCGACGTAAAACTATCCATTTGAGAGTCCCGCAAGGATCAACAAAGATTCTCCACCGGCTTGCCTCGGGGGACACGGACCTGACCTGCCTCGATTATTTCAGCCAGTCGTAACTGAGGATTTCAGGTATTCGGCAAACTCGTTGGGCGTTCGGTAGCCCAGACTGCTGTGGGGCCGTTCGCCATTGTACTCATCGCGCCACGCTCTGATTTTGGCTCGGGCGTCGGCCAGGTTGTGAAACCAGTTCGCGTTCAGACACTCGTCGCGCAGCCGCCCATTGAAACTCTCGATGTGGCCGTTCTGCATCGGTCGTCCCGGCTGGATATGGATCAGTTGAATCTTCCGCTCCTCGCACCAGCTCAGAAAGTGGCGGCTGGTCAGTTCCGGCCCGTTATCGCACCGAATGGCCTCCGGCATTCCGCGTCGTTCGATCACCGCCTCTAACGCCCGCGTCACCCGACGGCTCGACAAACTTGTTGTCCACTTCTAAGGAAAGGTTTTCACGCGTAAAGGCGTCCACCACCGTTAAAGCACGGATGCCTCGACCTGTCGCCAGCGCATCGCAAACGAAGTCTAGCCCCCATTCCTGATTCGACCGCATCAGGTTCGACGCCACCGACACACGCGAAAGCCGCTTCCTTCTGAGCCGCCGAACCATCAGCCCCTCGGCTCTGTACAGCCGATAAACCCGCTGCGCGCTCACTTCGAAACCACACCTGCTCAGCAGCGCGTGCAATCGCCGGTAGCCGTAGCGAGGCTTCTGCCGCGCCACACTCACCAACTCCTGCCGCAGTTCTGTGTTGTGATCCCGTCGCGGCTCGTAGCGGTAGCTGCTGCGATCCAACCCCACCAGCTTGCAGGCCCGGCGCTCGGTCATCGCGAACTGCTCGACGGCAAACGCCACATCTCCTCATGCCGGCAAGCTCCACCCGTTTTTTCGCACGATCGCTTTCAGGACTTCTTTATCCAGGCTCAGATCTGCGACCAGGTGCTTTAATCGCCGGTTTTCGTCTTCGAGGCTCTTCAGCCGCTGCGCCTCGCTGACGCCGATCTCCCGCGCCAGTTCCGGCACCTTGCGTCCTGCTTCGTGCTGCTTCAGGATGCCGATAATCTGCTCTTCCGTAAACCGTCCTGTTTTCATCCTTGGATCTCCTTTTCGTCGCTTCTTCCTGCGCCGATTCTGAAATCCTCAATTTTAACTGGTAGAAATTATCGTAGGCAGGTCACTCCTGTAGTCTTGACCTCCGGTCCGTGCTTCCACGGCACGCGACGCGCTTCTTGGGAGTAGTGCCTGTACCGGCGGGTGCATCCCGGGCAGAGCCTTATTGTTGAAACGCCTGTGTGGGGCGAATCGCGCACTCAGCCGTCGATGTGTAGATGTCCGCTAGCTGCATGCGGGTGTTTCGGTGGCTTTAACGCAAACGTACGATCTTCAACTTGATGAAATGGGCGTATAGTTGGATCAGATCTCCCGGCTACGTGTCGATTTCGACTGTATCCATGAACTTGAGCGTCTTCAACGCCGCGTCCCCGCAGGCTTCTGATCTGCTCAACTTATGGAACTTGTGCATGTGGATCTGCGGTTCCGTCCTTACCGTCGTCACGGTGTCGATTGCATTCATCATCGTGCGATACCGCCAACACGACGACGCCGAGCCTAAACAGACAACCGGAAACGTCAAGCTTGAGGTTGCCTGGACCGTAATTCCCATCTTCCTTGTCGCCATCCTGTTTGTCCTGAGCATTCGAACGGCGCGCGCCGTGGATCGTCCGGTGACTCGTGAGGCTGACATTATCGTGACCGGCCATCAGTGGTGGTGGGAGATTGTATACCCCTCGGTCGACGCCATCACGGCGAACGAAATTCATGTGCCCATCGGCCGCGACATGCTGGTCGCAATTGAGTCCGCGGACGTCATTCACGATTTCTGGGTTCCGCGGCTGGGGCGAAAAATCGATGCGATTCCCGGTATGCGCAATTTTGTTTGGATTAGCGCCGATAAACCCGGGGAATATCTAGGCACCTGTGCGGAATTTTGCGGAGCCCAGCACGCGAGAATGGGATTTCGCGTCGTGGCGCAGGATGCGGCTGCCTACACAGCATGGCTGAGCGGCCAAGCTTCCGCTGCGGTCGCGCCCACCGACGCCGCGGCCCGGCGTGGGAGAAGCCGTTTCAGCGAACTTAGCTGCGCCACGTGTCATAACATTCGCGGAGAAAACCAACAGAAGCCGTACGCTCCTGATCTAACTCATGTGGCCAGCCGGGTGATGCTGGCCGCGGAACGATTCGCAAACACTTCCGAAAATCTGAAGGCGTGGCTGCGCCAGCCCGACGTCCTGAAACCCGGCTGCAATATGCCGAACCTGAAGTTGGCGGACGCGGATGTGACGGACATCGCTGCTTACCTGGAGACCCTGCGATGAGCGGCGTGCCGTTCCCCTCGACAGCGCTAGATAGCGACCTTCCGGCGCACGCACGAAGCACGTGGCTCGAATGGATATCCACCGTCGATCATAAACGCATCGGCATTCTCTACTTGCTAACCACACTGTTCTTCTTCGGTGTCGGCGGCATCGAAGCGCTTCTTATGCGCATTCAACTTGCCTGGCCGGAAAATACGTTTCTGGGGCCCGACACCTACAACCAGATTTTCACAATGCACGGCACGACAATGGTCTTTCTGGTGGTGGTTCCCCTGCTGCTCGGTCTCGCGAATTATCTGACGCCGCTGATGATCGGAGCGAGCGATATGGCCCTTCCACGGCTAAATGCCTTTAGCTTTTGGGTGTTCCTGTTCGGCGGCATTCTGCTCTATTTCAGCTTCGCATCCGGACACGCGCCGAGCGCGGGGTGGTTCAGCTACGCGCCGCTGAGCGAGACGGGATATTCGACGCGCTCGGGCCTCGATTATTGGGCGCTCGCGCTTCTCGGTATCGGTGTTGGCACGATTGCGACCGCGATCAACCTTATCGTCACGATCGTTAATCTGAGAACCGAAGGTCTGACCTTTCGCAGACTTCCCTTGTTCGTTTGGATGGTTTTCGTTAACTCCTTCCTGATTATCTTCGCCCTGCCCGCCCTTAACGCCACGCTGGCCATGCTGTTGGTCGACCGGCAGCTGAACGCGCATTTCTTTACGCAGCTTGGGGGCGGCTCCCCGATCCTCTGGCAGCACTATTTCTGGTCCTTCGGGCACCCGGAGGTCTATATCATGGTGCTCCCGGCGTTCGGCATCATCTCGGAAGTCATTCCGGTGTTTTCCCGCAAACCGATCTTCGGATATCGCTTTATCGCGGCCTCAACGGTGGGGATCGCACTGCTCAGTGTGGGCGTGTGGGCGCACCACATGTTCGCTGTGGGATTGGGACATGCCTGGGAATACGCATTCGGCGCCTCCAGCCTGCTGATTGCGATACCTACGGGCGTGAAGGTCTTCAACTGGATCGCGACGATGTGGGGCGGATCAATTCGTTTTACCACTTCCATGTTATTCGCGATCGCGTTTCTGTTTACATTTACCATCGGTGGCCTCAGCGGAGTCACGTTCGCCACCGTACCGATCGATTGGCAGGTGACCGACAGCTACTACGTCGTGGCG
>Ga0075522_10004317_pt1 | contig 10155 bp, 7 predicted proteins | sample NGEPerA_FD_74796 | JGI IMG/M metagenome (GOLD analysis project Ga0075522, IMG submission 74796) | Arctic peat soil microbial communities from the Barrow Environmental Observatory site, Barrow, Alaska, USA - NGEE PermafrostL2-A | ecosystem: Environmental > Terrestrial > Soil > Wetlands > Peat ...
GTCGTCGAGCCGTCCCACCATGATGGTGCACACCGGACCCATCGTTGAGATATCAAGCCCCTCAGCTTCCCTGCGCTTCAGGCCCCGCTCCACCGCCTCTGCAACCGCAATGGCCTGAGGCAGCGTAAAGCTGACGGTCGCGTTGATGCTGATGCCGCGGTAGGTGGCTTCCTCCATTGCGACAATTCCCGCACGCGTGGCCGCGATCTTGACGATCATGTTCGCAGCCAGCTTGCTGAACCGGATGGCCTGGACCAGCATTGCATCGGAGTTGCGATAGTTCCTGGGATCAGTCTGGATAGAGAGACGGCCGTTCCGTCCTTTCTCTCGATCGAAGATCGGCTTGAGCAGTTTGGCCGCATTCGTGGACATTTCTTCCACGATCATCCACGCGATTTCATCTTCTGTTGCCTTCGGGAAGCTTTCCGCAAGCTCCTGAATGCGGACTTTCCAGGTCGCCATTTCCTGTTTGAGCACGGATACAGCGATCGAGGGGTTGCAGGTGGCGCCCACAGCCCCGTGTTCAATCGAGTAAGTGAGCTCTTCGATGGCAGCCGAATCGTTCCACAGGCACGTGGGCGTGGTCTGCGTCATTTGAAAGAGTGGGCTCTTGTATTGGACATGCGACTCAGTTTGGGCCATGCTTCCTCCAGGAATGCAAACGTGTGCAGAAAAACCCTAACACCACCAGAATGCGCGGTCAAGAGAACCAAGAACGAGGGAACACATGAACCTCGCGCAGAATCAAGCGGATTAACTGGCCGAAAACCATGCACATTTGCTTAAACCGGCAGCTCTGCTTTCGAACAGGAAGGCCGCCGGGTCCTCTAACCCTTTGACTCTGACTCTGCTGTTTTGGGGTTGAAGACCGATAATCCAGGAACATCGGGATGCTGAGAAAATGCGGGCCGTGTCAATCCTGATTTTCGGCATTTCGTATTGACAAGTGCGGCCGTTGAGATTGATGATTCTGTGGTAGATGCACACGTGTGCATCTACGCGTTTTGCCTGTCTGGAATCGCCTCGTCCAACACCAGACGATGTACAGCAAAAATGGGCCCACAGAAGACTCCTGTGGCTCATGCGCTGAGCGGTCCCAAGGAGAAATCATGAGTGACCTGTTGGTCCGTCCGGAAGTATTCCGGAACCGGATCGAAGATTTCGGCTTCGAATTTCTATCTCTGGAGTCTCGCCAACCCGAGCAGGGCAAGAGATTCAGCGGAGAGACCGCGTCCAAAGAATTGGCGATCGTAGTGCTGGGCGGCACCTGTTCGGTCAAGAGTTCCCGGGGGGAGTGGGAGCGCATCGGCAAGCGGGCCACAGTATTTGACGGCCTGCCATATACTCTCTATCTTCCGGTGAACACCTCATTCACCGTTACCGCCGACACAGATTGCGACCTCGCCTTCTGTTACAGCCGTGCCGAAGAAGAACACCCCGCGTGTCTGATTACGCCTGACCAGGTGGGCATCGAGATTCGCGGCGGTGGCAACGCCACGCGGCAGATCAACAGCATGCTGCCGCCGAGCTTTCCAGCGCATCGCCTCATTATTGTCGAGGTCTTCACGCCCGCTGGCAGTTGGTCCAGCTTTCCGCCCCACAAGCACGACGTGCATAACCCACCGGGAGAAGTGGACCTCGAAGAGATCTATTACTACCGGATCGACCGGCCGGAGGGATTTGCGATACAGAAGGTGTACACGGCCGATCGCCGAATCGATGAGACACTCACCGTGCGCGACGGCGAGCTGGTTCTGGTCCCGGAGGGTTATCATCCTGTGGTGGCCGCGCATGGCTATAACGCGTATTACCTGAACGCGCTGGCGGGCTCGGCGCGTTCGCTGGCCGCCTCCGACGATCCCGACTATGCGTGGGTGAGAGGCACATGGAACGAAAAGGACCCCAGGTTACCCATTGTGAAAAGGTGAATGAGATGAAGACGCGTCGCATGACAATGGCGCAGGCCCTGATTCAGTTTCTTAAGAGCCAGTACGTCGAGCGAGATGGGCAGCAACATGCATTCTTCGCCGGAATGCTGGGCATCTTCGGTCACGGAAACGTGGCAGGCATCGGGCAGGCTCTGCAGCAAAATCCCGATTTCAAATACATCATGGTACGCAACGAACAGTCCGGCGTGCACCTGGCCGCAGCGTTTGCCAAGGCCAGCAACCGGCTCCGCGCCTTTGCCTGCACCTCTTCGATTGGGCCCGGCGCCACCAACATGATTACCGGCGCCGCACTGGCGACCATCAACCGCCTGCCTGTGCTGCTACTGCCCGGCGACATCTTCGCCCGCCGTAACGTGGCGCCCGTGCTGCAGCAGGTCGAATCGCCGAGCACACAGGATGTTGGCGTCAACGATTGCTTCAAGCCCGTGTCACGCTACTGGGACCGCATCTATCGGCCTGAACAGATCATCACCGCGCTGCCCGAAGTGATGCGGGTGCTAACTTCTCCGTCCGACTGCGGCGCCGTCACACTGGCTCTTCCCCAGGATGTGCAGACCGAAGCGTACGACTATCCAGAAGAACTGTTTCGCAAACGCGTGTGGTTGATTCGCCGCGGCCAACCCGATCAGGTGTCTTTCGCTCGGGCCGTTGAAGCAATTAGCACGGCCAAAAAGCCGCTGATCGTCGCCGGCGGCGGTGTGCTAATGAGCGAGGCCTCGCAGGCACTCGACAAATTTGTTGCGCAATCCGGCATTCCGGTTGCGGAAACCCAGGCGGGCAAAGGCTCGCTGGCATGGGATCATCCGCAGTCGATGGGCGCGATCGGCGCAACGGGCACTCTGGCTTCTAATCGGCTGGCGCATTCGGCCGACCTCGTGATCGGCATCGGCACGCGCTATGCCGATTTCACTTCAGCCTCAATGACAGCGTTTCAGAATCCGGATGTGCGATTTGTCAACATCAACACGGCGGAGTTCGACGCTTACAAGGTTGGCGCAATTCCGGTGGTGGCTGATGCACGAGTTACGCTGGAGCAGCTCGCCGCGGCTCTGCCCAACAAAAGAGTGAGCGCGGAATATGCTGCTGAAGTTGCCAGCCTGAAGGTCGCATGGGAAGCCGAGGTGGATCGCTTGTTCCATCTGAACAACCCTGGCAAGCCCGCGCAAAGCGAAGTCATCGGCGCCATGTGGGAGGCGTCCGGACCCCACGATGTACTGCTCTCCGCTGCGGGCAGCCATCCCGGCGACCTGCACAAGCTATGGCGCACGCGCACGCCCAACGGCTATCACATGGAGTACGGCTACTCCTGCATGAGCTACGAGATTCCCGCCGCCATGGGCGCGAAGATCGCCGATCCCAGCCGCGAAATCTATGTCTTCCTGGGCGATGGCACCTACCTGATGATGCCGACCGAGATTGTTACGTCGGTGCAGGAGGGCTTGAAGATGATCATCGTGCTGGTGGACAATCACGGCTTTGCCAGCATTGGTAGTTTGAGCCGCTCGTTGGGACTGGGCGGATTCGGGACCAGCTACCGCGTCCGCTCGGAAGCGTCGGGGCAGTTGGACGGCGATCGCCTGAATGTGGATTTTGTGGCCAACGCGCGCAGCCTGGGCGCACACGCCTTGAAAGCCAACACAGTGGCCGAGTTGAGAAAGGCCCTCGAAGAAGCCAAATCGGCGGATCGCACCACGGTCATAGTAGTAGAGACGGATCCAACGGTAGGCGTACCCGGCTACGAATCATGGTGGGATGTAGCGGTTGCCGAAGTCTCTGAAATGGACAGCGTACGAAAAGCCCGTACAAACTATGAAGAGGCGCGCAAGCGCGAGCGCTATCACTTGTGAGGAGAACACGAACATGACTGACCGGTTGCAGAATTTCATCGATGGCACATGGAGCCCCTCCACCGCCGAGCAGACGCTGAACGTCATCAATCCAGCGTCCACTCAGGTGCTGGCCCAGGTTCCTCTCTCCCCCGCAGCCGACGTGAACAAGGCCGCTGATTGCGCGGCGCGTGCATTTATTGGATGGCGGCGCACCCCGGTTGGGGACAGGATTCAGCCGCTCTTCAAACTCAAGAGTCTGCTGGAAGCAAACCGCGACGACTTGGCGCTGACCATCACCGATGAATGCGGCAAGACTCTTGCTGAGAGTAAGGGCGAGATGCAGCGTGCCATCGAAAACGTTGAGACCGCATGCGGCATGCCGATGATGATGCAGGGTACCAATTGCGAAGACATCGCTGCCGGCATCGACGAACACATGATCCGCCAGCCGCTGGGGGTAGTAGCTGCCATTACCCCGTTCAATTTTCCGGGCATGATTCCCTTTTGGTTTATGCCCTATGCGGTGGCGGCCGGAAATTGCTTTCTGCTGAAGCCTTCAGAGCGCGTACCGATCACTTCGCAGAAACTCTTTCACCTGATCGAGTCTGCAGGTTTCCCGCCCGGCGTGATTCAACTCGTGAACGGCGGCCGCGACACCGTGAACGCCATATTGGATCATCCGGTAATTCGCGCCGTGAGCTTTGTGGGATCCACGGCCACTGCGCGCTACATTTACAGCCGCGCAGCCGCCAACGGCAAGCGCGCCCAGTGCCAGGGCGGCGCCAAGAATCCCGTTGTCGTGATGCCGGATGCCGACATGGAAATGACGACACGGATTCTGGGCGATTCTGCGTTTGGCTGCGCTGGACAGCGCTGCCTGGCTGCGTCGGTTGCAATCACCGTAGGTGACGCTCGTCCTACCTTCACCGAGCAGATTGTAGCCACGGCGACCAATCGCAAGGTGGGTTACGGCGCCGCTGCCGGCATCGAAATGGGCCCTGTGATCTCGGCCGAGAGCAAGGCTCGCATCGAAGGCCTCATCGCCAAGGGAGAGCAGGATGGAGCGCGCATTCTGGTGGATGGACGCAATCGCAAGATAGCCGGCTTCGAAGACGGATTTTTTGTCTCGCCGACTGTTCTTGATCAGGTTCCGCCTGACGCAGAGACTGCGCGCACTGAGATCTTCGGACCCGTGCTCAGCCTGATGCACGCCAAGACAATTGAAGAGGCGATCGCGCTTGTGAACGGCCGCAGCTACGGCAACATGGCGTGCATCTTTACCACCGACGGCGCCAACGCCCGCCGTTTCCGCTACGAAGTGAATGCCGGCAATGTGGGCATCAATGTTGGTGTTGCTGCACCCATGTCCTCCTTCCCCTTCAGCGGCTGGGGAGAGAGTTTCTTCGGCGACCTGCACGCCCAAGCCCATCATGCGGTGGAGTTCTACACACAAACGAAGGTGGTTGTCGAACGCTGGCCCAGGGACTGGAGCCGAAAGTTTTAAGGGGAGAAAGCATGAAAGAGCTGTTGGTTGGTAATGCTCCTTGTTCGTGGGGCACGCTGGAACACCAGGACACGAGCCAGCAAGTCCCGTTTAACCGCATGTTGGATGAACTCGTCGAGACGGGCTACACCGGAACTGAGCTGGGTGATTGGGGCTATATGCCCACCGACCCCGCTGCATTGGCCGAAGAGATTACCAAACGCAAGTTGGTGATGCTGGGTGCGTTTGTGCCGGTAGCGATGAAGTATTCTTCGGCTCATGCAGAGGGCGTGGCTGTTGCCGTGAAAACGGCGCGCCTGTTGGCCGCGGTCGCCTCATCGCCGTCACCATTCCTGGTGCTTGCAGACGACAATGGCACCGATCCTCTACGAACCAAAATAGCAGGGCGTGTGACGCCAAAGGACGGGCTCAGCCCGGCGGAGTGGAAGATATTTGCCGGCGGAGCGAACCAGATTGCACGCGCTGTGTTTGACGAAACGGGCCTGCGGACGGTCTTCCATCACCACTGTGCAGGTTATGTGGAGACGCCGGAAGAGATTGCGACCCTGCTGGAAATGACTGATCCGCAACGGCTCGGCCTCGTATTCGACACCGGTCATTATTATCACGGTACCGGCGCAGAGGATTGCGATCTTGTCGGGGCTCTCAATCGCTTCAAAGATCGTATCTGGTACATCCATTTGAAGGATATCGAGCCTGAGATTGCGCGGCGCTCCCGGACCGAGAAGTGGGACTACTTCACCGGCATGCGTCACGGCGTCTACTGCGAGTTAGGTAAAGGCTGCGTGGATTTTCCGGCACTACTGCGGTGGTTGAGCGCACGGGATTACAAGGGCTATTGCCTCGTTGAGCAGGACATCCTGCCCGGCATGGGCACACCCAAGGAGAGCGCGCTACGGAACCATGAGTATCTGCACTCCATCGAATCCAATTTCACTGAATCATTCGCGCGTGTTTCGTAAATATAATCTGGCCCGTTCCCTCTCGGTATGATCGAGCGAGAGCGGGCCAGAAAATGTTCATGGAAGACGCTCTCAGAAAACTATTTTGTTTGAGCCGTTTCCTGCGAGGGTACATTGAGCGAGAAGAAGCTTCATATCGGAATCATCGGCGCTGGCCGTATTGGCCGCGTGCATGCTGAAACACTTGCGTTCCGCCTGCCGGAAGCCCAGATCGTCGCGATCACTGACGTGAACCGCGAGGCCGCGCTGACGCTGGCAGCCCGCTGCGGAATTCCAAAGGTCGCTGATTCGAGCGCTGCGATACTCGCCGACCCCGGTATCGACGCGGTTCTGATCTGCTCCTCCACTAATACCCATGCCGACCTGATCGTCGAGGCGGCCAAGGCAGGCAAGCACATCTTCTGCGAGAAGCCGATTGCCCACAGCCTGGGCCAGATCGATCGCGCGCTCGCCGCGGTAAAAGCTGCAGGAGTCCAATTGCAGATTGGTTTCAACCGGCGCTTCGATGCCAACTTTGCCCGTGTCCGCCAAGCTGTTGTCAGCGGCGAAATCGGCAAGCCAAGTTTGATGCACATCATCAGTCGCGATCCCGGTCCTCCGCCGATCAGCTACATCCGAGTCTCCGGCGGCATGTTTATGGACATGACCATTCACGACTTCGACATGGCCCGCTTCCTCATCGGAGACGAAGTGGAAGAAATCTACACGGTAGGCGGTGTCATGGTTGATCCGGAGATCGGCAAGGCCGGCGATCTTGACACTGCGCTGATCGTCATGCGTTTTCGCAATGGAGTTATCGGCACAATCGACAACTGCCGCAAAGCAGTCTATGGTTACGACCAGCGGGTTGAGATCCTGGGCAGCGAAGGAAAGATTGAAACAGAGAATTGCTATCCGAACCAGGCAGTCGTCAGCGGCGGAAAGTCTGTGTACAAGGACCTGCCCCTGAACTTTTTCATGGAGCGTTACACGGAGAGTTTTGCCATGGAGTTGCAGTCCTTTACTCAAGCCGTGCTCGAAAATCGAACTACCGCAGTGACTGGAATTGATGGGCGCATTCCAGTAGTCATGGCGATGGCGGCACGAAAGTCGTACGACGAGCACCGTCCCGTTCGTCTGGAAGAGGTCGAAGCATGAAACGATCAACCCTCATCTGTATCCTCACCGACGCGCATCTTTGGGTGCCCGTCGGTGTGTTGATTCTCGGTACCACCCTCCTGATGACCCTGAGGTGAATGCGTGAGCGAAAATTCCAAGGGCGCCCCCGGGCGGTCCACCCTTTCCCTGCACAAGCTCGGCGTATTCTGCGGACTGGCCGCGGCCGTCTGGCTCGGCAGCGCCGAAGCGCCAACCAAACTGGTGAATGCGGGGTTCTCACCCTTCATCATCTCCATGGGTATGGTCATGGGCGCATTCGTTGCGCGCTGGACTGTTCCCACGCTGCTGAAGGGGACGGGATTTCTGTTCGATGACCTGCGCGACAAGCCGCACCTGATTGTATGGGCGGTGATTGCAGGAATGCTTTGGGCGGTTGGCAATACGCTGACCATCTTCGCAGTACGCAATGTGGGTCTCGCCATAGCCTTTCCGCTGTGGAACACAAACAGCCTGGTGGGCCTGTTCTGGGGCTGGCTGCTCTTCAAGGAACTTCGCGATTCGGGTATTAAGGAATGGTCGAAGGTGTTGGGCGGGGCGTTCGCCATCGTGGGGGGCGCGTCGATTCTTGCTGTTGCCACCGCGAGCCACTCTGACGCGCCGGGCAAGGTTGCAGTTGGCATCATGGCCGCGCTTGGAGCCGGCGCCATGTTCGGCACCATGTACATTCCCTACCGTAAGGCCTACATCAGCGGTATGAATCCGCTCTCGTTCGTTACGATCTTCACATTCGGCGAATTAGGCACCGTTTTTCTTCTCACTGCGGTCAATCTCGGTGGCATCAGCAACGTCGCGGCTGAGTTGCACAGGGCCCGGCCCATGCTCTTCTGGCCCTTCCTTGGCGGATTCTGCTGGGTCATTGGCGACCTATTCCAGCAGTACGCGGCAAAGTATATCGGAATCGGTCGCGGCATCCCTCTGTCGAATACCAATCAGCTTTGGGGATTGGCGTGGGGTGCGCTGGTCTTCGGCGAATTGGTGGCAGTTAGCCCCTCTGGAAGGATGCTGATCTTCGTTGGATCGGGAATCATGATTTTGGGCGCAGTCGCGATCAGTATGGCGGATCCGGGCGAATCTGAGCTAGTGAATTGGAAGTCTGCAATGGACAGGGAGTGCGACCGCTACGGACTGGACACTGAGCAGGTGAGTGCCGTCGTCGCGGGCGATGATCCGCATGCCGGCAAGCCCCACCCGCGCCGCTGGTGGGAAGTGCTAGTGATGTGCACCGCGGTAGGAGTTTTCGTATGGCTGGCCCTGGGCACGCGGGCCCAGCAGATCACCATCAGCCTGCCATGGACACTCGTGCTGGCAGCAGGCACAATTGTGCCCTTGGGAGTATGCGGAACTCTGTTGTGGCGCCGGACTCGGTTCTCTTAGGACCGGGCCTCCTCGGTTGGACAGTCTGGACATTCCGTCCCCGTAACCGCAAGGGAGACGCCCGAACACCGGAGCAGTAACTTCGTTTCTCTCTGCATCAGCGGAGAGAAGTGACAGACGATTCTGCTGCGGACGCGCCGCACCTGCAACAGGGCTACTGCTTGATGACGGTACCGTCCCGAAGCCGAATCTCACCCCAGCCACCATTCAGCGGGCTCGCCGTGAATGGGGCTTTCGCTGCTTCCTTCTCGTCAATTTCGATGCCCCATCCGGGCTTTTCGTTCACCCATAGATAGCCGTCCCGCATCTCCGGACAACCCTGAAATATCGCCTGCGTCCTTTCGTTGAACGGCGAATACTCCTGAATCCCAAAGTTATTGCTCACAAGATCCAGCGTCACGTTTGCCATGTGTCCAACTGGCGAAACATCGCCGGGACCATGCCACGCCGTCTTGACCCCAAACTGCTCTGCTAGAATCGCGATCTTGCGGGCCGGACTGAAGCCTCCAGCCTGCGACACATGCACACGGATGTAATCGATCAACTGTTCCGTAATCAGGGGCTGCCATTCGTGCGGACTATTGAACAGTTCTCCCATGGCGATTGGCGTCGCGCAATTTTGACGAATCTGCCTGAAGTATCCCAGATCTTCCGGAGAGAGCGGATCCTCAAGGAAGAACATGCGGAACTGTTCCGCCTCTTTACAGAATTGCACCGCCTCGTTTGGCGTCAGGCGCTCATGCATATCATGGAGCAATTCAATTTCATCGCCAAGTTCGCGACGGCAGATCTCAAGCAGCTTCAATGCGCGCCGCATCTGGGCCGCTGGGTCGAAAAGCGGCTTGTCGTGGAGAGCCTTCGGCCTGTTATTTTCCTTGTGTTGCGAACCGTAGCCCGCCATTCCGGGAAGGCCAACCTGAACACGGACGTTGCGAAATCCCTGCGCTATATATTGCTTTGCATTTGCGACGACGTCCTCGAATTCGTCACCGCTCGCGTGCCCGTAGCAATCCACTGCTTCGCGGCACTTGCCGCCGGCGATCTGATAGATTGGCATTCCAGCCTGCCGCCCCTTGATATCCCAGAGCGCTTGATCGACGCCGCTGATCGCATTGTTCAGCACCGGACCGTTCTTCCAATACGAGCTGTCATAACAGGACTGCCAGATGTCCTCGATCCGGTCGGTCGTCTTGCCAAGCAGAAACGGCTTGAGATACTTCTCCACCGCGGGCTTTACCAGATCGGCTCGCTGGGTAAATGTCGCGCAGCCGTAGCCATACAGCCCGTCCTGATCCGTCGTGATCTTGACAACGGTCAGGCGCGCACCCTCAGGCTGGCATTCAATGACGCTGACGTCCTTGATTCGAGGTGCAGGTGTG
>Ga0075522_10004321_pt1 | contig 10147 bp, 5 predicted proteins | sample NGEPerA_FD_74796 | JGI IMG/M metagenome (GOLD analysis project Ga0075522, IMG submission 74796) | Arctic peat soil microbial communities from the Barrow Environmental Observatory site, Barrow, Alaska, USA - NGEE PermafrostL2-A | ecosystem: Environmental > Terrestrial > Soil > Wetlands > Peat ...
GCGCGATTCGCCCGGCATCTTGCCATCGGGCGTCGGGTTCATGGCGGCGATAAGCATGAATTGCGCGGGGAAAGTCATCGTGCCCGCCGCGCGCGAGATTGTGACCTGGCCCTCTTCCAAGGGTTGCCGCATCGTTTCGAGCACGGCGCGTTTGAACTCGGGCAGTTCGTCCAGAAATAAAACGCCGTGATGCGCCAGTGAAATTTCACCGGGAGTTGGATTGGCATTGCCGCCCAGCAACCCCGCGTCGCTCGCGGTATGATGCGGCGTGCGAAAAGGCCGTCGCGTCACCAGTGCCTGGCCAGGTTTGAGCAGACCGACGATGCTATGAATCTTGGTCGTCTCAAGGGCTTCCTCCAAAGTCAGCGGCGGCAAAAGGGTCGGCAGCCGTTTGGCCAGCATCGACTTGCCTGTTCCCGGCGGCCCGATCAGCAAGACGTTGTGTCCGCCCGCTGCGGCAATTTCCAAAGCGCGCTTGACCGATTCCTGGCCCTTGACTTCCGCCATGTCGAGTTCATCCGCATAAGAGTGATTAAAAATTTCATCAAGGTTGATCTGCGTCGGTTCAATCCGAATTTCGCCCTCCAAAAACGCAGCCGCTTCCCGCAAGTCACGCACGGGGATGACCTGCAATCCTTTGACCACCGCCGCTTCGGGCGCATTTTCCACCGGCACCAGCAACCCGGTCTTCCCCTCCGCCCGCGCCCGCCAGGCAATCGCCAGCACGCCTTTGACCGGCCGCACCGTGCCGGTCAACGCCAGTTCACCCACCATGACAAAGTTATCCAATTGATCTGGCTGCAACTGGTCGCTGGCCGCCAGCATTCCGATGGCAATGGGCAAGTCAAAGCTCGGCCCTTCCTTCTTCACGTCAGCCGGCGCAAGGTTAATCGTCGAGCGCCCCATCGGAACCTTAAACCCGGAATTACTCAGCGCGGTGCTGACCCGGTCCCGCGACTCCTTCACCGCCGCATCCGGCAGACCGACAATGACCATCACCGTATCGCCCCAGCCGCAATTCACTTCAACCTCAACGGGAAAGGCTTCTATACCATTGACAGCGGCGGATAAAACACGGGCCAGCATCGGCGGATATTGGGTGAAGGTGAGCGCAAGGGCAATGCGGTTTTTAGCTGCGTTTGACAACCTTGCTTTGGCGCGAGGCGTGGCTTATTTTAAATAGCGCGTGAAACAGCCGATCATTAACGTCGAGGAAAAGATCGACCGCTTTGTCGGCCGGCTCACCAAAATGCCGGATGCTCTTTCGACCGCCACGAGCAACAACGCGGAATCCATCGCCTGGCGCAAGGCTTTTGGCGGGGTGCGGTGCCGCGCGGGGTCTATCGTTTCAAAACCCATGAGGAAACGGATGAATGGTTATGGCGGATGATCTCCCGGCCCACGAACTAGCGCCCCGCGAACCGACGGTGGAAGACCTGCGGAATTTGTGCCGGGAACTAAGAACGTGGCGCAAAATATGTGGTTGTAGGAGGGTTCGCCATCCGGGCCGCCAATTACATTCGCCGGACAATGGACGTGGATTTAATTGATCCGAACGTGTGACCCCCCATTTATTATGACCCCAATTAATTACTTTTCTGATCGAGCAATCAGAAGACAAATCCTCGTCGTAAGAGGCACAATTATTGCAGATCTCTGAAAATGAAAAACCGGCTTAAACTTTGATTGCCAATGGCATTAGTCTCACTGAACGTTCCACCGCCAGAGAATGTGTTAGTGCTCAGAACCGTCCACTCGGACAAGGGCAACGCGAGATTTGTACTGGTGAGGATTTCAAAGGTTCCCCCCGGCTTGCCTCCGGAGCCCGCAAATACAATGTTCGCGCCGGAATGGATCGCGGCGGAGAAAGCCGGCAGTCCGCCATCTTCTGTCAATACGAAGCTCATTGCTCCATAACTCTCGCTCCATTGCCCGGCGGAAGGCGGCGTTACGAAGGCAAAATTTCCAGTTTCTGCTCCGTACGATAGAACATTAAAAGAGGCGCCGCTAAAAGGAATGTAGCCGTTTCCCAATGTCGCGGTAAAATTTCCCGCCAACTGGACCACACCTCCAGGCGCCGGCGACATTTCGTTGGTCGTCAGCGTAAAAGTTCCATAGTTCGCAGGTCCGTTCAGAACGACGGATAAGGTACCGGAAGGCAGCAGTGTCCAATCCCCGCCCAACACAACTGTGCCATCTTCGGATTCAATGGTTCCCGAATTTGTCCCTGACGAAATTTCGAATCCGCTGAGGCCCGAAGCGCTGGAAATAATCTGTCCTTCGTTCAAAACATAGCCGGGCAAGCCCGAAATGCCTGTCGATCCCCAGAAGTGAATTGTTCCGGAAGGAAGATTGATGATGCCTCCGCTGGGAACGTTGGTTAATGTTCCCGGAGGTTCCTGATTAAGGCTGATGCCAGAGTTAGTGAGGTTAATCGTGCCAGCATTGGTGAGATTGGCATATTGCACCAACCCGGACACGTAGTAGCCGAATTGTGAATTGAAGTTATTGATCAAATTGAGCGTGGCTCCAGGACCGATGCTTAAAATTCCATAATCCAACCAACCGCTGGCATTGATCGTGCATCCAGGACCTGCCAGGACGTTGCTGTACGTAAACGATTGGTAGAAGTTGATTGTCCCGCCATTGGTTTGAGCCAGTGCGCCATTGAATATCGAGCTATTTGCGATGATGACACCGTGGTTGGTGACAATGAAGTTGCCGTACACGGCGGCTCCGTTAATCAATCCGTTGGCCAGACCCGAGTTCGTCACGCTGAAGACGCCCGTCACCAGCGTGGGAGCGGTTGAGGAATTTGTGAGCGTAATTCCATCGAGCGACAGGTTGGTGATCGTTCCGCCTTGAAAGCCCGGCGCCAATTGCAGCAGGCCGCCAATCAAGGAGAGATTGGAGGGAATCGTCCCCGCCAGAAACAGATTTCCAGAGACGAATTGGTACTGGCCGGACCCTAATAAGGCCAGCGGATTGCCCAAGGTCAGCGATCTATTGGTTGGCCCCGCGAATTGAGTGGTCGCGCCGGTTGCCGTGAAATAAGAGCCGGACACAGCGTCAGAAGTTATAGATTCGAGAAGAAGGGTTCCAGAAAGATTCGTGATTATGCCGCGGCTGTTATCAAAATTCACAGATTGGCTTGGGTTTAGAAAGTAACTGATCGTGTTGGTGACGGTTGGGGATGAATTTTGAATGATTGTTCCGAGATTTGTCAGAAAGCCGCCTGAGGTTGCCAGCGCAATGCTGGAAGCGCCGAACAAGTTTAGTGTCGCACCGGGCGAATTTAATATCCCATCGAAAATCTGGATTGGCGTGTTTTGCAGACTGATCGTTCCAAAATTAGTCCAATGCGTCGCAATGGTTTCAGTGTAAATGCTCGGGTTCGTGCCACCGTAGATATTTGCGGTCCCGCCGGAATTTACGGTCAGGCTCTGAAATTGGTCCGCGTAAGGATCTGTTATTTGGTAGAGGTTAAACACGCCTCCGTTTTCCACGACCACAGGCCCGAGGTATTCTGCATTGCTCAACGTGAACGCGCCGGTGACTGGCAGCAGGTTTTCAAGAATTGTGCCGTAGCCGTTGCTGCCTGAAATCGTCAAATTAGTTATTGATCATCCTTCGAAGTCGGGACCGAGGGTGATTGTGTCGCAAGCGAGTGCAAGGTTTGTGGCAACACCCGACGGCAAGTAAAGATAGCCGGAGGCTAACTGATACTCTCCAGGGCCGCCGAGGCTTAAGTTGGCGCCAAGGGTCATCTGGTTTGAAGTTTGGGAATTTTGAAGATCCGTCCCGTCGAATATTATCGCCGCTCCGCTGGCGGCGTAGTATTGACCGGCTAAATTTGTCCCGAAATACTCGAAAAGCATTGAACCACCCAGGTTCGTGACGATGCCCATGGATGGATCAAGGATCGCGCCGTAAATGGTCGAAGACCCGGAATATTGCAAAACGGTTCCTTGATTTGTGAAATAGGAGCCCGCATTGATAGAGTTAGTTCCGCTTAAGGTAATGACGCCTCCCGGCAAATTCAACAAGCCGGGAACACTTGGCTGTGATTGAAAATTGCCTATGGCGAACTCCGCATTCGTGAGATGGATTGTGCCTTGGTTGGTGCCCAAAGCGGTAAATAGTTCCGAGGTAACGTTTAATATTCCGCCCGGACCGACCGCAAACAGTGCGCCCGTCCCGCCGCTCGCGTTCAAGGTGCCGCCGTTGGCCACGAACACGGGGCCGTCAAAAGTGGCGGCTGGAAAGGTGATTCCGAGAAAACTGTCGTAAGTCGCCGGAAACCCAATGGAATTGACGATGCCGCCGTTGGTGACGGTCAGAGAGGTCGTCTTGAAGAAAAAATCCAAGTAACCGGCATAAGCTGTGAGCGTGCCGCCGCTGGTCACCGTCACGAAACCGTCGCTGTAAAATGATCCTGTCGAATTGGTGATTTCCATCGTCCCGCCCCCTTGCACGACTGTATTGGAGGCAATCCCGAGCAAATTCGTGATCAGGAGGGTTTGGACGCCGGAACCGACTGGAGCCCCGAACGCAAGGCTCAGTGCCACATTCGTCTTATCCAATGCGATCGTATAACTGCCGGGCAGCGTGACGAGGACCGCGTCGTTACTTCCGGGAACCTGATTGGGACTCCAATTGGAAGGAAGCGACCAAACTCCGCCGCTGGTATTGGTCCATGTAATTACCGTTGCTCGCGCTTGGGGAGTAACATTGGAACTAAGGAGACAAAAAACGAACAAAAAGACACTACAATTAGTTTTCATGAAGCCATTGGGATTTGAATTTGTCCAAGCCTGCCTTTCAAGCGCTTGAACTATTCCACGGAACCCAAATAAATCAAGTCAGCTCAAGTGGCGCGACTCGGCTGGGTTGAGCGGGCGAAGCAGAGCAGGTGTGTTGCTATTCCTGCTTTGCGACCATTTTGCGGTGAGTTTACTTGGAAAAAATCGCCCGTGAAACAGTAAAAGAGCAAACATTATCGACGGCTGATCGACTCCTCGTTTCTAAACAGCGTTTCGGAAAGCGTGTTGGAACTTGCCGCATCCGTCCCATTCAAGTACGATCGCCAAGATGTCTGAAACAGACCATTCTTTGCGTGACACCGCCCACCGCCAGCGCCGGCTCGATCTGGCCAGGAAGGCGTTTCGGGAGTTCTACGCGCAGCGCTTTTGGTCCTACCGCGAAGACGCAGAGATTACCGAGGAGAAAATCGCTTTCGTCATCCGGGGTCTTCGCGAACACGGCGGATTGGCCGGCTACAAGATCGCTGCCGAGTTATGCGAAATTGATGTTGCCGCTCAAACCTGATTCCCCGGTGGAATCCAGGAGCCGGACCAATGCCATCCACCGTTTCACCATTCGGGAGGAGGCTGACGACATCGTGGACTCCGACGCGTGTGTCCTCGATGATGGCGCAGCCTCCATGCACGTCCGGCAGGCGCGTGATGTAACGGTAACCGATGCGGGCAATGTTTTCGTTCATCGTTGTAAGAATACCTCAATTCAGTTCACCCAGCGAGGTTTTGATATTGGCCCGGCTGGAGTTTCCCTCCCGTATTTGGCTGGGCGTTGGGGGAACGCAGGCGCAAGAGTAATGTGGTTTTTGCCCGCCGACCGATGGGTTGGATCAGATTTTGAGCTTCTTCTGAAGCTGGCCGTGATTTTCCTGGAGCAATCCGTGAAAGGACAAGTCCTCATCCAGATCAGGCCAATGAAGACCGAAGGGAGAAGTCTCGATATGATTCAACTGCTGAGGCGTGCCGCCCGACAGACGTGGATTTTCCGCCACGGGAAAACGAATTTCCGCGGCACTTTCCATGCGGACGACGATCCAGCCATCCACATGCGCGGCGGAGCAAGCCCGGTCAGTCAAAGTATTCATGCCACTTGTGAATTAACATCTCTTTGTTGCTTTCCGCAAGCAATTGCGCTTTCGCCAATTCGGCGACCTTCAAACCATACGACTCGCGAAGCTCGACTTCGTTTTCGAGCAAGTATAGTGCTCACCCCCACCGTAGTCCTGGTGTCACTATTGACACAAAATCAGTGGATTATTTTTTACACAATAGGCTGGAAACGCAGGTCCCATCTGCCCATCTGCAGTCTTTCCGCCATCCATTTTAGGCTCATGGTCATTTCTCGTCGCAATCGGCGCGCCAGCGCCACTTTGCTTTTATCCCCTTCGAACAGAAGCGGCAAGTTTTTCTTCCTTCCCTTCCAGCTCGCCGCTGAAGTTCCGCGCGCACTAAACGCTCAGCCTCTCGCTCCGTGGTTTCCTGGCGGTCTGCGCTGTAGTGGCTGGCGCTGGTGATCGACATCGTCCTTAAATATCCTTGCGTCGATCACCCCGGCTAATGAGGTGGTAAATCGCTCCAGGATACCGACGCGTAATTTTCGCGGCATCAGTAAGGCCTATCCCAATGCCGCAAAAGTGTAAATAGTGAGGACTGACACCGGCACGTGGAACAATGCATTTGAAAGAGATGCATGTTCCTGGCATTCTGAATTCGACTCAGGGAGAAGCTAGAGCAAGCGCTGTCTAAAGCTTGAGGGTCGCACTAGGTCTCTCATAGGTATCATCGCCGGTGATCTCTGCGACGCCCCGCGTGGCGCAGCTGGTTTTGCTTTGTTGGGGCCTCCGCTGCCGTCCACAAACCCCGCCGCCAGAGGCATGGCCTCTGGACTCCATCATCCGCTCGCGCTGGCCTTAACGCTGACGCGCCCTTTCCGACTTGGCGGAAAGGAAAGTGTTATCATTCGTATGGCAGGCCGCAGGAACCGCAGTTCATCTTCTTTCTGGCAATGCCAGTCCTGCGAAACTATTGAAAATGGACAAGGATTTTTTGCGCTTCAACAAAGGTGAATTTTTGTACATGCTACGTCAGCTGGAGGGAACATGCTGAAAAAGTTCATCACGATTATCCGGAGCGCTTCGCGCAGCAGGCGCTGGGACACAATTCCAAGGCGGTGCATCGAGCCTACGCAAAACATGCCGAAGTCACAGTGCCGTCACTGGATGATTGGGAAAAGGAATGGGCGAAAAGCTCGCACCGTAGTGTGCAACCAATGTTGGTGCCGGTGAATTTCCAGTCGCCAGTGGCCGCCGTTTAACAATCGAATAATCCGGCGCGGATTGGTCACCCCGCGAGAGGGCCCGGCGGTCCGGTCGCAGACCGGGCCGCTTGAGCTTGTGTAATATTCTAATAACTGTCCCAACACTGAGCGCCCGCCGGTTTATGTTGATTGCAACGTCTACATTTGCCGCGAGGCCGATCAGCTTACTGGGTCATCCAAACAGCGCGATAGAAGCGGGATTGGATGCCGGGAGAGTTGGTATCCGTGAACGTTACGCTTCCGTTAAGGTTGAAAATATTCGTCACGGTGACCCAGTCGGTGAGATTGCTGGAAGTTTGAATCGCCAGAGTCAGGCCGGCATTGGCGGAAATGGAGAGTTGCAGATCATTGCTGGAGTCGAGCGATATGGAGTCAAGGCTTGGCGGAGGCGGAGATGTGACGGTAAGCACGGCGGGTTGACTGACGTGAATCCCGACGACATTGCTGACGGCAACCGCGTAACTTCCCGCATTTGTCAGCACTGCTGGATAAATCTGTAGGTAGCTCTGAGTAGCGCCGAGAATATGCACGCCATTGAGTTGCCATTGATAGGAAACGGGCGAGGTGCCGGACAGCGTTGTATTGAAAGAGACGTAGGAGCCAGCGCTGACAGTTGAGTTGGCAGGACGGATCGTTGCAACGCCGACCTGGCTTGGAGTCAGCGTTACAGCGTCCACCGGAACGTAGTTCGAAGACGGTTCGCCAGTTCCGTTGGAAACCGAAATATAGCCATTGGCGCCCGCTGCAAAATGCACACCGGTGGCGAGAGTATGCAAACCGGCGAAGTTGCGCGCGTTTTCATAGACGGTGATGGAGCCTTGGTCGCCCACGATGGTCCAAGGAACGTTGGTGGAAACACTGGAACCTCCGCCGTTTGGGTTGTAAGCGACGTAGCTTTCGGAGAACCAGCAAGAGACATCGTAAAAGCCTGGGACGACAATGTCCGGCGTGAAAGTAGCCGAAGCGGTGGCGTTGGTTGAGCAAGAAACTTGAGCGCTGTTTTCGAAGTAATAGGGCGGAAGAGTGACCAAACTCCAAGAGCCTTGGAAGGAGGCGCGCCGGTCGAGGTTATCGATGGTGATATTGGTGACAGCGTCAGCGAAGTTGGCAACGAGGTAGATGTTCGAGGTGACAGTGAGCGTGAGTGTGTTGCTGGGGGATACGAAATCGCCGGTCCAATTGACAAAAGGCCCCGTGAAGTTGGACAGGAACAGTTGCGGGGTGACCTGAATGACCGAATGATTTGAATAGGTGAGAAGCCCATTCGGAATGTTGTAACCGAAAGGTGTGACTTTGTAAGGGCCGCCGTTGGAAATAATGGTGACCGAATAGTAAATGGAAACGTTGACGACGGCGCTAGTGTTGGCACCGTAGAGATTGCTGGCGATGACCTGGTAGGGGCCCTCATCAGAGAGTTGCGCATTGGTCAGATTGAGCGAATTGTTGGTCGCGCCCGCAATGTTTGTCCCATCGAATTGCCATTGGAACGAAACCGGGAACAGGCTGCGGGCGCTGGCGCTCATAAGCCCATTACTTCCAGGAAGCAATCCGAGCGGCGGCGAAGGTTGTGTGGCAAAAGCCGGTGGAGCATCTTCCTCCTCCACACTTAGGTAGAGGTCATTGTTGGCGGTGTTTGTGAAAACGGCGTTATCGAACGTAATCGCGCCAGTGGCGGTGGAAAGCATGCAGATACGGTTGGACGGGCCAAGGGCTAAAGTGAGGCCGGCGCTTGTATGGAAAATCCCAGACGGCGGTTGAAGGCTCCAAACGAGGTTGCCTTGTTCGTCGTATTTGTCGATGAACGTCTGGGTCATATCGATGGTTCCGGTAAGGTAAATAAAGCCGTCGGAGTCGACGGTCGCGCAATTCCCATTGTTGTTATTGTTCTGCATTTGCCACGCGTCGAAGACGTTGCCATTTGTATCGAGTTCTGCGACGTAGCCGTCGATATACGGGACGCTAAGGTTGTTTGTGCCGAACATGACGCTATTGGCAAACGTTCCGGCGATAACCAGATTGCCATCGGGTGCAAGAGCAAGAGACTGGACATCACTTGGGAGCAGAACCGCCCAAACGTAATTTCCATTCGGATCGAGTTTGGCAAGGGTTGTTGGACCTGCGGTGGGGTTGGCATTCAGCGTGCCGGCGAGGTAAATATAGTTTGCGGAATCCAAGACCAGGCAGCGGGGGCCGCTCGGGGCAGGGTTGCCATTGGGTTCTGTAGCCCAGGCAAGCTGGCCGGAGCTGTTCCACTTCGCCACCGTCAGTTTTGAACCGGTTCCGGCAATGTAGACGGAATCGTTGGCATCAACCGCGATGGCATAAGCGGCGCCGTTGCCTGCGTCGGGATAAGGGACTGCCCTTACTACAGCGCCGTCGGGAGAGTATTCGGCCCAGAAGAAATTGTTGACGCCTTGGGCTGCCGTTAATGCGACGGTATCGAAGGCCGTGGAATCTTGGAAGCCGCCGGTGATATAGACGTTGTTATTGGAATCGACGCAAATGTTATTCGCAACATCGATGGCGCCGACGCCGCCGGCTTGTTTGACCCAGAGCAGCGCGCCATTTGAGGCGTATTTGGCAAGAAAAATATCCTGCCCGCCGATCGCCGTAAGATTGGTGATGCCGAAGCCGATTTCTCCAGAAAAGCCCCCTGTCATATAGACATTGCCGGCGGAATCAGTGGCGAGTTTGTTTCCGACGGTTTTGGCTGCGGATGTGATTTGGTCCGCCCAGATGAAGCTTTGCGCGCGCACACGAATGGCGGCGAGGAAAACGAGCCCAAGAATAATGAAAAGGAATTTTGATGTGGTCTTCACAGACTCGTAGAAACGTACATGCTACAAGATTATACCATCGGAGATCGCCTTTGCAAGCTTATTCGGAATGGATGTGTAATGCCTCAGTGACGGCGGATTCTCGTCCGAAATCAGGAGGAATCAAACAACAACTTGTAGGGATCACGCGTTTCATCTTCGGCCAACGCATCCAGCGCGCGCTTGAAAACGCCGAA
>Ga0075522_10004323_pt1 | contig 10144 bp, 8 predicted proteins | sample NGEPerA_FD_74796 | JGI IMG/M metagenome (GOLD analysis project Ga0075522, IMG submission 74796) | Arctic peat soil microbial communities from the Barrow Environmental Observatory site, Barrow, Alaska, USA - NGEE PermafrostL2-A | ecosystem: Environmental > Terrestrial > Soil > Wetlands > Peat ...
GACTATCCCTATTATTATAACGACTATTATGATGACGGGGGCTGCTACCTTGCCCGCCGCCGCGTGCTGACACGCTACGGCTGGCGCATCCGTCCGGTCCAGGTTTGCTATTGAGGCGTCGGCTTAAGGGGACCGTCGGTTGGTTCGAGGGTTCCTGATCGTCTATCGTGGCTTCGTGGTTCGAGGCGCGCGGCGTTGCCGCGCTCGCGGCCGATGCCAAGGGAATTTCGTGTCAGAGAAAATACGCTTGTGTCGCGGTGCATCGGTTGGGCCGACGCGGACCTCGCGGCCTTGTGCCATGGTTTGAACGCAGCTACAGACGGACTAAAGCCACACCGATCGGAAGGGGCAGCGTTCGTCATGAAGGATTTTTCCGGGAAGATCGCGGTGATCACGGGTGGCGGTACGGGCATGGGCCGCGAGCTGGCCCGCCAACTGGTCGCTGAAGGCTGCAATGTCGCGATGTGCGACGTCTCGGCCGACGCCATGGCGGAGACCAAGCGGCTTTGCGAGATCGAAAAGCTGCCGCAGGGCTTGCGCGTCACCACCCACATCGCCGATGTCTCGATCGAGGACCAGCTGAAGCGCTTTCGCGACGAACTCAGCGAACAGCAGGCGACCGACAAGATCCATTTGCTGTTCAACAATGCGGGCATCGGCGGCGGCGGCAGCCTGTTCACCAATACACGCGAGCAGTGGGAGCGGACCTTCAACATCTGCTGGGGCGGCGTCTATCTCGGCGTCCGCACCTTCCTGCCGATGCTGATGAAGGCGGACGAGGCCCACATCGTCAATACGTCCAGCGTCAACGGATTTTGGGCCTCGGTCGGTATGGGCGTGGCGCATACCGCCTACAGCGCCGCCAAATTCGCGGTGAAGGGATTTACCGAAGCCCTGATCAACGATCTCCGGCTCAACGCGCCGCACATCAAATGCTCGGTAGTGATGCCCGGCCATATCGGCACCTCGATCATGTTCAATTCGCGCAAGATCCAGAGCGGTACCGAATCCGATGAACTCAGCCCCAACGAAATCCTCTCCGCTCGCCAGCGTCTAAAAGGCATCGGCATCGACACGGAGCCAATGTCGGACGAGGACATCCAGAAAATCGCGGCCGATCGCGCCCGCAGTTTTCGCGACGAGGCGCCGACGACGGCGGCTCAGGCCGCAAAGATCATCCTCGACGGCGTCAAGGCTGAGCGCTGGCGCATCCTGGTCGGCGACGATGCGCACCGCCTCGACGAGCGTGTGCGCGAGAGGCCGGCGCGCGCCTATGATGATGAATTTTACCGCAGTTTTGCGCAAGAGGTCGGCTGGCGGATCGGGTAGGGCGGCAGGAGTCATTCCGGGGCGCGAAGCGAACCCGGAATCTCGAGATTCCGGGTCCACGCTGGCGCGTGTCCCGGAATGATAGGGTGACGGCTTCACCCATGCACGACCGACTTCGCGATCATGCAGTGGATACCCTTGGAGCCGTTCACCGTCTGGGTCACACGCAGATCGGCGGCGAGGCTGCACAGCGTGTAGGCGTCCTCGCGCGATAGATTGCGCTTTTCGCCGAGCAGCACGATCATGTCGCGCAGAGCCCGCACCACGCATTGATCGAGGTCAGGATCCATCGCCATCGTCAGGTAATGCGAGGCGGTTTCGGCGCGGGGATAACCGAGCCGCCAATCCCGGCGCAGCGTCAGCTTGAAACGGCCGCGCAACGCGGTCTCGATCGCGGTGACGCAGACCTCGCCGTCGCCCTGCACGCCATGGCCATCGCCGCAGGAGAATAGCGCGCCCGGCACGAAAACGGGCAGATAGAGCTTTGCGCCGGCGCCGAGTTCCTTGTTGTCGAGGTTGCCGCCCATGGCGCGTGGGATCAGCGAGGTGATGCGGCCCCAGGCGGATGGCGGCGCCACGCCCATCACGCCAAAGAAGGGTTTTAGCGGCAGGTCGAGCCCCCAGGGCAGCCGGCCCACCATCCTCTCGCGGTCGAGCGGGATGTTGAGCAGGCGCGTTTCGTGGAAGTCGTCGGGCAGGGTGCCGGCGAGCGGCCGGATCAGGTTATAGCCCCAGTCCTGGCGCAGGCCGACCTCGAGAATGTCGACCTCCAGCACATCGCCGGGCTTGGCGCCCGCGACCGCGATCGGACCGGTCAGGATGTGGCCTGGCACCATCCGCTCGTTTTTGGCATGGACCTCGTCGAGTTCGGGCGGGACGTGAAACTGCTTGCGGTCGGGCACCACGTCCGGGCCGCCGCTGATGGTGTCGATCGTCACCTCGTCGCCGCTCTCGATGGTCAGGACCGGCTTCAGCTTCGCCTCGAAGAAGCCCCAGTGGCAGGTTTCGGGGCTGGAATGCAAATGATGGTGGGTCATGAAGGGGCTTTGGTTTGGGGCAGGGAGGACGAGTGTGCCTTCATCGAGACGTTCTGTCTAATGTGCAGTTTGATCTATCCTCTAAGACTCCGTGCGAACAGAGATGGATACGCGGATCAAGCCCGCGTATGACGATACGCGCAAGTATTCGTTCCTGAAAGAGAACTGGCCTTGTTCTTCGTGCTCTCCAAAACCATCGGCATCATGCTGCTGCCGACCAATTTCCTGATCGGGGCGGCCCTGCTTGGCGCCGCGCTTCAGGCGACACGATGGGCGCGCCGCGGCCGTCATCTCCTGATCGCCGCAGCCCTCCTGTTTGCGATTTGCGGATTTTCGCCTCTCGGCGACCTTCTGCTCTATCCGCTGGAGTCACGTTTTCCGGCCTGGGACTCAACGCATGGTGCGCCGGATGGCGTGGTCGTGCTGGGTGGACCGATCGATGCGGATCTATCGGCCGCGCATGATGTGCCGATCCTGAGCATTGGCGCCGATCGCGTGACGACGGCGGCCATATTGGCGCGGCGCTATCCCAACGCGCGCATCATCTATACCGGCGGCAGCGCGAATTTGATTTCGGGCGACGCGAGGGAAGCCGATTACGCCGGCACGCTGCTGGAAAGTCTCGGCGTTGCCAGGGCGCAACTGACGCTCGAGCGCCGCGCGCGCAATACCCAGGAGAACGCCGAATACGCCAAGGCGATCGCAGCGCCCGAGCCCGGCGAGCGCTGGCTGTTGGTGACCTCGGCCTACCACATGCCGCGCGCCGTCGGGGCGTTTCGCAAGGCCGGATTTTCCGTCGAGCCCTATCCCGTCGACTGGCGGATCGGCGGTCGCGAAGACCTCCTGACGTTGCACAAATTTTCCCTCGACGGGCTCATTTCCTTCGAAACCGCTATTCGCGAATGGATGGGGCTTGCGGCGTATCGGATGTCGGGCAGAACGAGCGAGCTTTTTCCGGGACCGAATCCGCCGTGAAGCGTGCCTCGCGGCCGGCCCGTAAACCGGCTAGGATCGGGCGAGAAAACACAGGGAGTGTTGTTCATGCAGCAAGTCACAGCGAGCAATGAAAAGCTCGATTTCTCCACGATGGTGGCCGATCTGAACAGCCTGCTTCGTCTCAAAACCACCGTGATCGGCATGAAGATGTTCGCGCGCGTCGAAGACATGACGGCGATCCCGAAAATCCGCCGTCCGACAGCGGTCCACACCACCGACCAGATCGTCAGCATGGCCTCGCGGCTCGGCTGGACCGTCGGCATCACGGCGGACGACCTCGTCGGTGCGCAGTGCCGCGCCGTGATCGGGCTCGCGCCGGCGGACGAAAAATGGCTGGCAGGCGAATCTTACGTCGGCGTCTGGCACGGCACCGCCGAGGACGCGCGCAAGCGCCAGCAGGCGCTCGACGTCGTTCCCTTCGGCCAATACCAGGCGCTCGCGGTGAGTCCGCTTTCCAGCGGGCGCCTCGATCCGCCCGATATCTGCCTGGTCTATGCGACGCCCGGCCAGATGATCATCCTGATCAACGGGCTGCAATATACCGGCTACAAGAAGTTCGAATGGGGTGTGGTCGGCGAAACGGCCTGCGCTGATTCCTGGGGAAGGGCGCTCAAGACCGGCGAGCCCAGCCTGTCGCTGCCGTGCTTTGCCGAGCGGCGCTACGGCGGCGTGCCGGACGAGGAAATGCTGATGGCGCTGCAGCCATCGCATCTTGCGAAAGCGATCGCTGGCATGAAGATGCTGGCGAAAAACGGCCTGCGCTATCCGATCGCACCCTATGGCATCCAGGCCGACGTCCGCGCCGGCATGGGTGTGTCATATGGGAAGAAATAAGGTGTGACCGTCATTGCGAGCCAACGGGTCGCGCGAATGCGCCCGGTGGCAGGCTCCGCGAAGCAATCCATAGCTCGACAAAGAATGGATTGCTTCGTCGCTTCGCTCCTTGCAATGACGGGAGTAATTGCAATCCGAACAGGGAATCTCAGGGTAACCAGGCATGAAATCTTCGTCGAAATACGACATCGTCGTCTATGGCGCCACCGGCTTCACCGGGCAACTCATCGCCGAGTACCTGGCCGCGCATTATGTGGGCAAGGGCGCGCCGAAATGGGCGATGGCCGGGCGCAGTCTTGCAAAGCTTGCTTCGGTGCGCGACGCGATCGGCGCGCCGGCCGACACGCCCCTGATCGCAGCCGATGCGGCCGATCCCGCGTCGCTGCGGGCGATGGTCGAGCAGACCAAATCGGTCATCACGACCGTCGGACCCTATCAGCTTTACGGTTCTGACCTGCTCGCGGCTTGCGCCGCCACCGGCACCGACTATTTCGATCTCTGCGGCGAGCCGGTATGGATGCGCCACATGATCGACGCGCATGAGGCGGCGGCGAAAGCGAGCGGCGCGCGGATCATGTTTTCCTGCGGCTTCGATTCGCTGCCGTTCGAACTCGGCGTGTTCTTTTGTGAGGAGACCGCAAGGAAGGCTTTCGGTGCGCCGGTCAGCCGTGTCAAAACCCGCATCCGCGGTATGAGTACGACGATCTCGGGCGGCACCGCGGCCAGCTTCAAAGCGACATTCGCCGCTGCAGCGAAAGACCTCAGTCTGGTTGCCCAGCTGCAGAATCCGTTCGTGCTGACACCGGGCTTCGAAGGCCCCAAACAGCCGCGAGCCAACAAGCCGGCGTTGGACGAGGACCTCGGCCTGTGGACGGCGCCCTTCGTGATGGCGACCATCAACACCCGCAATGTGCATCGCTCCAATATGTTGATGAACTTTCCGTACGGCAAAGATTTCGTCTATGACGAGATGGTCCTGACGGGTCCGGGAGAGCAGGGCGAAGCCAATGCCAAGCGTCTCGTCGCAGCCGTCAATGCCGAGAGGATGAGCGGCGGCGGACTGAAGCCGGGCGACGGACCGTCGAAGGAAGAACGCGAGAACGGCTTCTACGACCTGTTATTCGTGGGCATCGCTGCCGATGGCAAGCAGGTTCGCGTTGCGGTGAAAGGCGATCGCGATCCCGGTTACGGATCGACGTCGAAGATGATCTCGGAATGCGCGGTCTGCCTGCTGCGCGACACGCCGGACGTTGCAGCGGGAATCTGGACGCCTGGTGCTGCGATGGGGGAACCCCTGATCAAGCGGCTGGTCGATCATGCGGGCTTGACGTTTACGGTCGAGAAGTAACGGCGCGAGCCTACGCCGCGCCGGACCCGGCGGAGGCCGTGAACGCGTGGCCGGTTGCAGCCTTATAGGGCTGGGCAACGGCGAACATTCCCCACATCGCCCCCAGCATCATGAAGAAGTGCCGCCAGTGGTCGGTGTCGATGACGAAACTTTCGCCGACGGTGCCGAGGAAGGCTGCAAAGATCGCCAGATACGCCCGCTGCCAGGGCACGCGCACGAAGACGTGGCGGAAGCCCGTGATCACCGTGATGAACACCAGCGCCGGATAGCAAACGCCGGAAATCCACCCCCCCGACATGAAGGCGTTCAGGTAGGAGTTATGGGTGTCCTCGGGAAAATAATGGTGAAACTGTAGCGGGCCGATGCCGAAGGGCAGATCGAGCGCCATCTGCGCGCCGAGGATGTGGCGGCCAAACCGGCCGAAGCGGCCTTCGTCATAGCTCTGGTCGAAGCTGGCGCGCTGATTGAACATCTCGCGGATCGAATCGAACGACAGCAATATCGCAAGCAGTGCCCCCACGAGCACCACGGCGACGACCGACATCACCACGATGCGCGAGCGCTGGCTCCGTGACGGACTGGTCAAGACCATCAGCGCCAGCATGAAGGCGGACGTGATCACGAGCCCGCCCCAGGCGGCGCGCGAAAACGCCAGCAGGATTGCCAGCGCCATGATGCCGAGCGCGATCGTGCTGCGGAGCGATTTGCCGAAGCGGTCGGAGACGACGCTTTGCAGCGCGAACAAGGAGGGCAGGATCAGGAACGCGCCGAGCACGTTGGGGTCCTTGAAGGTGCCGCGAGCTCGCTCGTACAGCGTCAGCAGATCGTGTCCGCCGGGAACGAGGTCAAGATACCCGGCGATCCCCGAAATCGCGGCGATCAAGCCGCCGACGATCAGGCCGCGGCGAAGCATGTCGAGCCGTGCTTCGGTGTCGTCGGCAATCACCATGGCGAAAAACATCACGGTAACCGCCATGTACCAGGAGGTCGCGATCCAGTTGGCGACCGGGGATTCCTCGATGAACGGGATGGCGCCGATCGAGTAGCCGACATTGAGCAGCACCAGCAGCAACAATAGCGGCATGAACGCCAGGCGCAGCCGCAAGCCCGTGGAAATGAAGATGACCGACGCTAAAAGCGTCACCAGTTCATAGGGGCTCGGTTCGATGAAGACGATGGCGCCGCTGGCGCCCGCGAGCCACACCAGCGCGCGCTGCAGCGCCAGCACGCCGGGCGCAGCCGTTACCGATCCGCACAGGCCCTCGGCTGTCGCCGCATACGCCATCACACAACCTTACGCAACGCAACTCGTACCCGACGCCTCGAGCGAACCGCTCTAATAGGCGTTCTCGTTCCTGGTCATCAGCGCCATCGGCGTCTTCAAAAGGATGAAGAGGTCGAACAGCACGGACCAATTCTCGATGTAATAAAGATCGAACTCGACGCGCTTCTGGATCTTCTCCTCGCTGTCGACCTCGCCGCGCCAGCCGTTGATCTGGGCCCAGCCGGTAATGCCCGGCTTGACGCGGTGGCGCGCGAAATAACCGTCGATCGCCTCGTCGAACAGCCGGCTCTGCAACTTGCCCAGCACGGCATGCGGGCGCGGCCCGACCAGCGACAGATTGCTCTTGAACACGACGTTGAAGAGTTGCGGCAACTCGTCGAGGCTGGTCTTGCGGATGAAGCGGCCGACGCGGGTGACACGGCTGTCGTTCTTGGTCACGACCCTGGAGGCGAGCGGATCGGCCTGGTCGTGATACAGCGAGCGGAACTTGAAGACGTCGATGCGCTCGTTGTTGAAGCCGAAGCGCTTCTGGCGAAACAGCACCGGGCCGGGGCTATCGAGTTTGACGGCGAGCGCAACCAGCGCCATCACCGGGGCGGCGAACAGCAGGACGATGGCGCCGACGACGTGGTCGAACAGCCATTTCATCACCAGATCCCAGTCGGTGATCGGCGCCTCGAACACGTCGAGCGTCGGTACCTTGCCGAGATAGGAATAGGAGCGGGGACGGAAACGCAGCTTGTTGGTGTGGGCGGAGAGCCGGATGTCGACCGGCAGCACCCATAATTTCTTCAGCATTTCCAGGATCCGCGTTTCTGCCGAGATCGGCAGCGCGAACAGCACGAGGTCGATGCGGGTGCGGCGGGCGAATTCGACGATGTCGTCGACCTTGCCGAGTTTCGGGCTGCCGGCGCAGGATTCCATCGCGCGGCTGTCGTTACGGTCGTCGAACACGCCGAGGATATCGATATCCGAATCGTCCTGGGCGTTGAGCGCCTCGACCAGTTGCTCGCCGTTCTGGTCAGAGCCGACGATGATGGTGCGGCGATCCAGCCGACCCTCCCGCGCCCAGCCGCGCACCATCGAGCGCAGCAACAGCCGCTCCGCGATCAGCGCGGCGAGGCCCACAAAGAAGAACGCCGATAGCCACAGCCGCGAGACCTCGCCGCCGAGCTTGGCGAAAAACGACGCGCCGATGAACAGCAGGAACACGAAGGCCCAGGACGAGATCATCCGCGTCATCTGCCGGAGCTGGCCGCGAAAAACCTGGACTTCATAGATATCGGAGGCCTGGAACGAAACCACGGCTGTCGCTGCCATGCCGAAGATGACCGCGATGAATGCCCAATGGAAGCCGGTGAGGGGAGCGACATAGCCGAAATAGAGTACGATGCCGACGAGGCTCAGCAGGACGAAATCGGCGAGACGAACCGCGCCCGCGATCACGATCGGCGAATAGGCGCGGCGAACTTTCTGGTTGGTGACGGCAAGGGCCGCCTGCGACAGCCTGCGGCGCCGTTCGATCGGGGGCCGATCTGTGGTGACGGATGCCGTGGCATCCTGCATCGAGCGTGCGTTAATCGGTTCCACTGTTCCCAAATCCGTATCCCGCGCAGCATCTAGGCATGCGCTCACCGAAGCGGAATTCCCCAAGGCTCCGGCTTAAAGGACAAATCGGAAGAAACAGTTATCATTGGTAAAGAACGGTTAACGATCGGCAAACGCGTCGCGGTATCCCGCCAGCACCCCCTCGACCATCGCCTTCTGTGAAAAATGCAGGAAGATGCGCTCGCGAAGCGACTTTGCGCGGGCCAAAGCTGCCTCGGGATCCTCCATCGCGATCTCGATCGCGTCCGCCATCGCGCCCACGATATTGGGCGCGAACAGCGCGTCGGTGTGGGAGCCGAAGATTTCCGGGATGCCGCCGACATTGGCGGCCATCATTGGGATGCCGGCCGCCGCCGCCTCGATCACGACATAGGGCATGGAATCGCCGCGGGAGGGAACCACCAGCAGATTGCCTTTCGAGAAGCCATAGCGCGCCTTCACATGCCCGATGAAACGGATCGAGCCGGCAAGGCCTGATCTCTCGACCTGGGCCTTCAGCGCGCTCATTTCCTCGCCGTCGCCGGCGAGCGTCAGCGTCACCGGCCGGCCGTCGGCATGCAGTCGCGCCACCGCGTCGATCAGGAGGTCGGCGCCCTTGATGTGCCGGAACTCGCCGACATAGACGACATCGGTGGCATCGATTGCCCTGACGACGGGATCGAATTCGTCGGCGGTTACGCCGTTGAACACGCAGCGCACCAGCCCGCGCGGGGTACCGATGGTGCGCTGATAGGTATTCCGAGCAAAGGCGCTTTCGAACAGGAACAGGTCGGTCGTGTTCATGAGCGCGCGTTCCATGCGGCCGTAAAGCGCGCCCTTGAACGTATTCAGCGGGTAATGCAGCGAGCCGCCATGCGGCGTATAGACACGAATGGTGCCCGGGATACGCGGCCTCATGCGGGTGAACACGCCGGCCTTGGCGCCATGGCCATGCAGCACATCCGGCTTGAGCCACCGGATCAGAAGCATCAACCGCGCCCACACCAGAGCGTCGGTGGGGAAGGGCTCGCGGTGGATCGCCATGCGATGCACGCCGAGCTTGAGGCGGGGCGCGATCTCCTTGAGCGCGGTGTCGGCGCGTTCGCCGCCGGTCAGGCTGTCGGCGATGATGCCGACATGGTGGCCGCGGTCGGCCTGTCCATTGGCGAGATCGAGGATATGTCGGATGATTCCGCCGACCGGCGCGCGCACCGCGTGCAGGATACGAAGCGGTTGATCCGGTGTCTTCGGCATGATCAGAACCAGCGCTCGCCGACGAGAACCGTGTCGCCGGGGCCGACGGAGGTACCGAGCGGCACCACCGCGCGGAACGGGCCGGAACCGTCGGTGTGGGTGAGCGTCACGCGGTCGCGCAGCGCGCGCGGCGAAAAACCGCCAGCAATCGCCACCGCGCTCTCGACGCTCATGTTGGGAACGTAGGGATATTGGCCGGGGGCCACAACTTCGCCGAGGATGAAGAACGGCCGGTAGGATTCGATTTCAACTGCCACCGAAGGTTCGCGGATGAAGCCCTTGCGCAGTCTGGCCGAAATCTCGGCAGCTAACCCCGCCGGCGTTCGGCCGCGCGCAGGCACCGAGCCGATCAGCGGCATCGTGATGGAGCCGCCGGCATCGATGGCGTAGGTGTTGGTAAGGCCTTCCTGGCCGTAGACCACGACCCGCAACTTATCGCCAGCATCGAGCTTGTAGGATGCATCGTATCGGGCC
>Ga0075522_10004325_pt1 | contig 10139 bp, 9 predicted proteins | sample NGEPerA_FD_74796 | JGI IMG/M metagenome (GOLD analysis project Ga0075522, IMG submission 74796) | Arctic peat soil microbial communities from the Barrow Environmental Observatory site, Barrow, Alaska, USA - NGEE PermafrostL2-A | ecosystem: Environmental > Terrestrial > Soil > Wetlands > Peat ...
CCCGTCTCCGCCGCCCCCTACGGCAGCCCCAGCATTCTGCTGATCCCTTGGGTTTACATCGCCTTGATGGGCGGGCCGGGGCTGAAGCGGGCGACGGAAATTGCCATTCTGAACGCCAACTACATGGCGCACCGCCTTGAGCCGCACTTCCCGATTTTATTCCGGGGAAAGAATGGCCGCGTTGCCCACGAATTTGTGCTGGACGCCCGCCAGTTCGAGCAGTCCGCCGGAGTGAAGGTCGAGGACATCGCCAAGCGGCTCATCGACTTCGGCTTCCACGCGCCCACCATGAGCTGGCCCGTGCCCGGCACATTGATGATCGAGCCGACCGAAAGCGAATCGAAGGCGGAACTCGACCGCTTCTGCGATGCACTGATCGCCATCCGCGAAGAGATCCGCGACATTGAGCAAGGGCGGATGGATCGAACGGATAACCTGCTCAAGAACGCCCCACACACCGCCGCTGCGTTGGTGTCGGAGCAGTGGGCCCACAAATACAGCCGCGAGCAGGCGGCGTTTCCCGCGCCCTGGGTAAAGGCGCATAAGTTCTGGCCGGCGGTGGGGCGGGTGGATAATCCTTATGGGGACCGGAATCTGGTCTGCACCTGTCCGCCGATGGATGCGTATGAGGCATAATGCAAACTCCCGCTATTGCGGTATCTTATGGGTCGCCGCGCCCGTGGGCTCGACAGCCAATCCCGCAGCTTCCATCAGCGCTTCCAAGTATCGTACTCCAAGTTCGCGTTTTCCGCGGAGAAACTCATACACCGCCGACTCGGGAAGCGTCGCGCAGTGCTTCCGGGCCGCCTTCCAGAGTTGATAGCGGGTATGCCCAGTGCGTCCCAGTGCGGCGAGAATGGCATCGCGAATAATGCTTTTTGGGATAACGGGTAATCGCCCCGCTGTATCTCGGCGTATTCGTGTCAATTCCCCGTTTCCCTCGGCGATGTCGGACGTATCAATTGGCCCCGACATTGCGCGTTCAAGTCGTGCTAAATCGGCTTCGGCGGCGCGGCGCAGCGATGCCGCGGATGTTTGCACGATCTTGCGCTTCGCGATGGTACGATCAAGCGATTTCGTTTTCATATTCGATCTTTTCGCGCTCCGTTACGGGCCGCGCACTGATAATTCGCGTCACCGGGGTGTTCCTTGAATGTTCTCGCGTCGTCCATGAGATTCGCAATACGATTGATCGTCGCTGAGGATGCGAGCCCGTTGTGATCCACCGCTCTTCATCCGTGCCGTGGGCGTCGTCGAAATATTCGACGTGGAATACCTCCGCCTCCTCGTCGGCAAGGATTGCCGCCGCATCATCGAAAGGTACCCTATGCTTGCGAAGGTTTGCGGTAGCTTTGGCTGTGTCTCACTCAAATTCATAATGGAAGGTCATTGAGTGCGTCCGCCGATGGAGCTAGTACATTTTACTACCGTTATCGGCAGCGACAAGGGCAATCAACAGCGCGGCCTGAAGGCGCAAGCGATCAACGGCGAATGCGCCTTGGCGCGCCTAAACCAACACTCCGCCGATCCGCGCCCGCTCCCCATCTTCAAGGTGTAACGGCGCACCGGCCGCGGGGCCCGTGGTGCCCAGATCATGCCAGGTTCCGGTGAGCCAGAGGGTGGCGGGGCGGCCGATGGCGGCGTCGCGGAGCAAGCCGGCCACCGCGCCGGCAACTTGTTGCGCGGTGCAGTAGTAGCCGCTGCACGGGGCGGATTCCTCGGTGCAGCCGACGGCGGCCAGCGAAACCTGTGACGGGATGTTGATCCCGGCTTTCTCAATCCGTTCGTTGACTTGCCCGGCGCTCCGGCAAGCGCCGCAGACGATGCCGGTGATGCCCGCATCGATGAGCGTCTGGATTTCATCGGCGGCGCAGGCGTCCACGGTTGCATCAGGGGCGTAGCGGGCGATGGCCTGGTGGAGCGCCAGGACGACGGCGGTGCTGCCGCGCGGCTCGACCGCCGCCAGCCGGCGATGGCCGGCCAATAGCAAGTCGCGGCCCAAGCGCGACGCGCCCAGCGCAACGTCCAGCACCACCGTGTGCATCGAATACGTCCGGGGCTCGCGGTTGACGGCGACGATCGGAATGTTGCGCACCACCAGATCGCGCAGGAATGATTCGGGCGTCTCCCCGGCCATGTCGATGATCGCCGAGAACTGATTGAGGAAACTGGGCCGAATGTCACCAATGGTGGCGATGGCCTGCAAATCCGGGTTGCTCTCGCGCAAAGCGGCGACCAGGGCGCTGTCCGCGTCGCCGGCATCGCACAGGACAAGCCATCGGCCCCGCGCCGGCGCCGCCGGCTCACTGCCCTTGACAAACGTGCCCCGGCCGATGCTTCGGTCCAGAAGGCCCTCGGCGGCCAGGTCGGTCAGGGCCTTGCTCAGCGTTTTGGCGTTTGCATGAAATTTGCGGGCAAGTATCCGCTCTCCGGGCAGTTTTCCCGACAGTTCCCCGGTTGAAATCGCGGTGCGAAGTTTTTCCCGCAGCCGCTGGAATTTATAACTGAGACCCGCTTGTCGCGCGTGTGCGCGCGGCTTTTGCCCGGTGGCCGGCCCGGCAGTCGTGGTCGCACTGGATTCCTGGTCGTCCATGGCAAGATTCCAAAATCGCCGGCGCCCATCGCCGGCGAAAAAACCTTTGGGCTTCAACAAACGGATTCCCCAAAACAAACGCTACCCCAAGCGGCCGCTACCATATACATTAGCACAATTCTTATCGACGCAAAGGCCCCGCGCCCCGCGAATTTCGGAGATCGGTTTCATCCCAAATACATGCTTGCGCATCCATATTTGATAAAAACTTGTGCCGCGCGATCTCATCTCCAAGAGGTATATCCATCCCGGCCCGGAAGCACAACGTATGATTTCACAAGCTATTCGTGGCGTCTTCAGACCCAGCGCCATCGTGGGTCGTGGATGATCTGCAATGCCTGCCGCACGGTCATGCCCTCCATGGCGGCCTTGCGATTGTGCTCGATGCGCTGCGCCCAGGCGGCGCGCTCGGCATCGGAAGGAGCGTGCCGGGCGGCATGCGGCACCTTCTGGCCCACCAATAGCGTCATGTATCCGCCAATGCCAAACGAATCGAACGAATCCAACATCGTCCCTGACCAGGCGCCGCTGGGGCCGTTTTCCTGATAATAGCGCACCACCCGCCCGGCGCCGGCCAGATCGGTCTTCTCCAGGCACTCGGTCCAGAAGGGAGATTGGACGCGGGTGTTGAATTTGTAGTGCAGCGCGATGAACGAGCGTATCGTTTCCCATTCTCGGCGATGGTGGGAATTAAACTCATCGACTTGGGACGGGCGGACTTCGCGGCCCGCGTCCAGCAGGGTGTCGGCGACCAGCCGACTTTGCGAGGCGATCCCTCCCAGCGCGGTCGCCTCCAGCGGCTCGACAAATCCGCTGGCGTTTCCAATCGCCACCACGTTCTTGACCCACCCCCGCTCGTAACAGCCCGACGTAAAGCGAACCACGCGCGTCGGGCCGGCCTTCGGGCATTTGGCGCGAAATTCCCGCTGGGCTTCCTCGTCGGAGATGAAGGAGGAGCAATAGACGTAGCCGCGGTTGATGCGCGCGATGTGCTCGATTTGCCAGCACCAGCCGGCGTTCATCGTTTCGCAGGTTGTATAGGGTTTGATGGGTTCATCGGTTCGATCCCAGCCGCCCACCACCGCGCGATCGCAGAACAGGCTGCTCTTAAATGAGATGAACGGCTCCTGGAGCGCCTTGCCCAACAGGAGCGAGGCGAAGCCCGAGGCATCGACGTACAGGTCCGCGGATTCCGTGCGGCCCGATTGCAGGTCCAATCCCGTTATTCCATTCTCATCCTGGCGGACCCGCGCGACGGTGTCGTCGAGAAGTTCCACGCCCGCCGCGATCGCGCTCGCTTCGAGAAAGCGAACGAATTTCTCGTTCTCGAAATGATAGGAGACGGCATCGTGAAACACCGGCAGGCCGTCGGCGCTGCGCGCGAAAACGCGGTCCTGCGCCATCATCGAAGCGATCGGATCCGCATCCTCAATGTTCTCATCACAATAATATCCCAGATTGCGCGGCAGGTCGGGCGGCCGATACGTCATCTGCTCGGCGCCAAACGAGTAGTAGAACTCGGGCCGGGGCCCCCAGAGAAACTTGAGGCCCAGTTTCCAGGTGGGCTGCGCGACGGCATGGAAGTCCTTGAGACTCACCTTGAGATACTGGTGAAGGAAGCGCGAAAGCGCAACGGTGGATCCTTCGCCGACGCCAATAATCCCAATGTCCCTGGATCGGATGAGCAACACCAGGAGATTGGGGTGCCGGCTACGAAGCGCCAGTACCGCCATAAATCCCGCGCTGCCACCCCCCAGCACGATAACTCGATTCACCATGATATCCTCACCGACGAAATGAAAGCGAGACGCCCGAAGTGACTGATTGCGCTATAGTACCACGAAATGAATAACAAACAAGGACGAGAACGCCGACGGATGCCGCCGGGCGAGCGCGAGGACGCGGGATCGGCCGGAATGCGCAAAACGGTGGGGCAGACATTCTTGTCTGCCACGAGTCCGCGAGCGGGGGCATTCGTGCCCCCCGAGCGGACTCGAATCGTTCGGGGTGGCGGGAAGGCCGCCCGCTCGGGACTGGAGGGGAGGCAAAAACGCCCGTCATACAAAACACCTCGCGTTTCCGGAAAATCGCGCACGCCCGCGCCGCCTTTAAGACTTGCGATCAGCGCGGGGGCGATGGGCAAGCCATACATCAGGTTTTTGCGAAAGCATTTGAGGGAAGCCCACCGGCTTCTGGGGCCGCCTCTGGCCGAACTATCGCTGGCATTGGTGGGCGATGCGCGGATGTCGCGGCTTCACCGGCAATTCATGGAGATGGATGGGCCCACGGACGTCCTCACCTTTCCGATGGAATTTGAAACGAGCGGACTGGCCATTTCCGGCGAGGTGGTGGTCTGCGTTCCCGAAGCACGCCGGCAGGCCAAAACACGCCGAACTGCAGTTGAACGCGAGCTCCTTTTGTATGCCCTGCATGGCATGTTGCATCTGTGCGGGTTTGACGATCAAACCAAGGCCGGCTTTCGGGAAATGCACGCCAGGGAGGATCAGATCCTGACGCGGTTGGGATTGGGGGCCGTGTTCGTGGATGAGCGGGTTCAATTCAAACAGGCCGTAGCGGCGGCTTCGGCGAACGCTGTCGTTGTACCGAGGTCGAAGGCCCGCGTCCGCTGAAGCGGACCCTACGATTCTTACGTCGCGCCCGTCACCAAAAGGCCCACACCTGCTACAGTGCGGTTTGTCTGGAAACCTGGGGCGGTCTTTTTTAGGAGCGTTTTGGCATGCCGGTTCTCTGGATGGTCGCGACACTGGCTTTCGTGGCCTTGGGCTCGCTGTTGTTTTCGACGCTGACGTACGCCCTGCGCGATCTGCCGCGCATGACGCTGGCGCAGTACCTGGAGCGGCGCCACATGGAGAAATGGCTTGCGCCCACCGCCGATCACACGCAGGATCTCATTTTGGTCACCGCGTGCTGGCGGATGCTGTTCAACACGGCCATTGTCGTTTTTTCGCTCGCCATCGTCGAGCGCGGCGCGGGCGACCGCGCGGCGGCATACGCGCTGGCGGCGCTGCTGGCCGGCGCGGTCACGCTGGTCTTTTCCATCTCACTGCCCCATTCGCTGGCGCAACATGCCGCCGCGCGGATCGTCGGATCGTTGGTGGCGCCCCTCTACGCGCTGCGGCTGGTGATGACGCCGCTGACGGCGGTTCTTCAGGAAGTCGATCATCTGGTTCGCAACGCAGCCGGCGCTTCGCAATACATGGAAGCCGACGAGATCGAGCAGGAAATTCTCTCCGTGGTCGAGGAAGGAGAGAAAGAAGGCGTCGTGGACGAGCAGGAACGGCAGATGATCGAGTCGGTGATCGAATTCCGCGACACCACCGCCGGCCAGATTATGACGCCGCGCTCGCAGATGGTGGCGATCGATGTGGATTCCACGCTTGAGCACGTTCGCCAGACCATCGAGCAAAGCGGGCACTCGCGCATCCCGGTCTACACCGGCACGCTGGATCAGATCGTCGGCATCCTCTATGCCCGCGACCTGCTGCGCTACCTGGGACAGCCCACCGCGAAGTTCGAGTTGAAGACGGCTTTGCGGGCGCCGTTGTACGTGCCGGAATCCAAGCCCTCGGGCCATTTGCTGCGCGATTTCCGCTTGCAGAAAATCCATATCGCGATCGTGCTTGACGAATACGGCGGCACCGCCGGGCTCGTCACCATTGAGGACATTCTCGAGCAGATCGTCGGCGACATCACCGACGAGCACGAGCCCGTTGAGCCTCCGATGTTCAAACGGCTCAGCGACAGCGCCTTCGAGGCCGATGCCGCGCTGGAGATCGATGAGCTCAACCGCCTCACCGGTCTGGAAATTCCCAAAGACGCCGGCTACACCACCCTGGGCGGCTATCTCTCCGCCGCCCTGGGCAACATTCCGCAAGCCGGCACCGTCTATCAACACAACGGCGCCACCTATACCGTGATTGATGCCGAACCGCGGAAGATCAACCGGGTGCGGGTGGCGATGAAGGCGCCCATTGATCGCGATGCTTGATGAGCAGCCAGGTTCGGCTTTGGCCGTCCTCGTCCAGGCGGCCCGACTTTGGCCCGTGCGTTCGCACCAGCACCCAGGAGCCTTTCAGTTTTACCCCGTTGAGATGAAACTTGAGGTCGCCTTTTTCCAGAGCGGCGTCAATGTCGTCGGTCTCCGGCTCCCATGTGCCGGTGTCCCAGAGCATGACGATTCCGGCGCCGTAGCCGGTGGGGATGACGCCCTCGAAGCCACCGTAATCCAGCGGATGATCCTCCACGCGCATGGCGAGGCGCTTGTCAGCCGGATTGAGTGACGGCCCCTTTGGAACCGCCCAAGAGAGCAGCACGCCGCGATGCTCGAGGCGGAAATCATAATGCAGATGGCTGGCCAGATGCTTCTGCACGCAGAAAAGAAGGCCCTTTTGTTTTGAAGCCTTGGATTTAGGCGTCGTGGACTTTGACCGGGCCGTAATCCTGGGCGGCTTCTTTTTGTCGCGGCTCGGCTTTGCGGCTGGCTTGCCGCTGGGCTCGGGTGTGTCATTGAAGTCGCGTTTCTTCTGGTATTCCTTCAGTGACCGGGTGGGAGCAACTCGACGTGCCATCGCCGGATACTACCGCGCCCCGCGTGCCGCGCGAGCGCTAATCAGAATTGAATCGAATAGGGCGTGGATGGCGTGGAAGGGCGCCGGAAGGTACAAATTGAAGTGAATCGCACCCTGGTGATTTCATGGCGATAGGCGACCGGTTTTTGATTGGTGTGAATTACTGGCCCCGCAAGAAGGCCATGTATTGGTGGGCGGATTTTGACGCCGGAGAAGTGCGCGAAGAATTCGCGATGATCCGCGAACTCGGGATGACGCACGTACGGTTTTTTCTGCTGTGGGAGAGCTTTCAGCCTCAGCCAGACCAAATTGATTCCAATGCGCTTCGCGACCTTCGCAGGGTGTGTGACATTGCCGGCGATGTTGGGCTTGGGTTGCAGCCGACGTTCTTCACGGGCCACATGAGCGGGCCCAATTGGGCGCCGGACTGGCTGATTTCAAACACGCCGATTAAGCCGGGGGAACGGCAAGTGGTGAGCCTCGCCCGCGCGACGGGTTCGGCCCGGCAGGTGTTCAATGTCTACACCGAGCCGTTTGTCATCGCAGCGGAGGATTTGCACCTCCGCACGGTTTGCGGCGAACTCAAAGACCATCCGGCGATTTGGGGTTGGAGCCTGGGGAATGAGCCGGACTTGTTTTGCCAGCCGCCCAATGCCCAAGCCGGGAAAAAATGGGTCGCCGATCGCGTGGCGACGATCAAATCAGTGGATCCCGATCATCCGGTATTGATCGGATTGCACTCGGCCAGTCTGGACGGCGACGTCGGATTGCGCGTCGATCATATCGCGCAAGTAACCGACATCTCAGTGATGCACGGCTATTCAATCTATCACCCACTGGCCCGCGAACCGTTGGATCCGGATTACGTCCCCTTCACCTGCGGCCTGGCCGCGGCGCTGGCGGGCCGGCCGATCCTATACGAGGAATTCGGCGTCAACACGCAATGGCCAGACGCCCCGAGCCGCTGGGAAGCCGTTCCCACCTGGGACGGCGGCACGCGGCAAACGTATTTCGCCTCCGAATCCGAAGCCGCCGAGTATTACGCCGGCGTGTTGCCGCGCCTGCATCGAATGGGCGCGCTGGGCGCGTTTGGTTGGTGCTTTGCGGACTATGACAAAAGACTTTGGTCCCGCCCACCCTGTGACCTGCAGCCACATGAGCGCTTCTTCGGCCTCTTTGCGCCCAACGGACGGCTCAAGCCGATGGGCAAGGTGGTGCGGGATTTCGCGAGCGCTCAACCGCAAGTGCGCGCTACGGAGCGCACGGTGGAATTGCCGGTGAGCGCGGATGAGTTTTATAAGAATCCCATGACGCACAATCGGATGATGTATGAGCGGTTTGGGAAGCTTTGACGATCGGCGGCGTTTCTTCGCGCGACGGGAAGATTTGCGCAATGGCGCGAAGGCGCAGAGTCGCGGAGGCGACCGACGTATCAGTCCGTCAGTATCGGCTCCTGTGGCGACGAGTTTGCATGGCGATTTTACTTGTTGTGTTCTGAAATTTGGAACACACCTCTGTGCCTTTGCTCCTCCCTTTCTCTGCGCTAATCTGCCTTGGTTGCGCCGTGCGGCGCTGCGTTTCATGATACACGGCGGCCTACAAGTACGCCTTGATCGCGTTCGCCACCGTCTTCACCTCATCCTCCGTCAATGATGGGAACATCGGCAGGCTGAGAATCCGGCGGGTGTAATCCTCGGTCTTGGGCAGGGATGGGAGTTGTCCGTACAGTTCCGTGATTGCCGGCTGCTGGTGGTTGGGGACGGGGTAGTGAACGCCGGTCTCGATGCCTTGTTCCTTGAGCGCTTTGCCGAGGCCTTCGCGCGTGTCGTGATCGGGCAGGCGAATGACGAACATGTGGTAGACGCTTTCGGTCTGGGCCGGTTCACCGGGCCGGGGCTTGGCATCCTGCGGCGGAAGGATCAGCCCTTTCACGCCCGCCAGCTCCCGGCGATACCAGTCGGCGGCGCGGCGCCGGCCGGCGTTTAATTCATCAAGCACCTTCAGTTGCTCGCGCCCCACAGCCGCCTGAATCTCGTTGAAACGTAGGTTGTAGCCCACCTTTTCGTGCAGATATTTATCCTTGCGGCCATGATTGCGAAGCATCGTCACCCGGCGCGCGATGTCATCGTCCTGGGTGGCGATCGCGCCGCCGTCGCCATACACCGTCAGGTTTTTGCTCGGATAAAAGCTGAAGGCGGCATGCTCGGTGTACGAGCCGGCCCGCTTGCCTTTCCATCGCGCGCCGTGGGATTGCGCGCAATCCTCAATGATCCACAAGCCGTGGTCCTGGGCCACCCTCATCATCGCATCAAGGTTGGCGGGGCGGCCATACAGGTGGACGGGAAGGATGCCGACGGTCCGGTTGGTGATGCGCCGCCGGGCGTCTTCCGGATCGATCGTGTAGGTATCGTCAATGTCGCAGAAGACCGGCTTGGCGCCGGCGTGAATCATCGGCTCGATGCTGGGAAAAGCGGTCAGCGAAGGAACGAGGATTTCGTCGCCGCCCTTGAGCTTGCCGGTCATCGACTGGGCGATGTGCAGCAGATACACCGCAGCCGTCCAGGAAGACGATAGCACGACATGTTTCACGCCGAACCACGCGGCGAGTTCTTTTTCAAACGCCTTGCATTCGGGACCAAGGATATAGTTGCCGCCGTGGACAACTTCGAGAATCCGGCGGTCAATCGTTTCGCTCTGATGAACACGGGAAAGCGGAATCTTCGCGGCCAAACAGCCTCCTTGCGAAAGGTTCACATTAGAAGGAAAACCGGGGCGGGGGGCAAGTACCGCGTGCCCAACCGTGCCGTGGAATCTCAACGGGCTCACACGGAAGATGCAGGATTAACCACGAAGTCACGAAGACACTCAGCGTGGCCTCGCTGCGCTTCGGCCACAACCAAATGTAGGAATACAAAGGCGCTGGCCTTTTCGATAAAGTGAGTTTGGATAAAAAACCA
>Ga0075522_10004326_pt1 | contig 10139 bp, 4 predicted proteins | sample NGEPerA_FD_74796 | JGI IMG/M metagenome (GOLD analysis project Ga0075522, IMG submission 74796) | Arctic peat soil microbial communities from the Barrow Environmental Observatory site, Barrow, Alaska, USA - NGEE PermafrostL2-A | ecosystem: Environmental > Terrestrial > Soil > Wetlands > Peat ...
AAGTACGACATGACGCCGTAGAGCCCAACCGATGCGAGAACCAGCGCGAGAATTCCGAACAGGCTGGTGAGGCGCGCAATCAGCCGTTCCTGGTTGAAGTTGCCGGCCACCTGGGATTCGAAGGAGCGCAAATCTCTCACCGTAAGATTCGGATCCACGCCGGCCAGCGTGCGGCGAATCAGCGTGTCAACATTCTGCTGTGGTGCATTGAAACCGATGATCATCGCGTTCATAAACATCGATTGCGTTTCGGTCGAAGTCATGTCCGGCTCCTTGTAACCGGTAAACGGCTGCCTGAGCGGACGAAGAAACACTGGCCGGACAGGACTGCGCGGATTGTTCATCTTGAAATCCGCGAAGACCCCCACAATCTCAAAACTACCCGAGTACTGCGGGCGATCGATGCCGAAGTGCTGTCCTATCGGCTCCTGGTCGGGGAAGAACCTCTTCACGAACGCCTGGTTAACGACGGCAACCTGGGGTGATCCCTCTGTGTCCTGATCGGAGAAATTGCGGCCGCGAACAATCGGCACACCTATCGACTCCAGGAAGTGCGTGCTCACTCGATCCCACGTGGAGCCGCAGCGGGAGTTCGGCCCCGGAGCCTGATGGCCCTGTTGAATAACGCACTCTCCCCAGTTGTCGCCCTCGAGCGGGCTGTACATCGACATGCTGAAGGTGGTCACGCCGGGCAACGTGGAGAAGCGGTCCTCCATCTGGCGGTAGAGCGCGGGGAGTCGGTTGGTGGTGTACCCGGCGCCTGCGGGATCGAAGTGCAATACGTAGCGGTTCGTTGTCGTCACGCCGAAGTCCTGATGCTCAAGTTTGGCGAGCGACTTGGTCATGAGAATAGCCGTGGCCAGCAGCACCACTGACAGCGCGGCCTGGAAAACCCCTAGCGATTTCTGCGGCAGAGAAGAGCGGTCACGCGTGCTTCGGCCTATACCCCGCAATGCTTCTGCCGGCTGGGCATGAGAAGAGAGCCACGCGGGCCCTACGCCAAACAGCACGCCGGTTAACAGCGAGACGAGAAACGCAAAACCGAGAATTGGCAGAGACGGACTGGGATCAATAGCCATATTGTGCGCATCGGGAAATGCCAGTACGAGAATGGCGCGGCACCCGGCATAGGCAACGCCCAGGCCGGCGAAACCGCCGATGCAGCCGAGCAGAATGCTCTCGGTAAGGGTCTGGCGAATAACGCGAGCGCGCCCTGCGCCGAGAGCCATGCGCAATGAGATTGCAGAACGCCGCGATGTGGCCCGAGCCAACAGCAGGTTGGCGATATTGGCACAGGCGATGAGCAGCACGATTGACGAAAGAATCATCAGCATCTTCAAACTCTTGCCGGCTTCGACTTGCAGATGCTGGATGCCGCTTCCACCTGGTGTGAGAACGACATGCTGCTTTGGAATCACGGAAGAGCCGCCGTTGGCGTTAAGAATTGGACGCGAGTAAAGCCATTGGCGCAGCGCAGTCGAGAGCTTCGCCTGCAACGCGCCGACATTCGTTCCGGGCCGGACCCTGCCCAACGCGTAAAGCCAATGGGCCTCGGCGTGATGCAGGATAGAGCTGTCTTGACGGATGTATGGCTCCGTCTGGATAGGTACCCAGAACTCGGCCGGGGAGTCGGCAATGCGATCACCGAAGAAACCCGGCGGTGCAATGCCGATTACAGTGAACGGCCGCGCTTGAATAAAAATTGTGGAGCCAACGATCGCAGGATCGGCAGCGTATTCGCCCTGCCACGCCTGGTAGCTGATCACCACAGTGGGTGCGGCCGCAGGCGTGTCGTCACTGTCCTGGAAGACGCGGCCCGCATAGGCGCCAAGCCCGAGCGTAGTGAAGTAGTTGCCGGAGACGAATTCGCCGGTGAGCGACTTGGCCAGCGCATTTCCGCGCCGCACATTCCACCGCCACTGGCCTGCCTGCATCGCAGCCAACTGCTCGAACTCCGGCGCGGAGCTCTTGAGGTATTGATACAGATCGAAGGAGAAGATCGAAAAATCCCCGGTGGTTGCAGCGTCTTCGGGAAAACCACCTTCGACGCAGCACTTGTTGTCGTCGCCGATGCGATAAAGCTGCGCTGGGTCGGCCACCGGCAGCGACCGCATCAGGATCGCATGAACCAGCGTGAAGATGGCGGTATTGGCGCCGATGCCCAGCGCCAGCGTAAGCACCGCGGTAATCGTGAAGCCCGGCGACTTGCGCAATTGCCGTAGCGCATAACGAATGTCGAGCCAAACGTTGTTCATCGTGTTCTTCTCCGTTGCCGTCTCCGGCAGTAAAATTACTCCGACCTGAGCGCCTGCATAGGCTCTATCGAAGCGGCGCGGCGCGCAGGAACAATGGATGCTGCGGGCGCGAGCAGAAAGATTGCGATTGCCGCCAAACTCAAGACAAATGGATCCAGCGGATCGACTTGAAATAGCTGAGAGCGCAGCAGGCGCGTGGCGAATACAGCTCCAATCGCACCTATTGCACAACCCGCCAGCCCCAGCTTCGCACCGGAAACGAGAACAAGCTGCATCACGCTTGCGCGCTGCGAACCAAGCGCCAGGCGGATAGCCAGCTCATGCGTACGCTGCGCTGCGGAAAAGGCGATAACGCTGTAGATGCCCAGTAAGGCCAGCAACACGGCCGCGACGGCGAAGCTCGAGATGAGGGCCGTCGAGAAACGGCGTGAGGCCTGGCCCTCTTCAACCACATGTTCCAGTGACTCGACATGGATCAACGGAAGCTGCGGATCGATGGAGCGAACGACGGCACGAAGCGAGTCTGCCATCTGTTCCGGCGGTAATTCGCCGCGCATTACAATCGTTCCATAATTGCCATTCAGCATGTCAGGAGGCGCGAATTGGGCGATTGAGAGTTTTAACTGACTCGCTGGCGTGTACATCTGATTCAGCGTTTCCGCATCGGCTGAAGTCTGCTTGATATCTGCAATCTCTCCAACCACAGTCATCCAGGGCGTCTGGCTTTCTTTCACGCCGACCTTCATGCGCTTGCCGATGGGATCCTGGCCCGGCCAATAGCGCTCGGCCAGAGTGCGGTTGACGATCGCCACCAATGGAGAATCCGCGCGATCCGCCTCATTGAAGCTGCGGCCACGCAACAGGGGGATGCCCGCCGCCTCGAAGTAAATGCCCATGATCTGCGAGGCCCAGGCGAGACTCAGGCCGGCGCCCTTGGGTGGAACGTATCCTTCCGCAACGAAGGCGTTGTCGCTGTTGTCCCCCCCGTTGGGCAGCAAGGTAGTCACACCCACGGCTTGTACGCCCGGCAACTGTTGCAGTTTGCTCAGCATTGTCGTGTTGAAAGCGTCGACCGCAGCCTGCGAGGAGTATTGGCGGCGAGGTAATCCATAGGAGGCAGTGAGAGCATGATCAGTGCGAAAGCCGAGGTCGACCGAGCGCATTTTCTGGAAGCTCCGCAAAAGCAGCCCGGAAGCTGTAAGCAGTACCAGCGCCACTGCCAGTTCCGCGATCACAAGAATCGAACGCAAGCGCGCATGTCCTCCACCGGCGCTGCCAGTTCGCCCCCCTTCCTTCAACGCGTCGTTGACGCCGGTATGCGAAGCGGCAATGGCCGGGATGATCCCGCACAGCAACCCGGTAAGGACGGCGAGCATGAGCGCGAAACCTGCAACCTTCCAGTCAAGCCCAATGGCGCTGACACGCGGCAGCGTCTCTGGTAGCAGGCTCACTCCCACCCGAAGTGCCACCGACGCGATGGCCAATCCTGCCAATCCACCACCCACACTCAGCGCCAGCGCTTCAATCAGGGACTGGCGAAGAATGACCGCACCGCTCGCGCCCAGGGCCAGACGCACAGACAATTCGCGCCGTCGACGAATAACCCTCACCAGCAACAAACCGGCGAGATTGGCGCAGCCAATGAAAAGTACCACTGCAACGGCCAGGAAAAGCGTGCGCACCAAAGGACGCGCCTGCGCGACCGTGGCCTCTGCCAGCGGCCGCACAACCGCGTGAATCCGCAGCGTGCCCATGCCTGGAGGAAAGTTGCGCATGATCTCTTGCGCCGCCGGCTGCAGGTCGTCGAGCGCCTGCACTGGCGTCACGCCCGACTTCAAGCGGCCCAGCATTTTGTAGTTCCAGCTTCCGACGCCGTTGACGAGTTCACCCTGGGTAAAGCTCATGGGCACCCAGAGTTCTGTGCGGTTCAATTGGCCCGAAACCAATGGAAACTCGAAATCGCGCGGCATGACTCCGATGATTTCGTAAGACCTGCGGTCGAGTTCCATCTTGGTCCCAAGAATGTTCGGCTCTCCATGGAAGCGGCTGTGCCACATCTGGTAACTGATGACGGCCACTTGTTGCCTGGCATCGTCCTCCTGCTCGGTAAAAACCCGTCCCATCAAGGGCGAAATTCCAAGCACCTGGAAAACGCCGGGGGTAATACGCGAAGCAGAAACCTGCGCTGGATCGCCGGTACCGGAGAGTTCAAAGCCTGTTCGCTGATAAGCACCAAGGCCAGTGAAAACGCGCGTATCGCGGGCATAGATGCGCGTCGCGGGTGCGGTAACGTTGGGCGTTCCGGAGCCCGCCTTAACACCTTCTGGAGCATCGCCGATAACAACCAGGCGGTCGGGCGCGGGAAAAGGCAACGGCCGAAGAAGAACACCCTCAACAATAGAGAAGATCGCGGTGGTCGCGCCGATGCCGAACGCCAGGGTAAGCACCGCGGTCAGTGTGAATCCGGGCGATTGGCGCAACTGGCGCAATGCGTATCGAATGTCGAGCCACAATCTGTTCATCGCGTACCTTCTTGGTTGCCGTTTTCGGCCCTTCAATTATTCGGTTCGGAGTGCCTGCATGGGATCCGCGGAAGATGCCCGTCGCGCTGGAACAAAGCATGCGGCCAATGTAACCAGAAAGAGGATGCCGGCAACCGAAGCAAAAGTGATCCAGTCAACCGCGCCAACACCAAACAGCATGCCGCGCAGGAAGCGCGTGAAAGCGAAGGAGACCAAAAGACCCGCCGTCAGGCCCATCAGCGCGAGGCGCAACCCCTGCCCCAATACCTGGCGAAACACGTCTCCCTGGCCGGCTCCCAGCGCCATGCGAATGCCGATCTCATGGGTGCGCTGCCGCGTGGTGTAGGCCACTACGCCATAGATTCCAACCGCCGCCAGCACCAGCGCAAGCAATCCGAACGCCCCTGCAAAGGCCGCGGCGATGCGTTCAAAAACGCTTCCCATCTGAATATTTGCCTTGAGCGTGGCTTGGTTATAAAGCGGCAGGTCCGCGTTGAGGTCATGAATCGTCTGCTCAACTGAAGATGTAAACGATCGCGGGTCGCCGGCAACGCGCACATGGAGAATAACCTGGCTCGCATAGCGCTGCATAAGTGGCAGCAGGACCAGCGGCGCACTGTCGTAAGTCATGCGCCGATATTTTCCATTGGCCGCCACGCCCACCACCGTGCACCATCCGCCTGCCACCTGAATGCGCTTTCCAATTGCGTTTTGGCGTGGCCAATAACGATCCACCAAAGCCTGGTTGACAATCACTACCGGCACCGTTGACGAGTTGTCCTGTGCCGTAAAGTCTCGTCCGGAAATCAGCGGTGTCCGCAGCGTCTCAAGATAGTCGGGGCCAACTGTTCCCCGATCCACTTCCATGGATTCATGCAGTCGAGGCACGTACCCCTCAGGCTGAACGAAGTCGGAGTGAATCGTGAAATTCAGAGGCGAAAAATCAGCCAGTGTCGCGGACTGAACTCCTGGCAGCGCCTTCACGCGCGCAACTAGTTGCCGATCGAACTCAGTGCCTGTGGCTCTTGAATAGCCCACCGGATCGAGGTCGAACGTCGTCAGCAGCACATGGTTGGGATCGAATCCCACATCGGAGTTCTGTGCCTTTTGCAAGCTGCGAACAAACAACCCGGCGCATGTGAGCAGCAGCAGGGAAAGCGCAATCTGCGCAATCACCAGGCCGCCGGTAAGACGCGATTTTGAAAGCCCGCCAGAGGTGCTGAGCGCCTCATCCTTCAGAACCGAAACCGGTGAGAGGCGGGAAGCGCGCAGAGCTGGAATCGCGCCCGCAATCACAGCGGTAAAAATTGAAACCAGCAACGTGGCCAGAAACACTGACGAGTCGACATGCCCGTTAAGCGTGAGAGGCAGAGTTGTAGGCGGCAGAAATGCCGACATCGTACTGGCCGTCCACAGCGTAAGCGTAAGCGCGATCCCGCCGCCTGCAAGCGCGATCAGCAAATTTTCTACCAGGAGCTGACGCACCACTCTCCAACGGCTCGCTCCCATCGATAGACGAATCGCCATCTCGCGGCGCCGCGCCACTGAGCGTACCAGAAGCAGATTGGCAACATTGGCGCAAGCCAGCATCAGCAATGCCACAGCCAAGGCAAGCAACATCGGCAGCGTTCCATACAAGTAAACATTGGCTCCAAATGGAGAACGCCACAGCGGATCGGAGGAGATCGTATTGGGCCCGCGATGCTGATCTGGAAAGCGCGCTACGAGGCGCTGCATCAGAACATTGAGTTCACTCTCCGCCTGGCTGTGATCGACCCCCGGCGCGAGTTTACCTAACACGTTGAGCCACAACCCGTCGCGATTCTCGATGCGAGTGGAACCCCACACCTGCTTGTCCATCCCCAAAGGAATCCATATATCGGAACGCAGGCCTGTCTTGCATCCCTGAAAGTCCCTGGGTGCCACGCCAACAATCGTGTAAGGATGAAGATTAATCTGAATCGTCTTGCCAACGATCGATGGATCCCCTGCAAAGCGCTTCTGCCACAGATCGTAGCTAAGCACAGCCTCCGCCACGCCCTCGCGCTCGTTCTTTAGCGAGGGAAGAAGGCTCCTCCCCAGGATCGGCCTTACGCCCAGCACCTCGAAGTAGTTCGACGAGGCCAGCGTCCCGTAAATGCGCTCCGGTGTGCCCGAGCCGGTGATGGCTATGTAGTCGTCGTGATAACCAATCAGTCCGGAAAATGAATGCGTGCTGTTGCGCAGGTCTCTGAAGTCCAGGTAGGAGAACGGGGGCGTAGGATGTTCGCTCCGCTCTCCCCGCATGATGGTGACCATATCGCTGGTGTGCGCAATTCCAGGGATCGGGTTGAGCAGGGTCGAGTTGATCCAACTGAAGATGGTGAGGTTGGCCGCGATGCCCAGGGCCAGCGTTCCCACTGCCAGCGCGGTGAATCCCGGATTCTTGCGCAGTTGCCGCAAGGCGAAACGCAGGTCGTGCATTGCGTTCTGGAGCAGCATCACTACGCCTCCGCTTCTGCTTCAAGCTTCTTGCGCTCATCTTCAGAAACGACCTTGCCATCGAACAGATGGACCTCGCGCTCGGCATGGCGGGCAAACCGCGGATCGTGCGTCACCATGCAAATCGTCGAGCCTTCGCGATGCAGATCCGCAAGCAGGTGCATCACCGCTTCGCCGTTCTTCGAGTCCAGGTTGCCGGTAGGCTCGTCAGCCAGCAAGATGGAGGGCGAACCCGCCAAGGCACGCGCCACAGCCACGCGCTGCTGCTGACCGCCGGAGAGCTGCGCCGGATAGTGCTTCATGCGGTGCGCCATGTTCACGCGCTCCAACGCTTCCTTCACGCGCTTCTTGCGTTCCGCGGAAGGCATGCCGGCCCGATAGGTGAGCGGCAGTTCAACATTTTCTTCCACCGTCAGATCGCCAATCAGGTTGAAGCTCTGAAAAATGAAACCGATCTCCTGGTTGCGAATGCGCGAGCGGTCCGCGAAACTCAGGTTCTCCACCGGACTGCCGTTGAGCAGATAGCGCCCGCCCGTCGGCGTGTCCAGCAAGCCGAGAATCGACAGCAGCGTGGACTTGCCGCAGCCCGACGGCCCCGACATGGCCACATACTCGCCGCGTGCAATAGTCAGGTGAATTCCGGAGAGCGCATGCGTCTCCACTTCGTCGGTGTAGAAGATCTTGGTCAGTTCCTCGATCTCAATCAATGTGCCATTCGATGCCATTCGTTCCCCCTCTTTGCAGATGTCAGTTGTCAGTTATCAGTGATTCGCTCTCAGCGGCCGTTGTCGTCACTGACGACTGACAACTGACCGCTGACAACTGCTCTTACTCCAGCCGTATCCGATCAACGCTGTCCCAGCGCGACATGTCGGAGAGAATCACCGTATCGCCTTCTCTCAGCCCTTCGAGCACCTGGATGTCGTTGACCGACGCGCGGCCCACCTTCACCGGTACCCGCGTTGCGCCTTTGTTTTCGGAATCGATCTTGAACAGGCTCAGAGTCGAGTTCTCATTCCCCAGAGCTGGCCGGCCGACAAAGAGCACATCGGTCATGCGCTCCAGGTCGATGGTTCCGTCAACGCTCAACTGCGGAACCGCGCCCGCGGGCAACGGCCCATCAAGATCTACGTCAACCGTGCGCGTTCCGTTCACTACTGAAGGATCAATTCTGGTAACGTGGCCGGGAATAACCCCGTTATGCGTGTCGATTGAGGCCGGCTGGCCAATCTGGATATCGCGCGCCTGCGTCTCGGCAATCTGCAAAGCAGCCTTCAGCTTATCGAGCTGAATCACCTCGGCCACCGAAGTTCCCGCCGTAACGTGCTGGCCCACCTGCAGCGGAGTGGTGAGCGGCGCCAGCGAACCGGAGATGCCAGCCCTCACCTGCAGCGCCGCCGCCTGCCGCTGGTAGAGATTCAGCAGCGCCTTGGCCTGGTCAATCTTGGTTTGCTGCGATGCAAGCTGCACCTCGATCGCCTTTTGATTCACATCCAGTTGTTCGCCGCTGAGCTGGTGCTGCGCCGCCAGTTGGTCGGCCGTGCTCTTTGACTTGCTGTAAGCAAGCCCGGAGATCACGCCCAGATCGTAAAGCGCCTTGTCGGTCTGCGCCTGTAGCTGGTCCTGCGTGAAGTCGGAGTTCACCTGCGCCGCCGCAGTCTTCTTGTCCATCAAGGTGCTTTGCAGCGTCGCCTGCAGGCTCTTGTAGTCGGCCTGCGCAGCCTTCAGCGCCAACTGCGCGTTCAGCAGCTCCTGCTCAAGCTGCGGATCGGCCAAGTCCAGCAGTATGGTGTCCGGGGTAACCCGCGCACCGGGCAATACGCGAATGCGAACTACAGTCGCATCGGTCTGCGCCGGAATCAGCTCGATCGAGTCCTCGCGCGGCACCAGGCTGCCCGTTGACGCGCGCACCTGGCGCACCAGCGGGCCACGCTTCACTGTGTCAGTCCAGATGGTGGAGCGATCGACTGTGGGTGCGGCCGGCTTGAGCCGCGAAACCGCAAATCCCAGCAACGCTAATACCACCAACGCGGCGCCAATCCCACCGATCAACTGGCGCTTCCTCTTCTGCTTCAAGTCTGGGCGTGCTATATCCATCACGTAGTGTACTTGCACGTCGGGCGCCACTGGGATCTCGCCAGTTGACGCTGAAAATAAACGACTTGAGCGATGAATAACAAGGTAGGATCGTCCCAGGAGTGACCGTTTACCGCGACGAGCTGTCCGATATCGGACAGTGCGTCGTGCCGTTGGCGAGCACCGTGGCGTAGTCGAACACTGCCTGGAGCAGGTGCTGCAGCGCGGATCAGATCGGCAACGACAACGGAACTCTGCGGATGGATTGCGCGCAGATCAACGACGGGGTCGGCCTATAGCCGGATGCCCAAGGTCTCGCCGTTGAGACATGGGATGCGAGAGCAATTCTCTATCCCTTCGAGAGTTCCTTATAGTCGATCGTGGCCATGTCTTCTTTTCGGATCGAAGCATTCATGGCGCCCGCAACAATCTCCTGCGCACGCAAGCCGTCGAGATGCGTTATTGGGAACGTCTTCCCTCCGCGGCAGCACTCCAGGAAGATCCTGAGCTCTTCCTTATAAGCCGCGCCATAACGATCGATGAACTCCGGAAGCGGCTGATCATAACGCCGCATTTCAAATTTCTTGAACGCGATCGGCTCCTTTGCCTCGCGCGTACCGTACGCCTCAACGGTGACTTCAAGAAGCTTCTGATTGAAGCATCCAATGCTAATCAGCCCTCGCTCGCCGTAGATCACTGTTTCGCCACGATAACCGGAAACATGATTACGAGTCACTTGAATCTGGCCGATCAATTCATCGCCAAAATCCAGCAGCATCAGCGCATCGTCGAAATCTTCGTCGCA
>Ga0075522_10004327_pt1 | contig 10139 bp, 7 predicted proteins | sample NGEPerA_FD_74796 | JGI IMG/M metagenome (GOLD analysis project Ga0075522, IMG submission 74796) | Arctic peat soil microbial communities from the Barrow Environmental Observatory site, Barrow, Alaska, USA - NGEE PermafrostL2-A | ecosystem: Environmental > Terrestrial > Soil > Wetlands > Peat ...
GCTCGAGCTTCGGAGGTTTGGCCGCCGGGTTTGCCGGGCTTCGCCACCCGGAGGTCTTCGGCAATGTCATCTCCCTCTCGGGCTCCTTCTGGTGGAAGCCGGCGGGGAGTGCTGAGAGCGAGTGGCTGATCCAACAGATAGCAATCAATCCGAGGCGTCCGCTGAGAGTTTATCTTGAGGTCGGCCTGATGGAGGTTGGGGCCGTGGGCGTCGATCAGATCGGATCGAACCGGCGCATGCATCGGGCGCTACTCGCCAAGGGCTATCCAACCGGCTATACGGAGTACGACGGCGGGCACTCCTTTCTCAACTGGAGCCAGGGAATGGTCCGCGGGCTGACCTATCTCATGCGGCTTCATGAGTAGCGTCCTCCTTGTCAGGCCAGCCGTCAATCGCTTGTGGTAGGATGCCGCTCTCAGCGGGGTGCGGCAGCTCAGGCTTCGCATGAATGACGGGCGGCTGCGCGCGTCTTGTTGGCAAGGCGCCTAACGCTCGGCGAGCGCCTGCGTGGCCCCTGAGTATGCGCCCGCATCCCACCCAGGAGGAACTCGGCGTATGAGGGTTTACACCGCAAAAGATATTCGCAACGTCGCTGTCGTCGGCCATTCGCATAGCGGCAAAACAACGCTGGTTGCCGCTTTGCTGCATGCGGCGAAGATGACGGCGGCCCAGGGGCGCGTCGAGGACGGCTCCGCCGTCACCGCCTATGACGAAGAGGATGTCGCCCGGCGCACAACGATGGCAAACGCGCTGGCATACGCAGAGTGGGCGGGCGCGAAGATCAACTTCGTCGACACGCCGGGCTTCCACATGTTCGTGCATGAGGCGCGCGCGGCCATGCTTCCGGTCGAGGCCGCGCTGATGGTAATCAACGCGCAGTCCGGCATCGAGGCCGCGACCGACCGCCTGTGGCGATGCGCCGCTGAGGTCAACCTGCCGCGCATCCTCGTGGTCAATCAGGTAGACCATCCCAAGGCCGACAGCCGCGTGGGCCGCATGCAGATGCTCGAGAGCTTTCAGCAGCGCTGGGGGCGCCAGGTCGCGCCCGTGCAGCTGCCCATCGTCGACGAGAAAGGTTTCCACGGCGTAGTGGACCTGGTGACGATGCAGGCCTTTCTGTATGAGCCGAACGGCACCGGGCATGGAGATGCGGGGAAGATCCCGGACCGCATCGCCGCCGACGCGAAGGCCGCGCATGAGGCGCTGGTCGAACTCGTGGCCGAAGGCAAGGACGAGTTGATGGAGGAGTTCTTCGAGAAGGGAACGATCCCTGAGGAACACCTGATCGCCGCGCTGCACGAAGCCATTCGCGAGGACCGTATCTTCCCGGTGCTGTATACGAGTGGGCTCCGCAACGTCGGCACAGACCACCTGCTGGATTTTCTGAAGGTTTATGCGCCCTCGCCCGCGGAGCGCGAACCCATTGCTGCGCGCGCGAAGGCGAAGATGAACGGCAGCGCGAATGGGCACGCCGCGACGGAAGAGACCGTGATGCGTACGGTGGACGACACCGCGCCGCTCGCGATCTACGCGTACAAGACGATGACAGACCCGTTCACCGGCAAGGTGAGCTTCTTCAAAGTCATCAGCGGGAAGCTGAAGCCGGACGCGTCGCTTGTCAACTACTCGCGCAGCGAGAGCGAGACACTGTCCCACCTGTACATCATGCAGGGCCGTAAACCGATCGAAGTCTCCGAACTGCACGCGGGCGATCTGGGCGCGGCATTGAAACTAAAGACCACGCAAACTGGCGACACGCTGGGCGAGAAGGGCCACGACATCCTGATCGAATCCGTCGCAATGCCGGAACCTGCGATGACTTACGCGATTGAACCTAAAAGCCGCGGCGATGAGGACAAACTCGCGCCCGCGCTTCACAAGCTGATGGAAGACGATCCCATGATTCGCTTCTATCGCGACCCGCAGACTAATGAATTCCTCGTAGCCGGCGCCGGCCAGCCGCATATTGAGGCGCTCGTCTCCAAACTCGCAAAGCGCTACCACACCAACGTCGTGCTGAAGGCGCCGAAGGTGCCCTATCGCGAAACCATTCGCGGCCGCGCCGAGGCGCAGGGCCGGCACAAGAAGCAGACCGGAGGCCATGGCCAGTTCGGTGACTGCAAGCTGCGGATCGAGCCGCTGGCTCGCGGCTCGGGCTTCGAGTTCGGAAATGAGATCTTCGGCGGGGCTATTCCCAGACAATATGTTCCCGCCGTGGAGAAAGGCGTGCGTGAGTCGGCTGCGCGCGGCTTCCTCGCCGGCTATCCTGTCGTCGATTTCAAGGTCACGGTTTTCGACGGCAGCTACCACGACGTGGACTCAAGCGAGATGGCGTTCAAGCTGGCCGCGCGGCTCGGCTTCCGCAAGTGCATGGAGCAGGCCAAGCCTGCGCTGCTTGAGCCAATCATGAAGCTGGAGATCGAGGCACCGGACGAATTCGCCGGCACCCTGATGGGCGACCTGAGCGGCCGCCGCGGGCGGGTGCAGGGCATGGAGAGCACAGGCACTGGAACTGTCATCCGCGCGGAGGTGCCGATGGCAGAGGTGCTCAGTTATGGAACGTCGCTCACGTCCATGACCCAGGGGCGTGGCAGCTTCCGCATGGAGATGGACCACTACGACGTGGTTCCGCAGATGATCGCGGAGAAGATCCTTGCGCAGGCCAAACAGCCCGTGCACGACGAGGACGAGTAGCGATTCGCGTTTTAGGTCGGTGAGCTGTCCCGTACACTAACGAGATCACAAGGATTGGGAGCGGGATTCATGGACCTCTTCAGCAAGGCGCAGGAGGCAGTGCGCGTAGTGCGCGAGCGTGCACGAGTGGCTCCGCGCATGGGGATCATTCTCGGTTCCGGCCTCGGGGGCTTTGCCTCGCAGGTGGAGGACGCCGTCACCATCCCGTATGCCGAGATTCCGCACTTTCCGCTGTCGACGGTTCCCGGACACTCCGGCAAGCTCCTCGTTGGGACAATCGGCGGCGTGCCGGTAGCGGTCATGCAGGGCAGGGTGCACGCCTATGAGGGCTGCCCGATGGACGCGGTCACGTTTCCCGCGCGGGCGCTTGGCCTCCTGGGCTGCCGCAAGCTGATCGTCACCAACGCCGCCGGCGGCATTCGCACGGACATTTCGCAGGGATCGCTTGTAGTGATTACGGACCACATCAACCTGACGGGAACGAACGCGGCGCTTGGCCCGAACGAGCCGCGCTTTGCGGTCGTGGACGGCGCGGGGCAGCGCTTCTTCGATATGACGACGGCGTACTCACCTGCGCTGCGCAGGCTGGCGACGGACGAGGCCGCGCGGCAGCAAATCCCGATCAGTGAAGGTGTGTACCTTGCAGTGCTGGGGCCGAGCTTTGAGACGCCCGCCGAGATTCGCGCCTTCCGCACGCTGGGTGCGGACCTGGTCGGCATGTCTACCGTGCATGAGGTCATCGCCGCGCGGCATATGGGGATTGAGGTCCTGGGCATTTCGCTGGTCACCAACATGGCGTCTGGCGTGACGGGCGAGATCATCGCGCACGAAGATGTAATGGAGACCGGTCGCCGCGCGGAAAAGCAATTCACCGGTCTACTGACCGCGCTGGTGCCGCAGATGGATGCTGCGTGACAGCGTTGCGGTAGATAAGCAGATTCCTCCACTCGCGACTCCGTCGCGAAGCTGCGGAATGACAAAAAAAGCGAGAGGAATGAGCATTTGCGGAAGCCGATGGTGATTGGGATCGCGGGCTGTTCGGGGTCGGGGAAGACGACGCTGGCGCGTGAGCTTGCCACGCAACTCGATGCGACGCTCTTCCCACTGGATCTTTACTACCGCGACCTCTCGCAGTTTCCCCTGGACTCGCGCCACAAACGAAACTTCGACCATCCCGACTCGCTCGAAAGCGAGCTTATCGTCGAGCATGTGCGCGCGCTTGCGAATGGCGAACCGATCCAGCGGCCTGGCTACAACTTCAAAACCCACTCGCGCGTTGCCGGCAGCTTCGAAGCCATCCAACCCGCTGAGGCCGTAATCGTTGAGGGCATTCTTGCCCTGCACTATCCAGAGCTGGTGGAATGTTACGGCTTCTCGATCTTCGTAAGCGTGCCGGACGATGTCTGCCTTGCTCGCCGCATCCATCGCGATATGCGAGAGCGCGGACGCACGGAGCAGTCGGTGCGCGACCAGTTCTGGGCCACCGCGCAGCCCATGGCCGTGGAGTACGTGCTCCCCTCGGCCCGGCACGCAACCATCACCGTCGATGGCACCGAAGCATTGGACTGGAGCGTCGAGCAGGTGCTGGATCGAATCCGGAGCAATCACCGGCTCACTACAACGCCGAACGGAAGTTGTTGAACCGGCATAGGTTCTCCGCCGTTCGCCACCTCGCACGCCGTTGTGAACTGCGCATTCCCTTCGCCCCTACAGTGAGCACTCCGTTTGTCGTATGATAAAGAGGACTAGAATGGTCGTAGATTGAGCGGGTCATGCCAGTCCCCACTTCAGACCGGCAATACGACAGGCAAGGCGGGCAGGGTGAGCAGCACATCCATAGCGATTACGGCGCTGAGCGTGGCAAAGGTCGGCAGCGCCGGTGTGGTCGAGCAGATCGATCTGCCCGAAGAGGTCTCCAACTACCTCGCGCACCTCGGCTTCCTTCCGGGTACTTCAGTCGAAGTTCTGCGCCGCGCGCCCGCCGGCGATCCCACTGTGTACCGCATTGATGGCGTTGAGGTCGGCCTTCGCAACGAAACTGCCCGCCACATTTACCTCCGCCTGACTTCGCCGCCCAAAACCCATGCCGCGCCCACCAATGGCTCCGCGCCGAAGAACGGAGCCCATCGATGAGCTGCCACACCGCCGTCGCCGAGCCCGAACTCGCACAGCAGTCGCCGGAGCCGAGTGGCGTCCGCCAGCTCCGAACCGTCGCGTTGATCGGACCGCCCAACTCGGGCAAGTCAACTCTCTTCAATCGGCTGACCGGGATGCGCCAGAAGGTGGCCAACTACCCGGGCGTCACCGTCGATTACCACTCCGGCAAGATGAAATCCATCGGCCGCTCCGACCTCACACTCATCGACCTGCCGGGAATTTACTCGCTCGCCACTTACTCCGAGGATGCGCGCGTCGCCGTTGAAGTCCTTACCGGCCGCATGCGCGGCGTGCCGCGTCCGGACTGTGTGCTCCTTGTCCTTGACGCCACGCATATCAATCGGCAGCTGATGCTGGCTGCGCCGGTGTTCTCCATCGGCCTGCCCACTTTGGTGCTGCTGAATATGTCCGACGAACTGGACAAGCGCGGCGGCCAGATCGACACGTTGGCGCTGGCCAAGGAACTCGGACATCCGGTCGCGCTCATCAGCGCCGCGCGCAACAAGGGCTTGGAAGTCATCGCCGAGTTTCTCGCCCGCGAGAGCGCCGCGCCCGACACCGGCTCGCGCCCCGTGCAATTGCCTATCCTGCAATCGCCGGCTATTACACGTGGCTGGGCCACGCAGGTGACTTCGCGCACCAACTACATAACACCTGCGACTGCGCGCTGGACACAGCGCCTGGACGGTGTGCTGCTCCACCGCGCTGCGGGGCCGCTTATTTTTCTTGCGGTTGTTTTCCTGGTGTTCCAGGTTGTATTCACGCTGGGGCAGCCGCTGTCCAATGGCCTCGGGAATTTGCTGACCGCGCTGGGGGCGCACGCGGCAGGACTTCTGCCCGATGGCTGGCTGCGTCTGCTGCTGCGCGACGGCATATGGAACGGAATGCAGTCGGTGCTGGTCTTCCTGCCGCAGATACTGCTGCTCTTCCTGTTCATCGGCATCCTGGAAGACTCGGGCTACCTCGCGCGCGCTGCGCTGATCGCAGACCGCTTGATGCGCGCCATCGGACTGAACGGTAAGGCATTTATCCCGTTACTCTCGGCCTATGCGTGCGCGGTGCCGGCGATTATGGCGACACGCACGATTGAGAACAAGCGTGAGCGCATCGCAACGATTCTCGTCGCGCCCTTCATGACCTGCTCGGCCCGCCTGCCTATCTACACGCTGATGATCGCGGCGTTTATTCCCAACCGGCTTTTTCTTGGGGGGATTGTAGGGCTACGCGCACTGGTGATGCTGGGCCTGTATGTCCTCGGATTTCTCGCGGCGCTCATTACTGCGAAGCTGCTCAACTCCCGTGTCCTCAAGGCCTCGCCGGCACCATTCATTCTGGAGCTGCCGCAGTATCGCTGGCCCACCGTGCGATCCCTTGCGCTGCGGCTCTATGACCGCGGCATGCTCTTCACCAAGAAAGTTGGCACCATCATTCTGAGCGTATCGCTCCTGGTGTGGGTGCTGAGCGTGCTGCCGGTGCACCGCATGGATGGAGCGTTCCGGCTCTCCGAGCTGACCTCCAGTGTTGTTGGCCATCTCGGCCACTGGATCGAGCCGGTCATTCGACCGCTGGGCTTCAACTGGAAGATCGGCATTGGCCTGCTGGGGTCGATCATGGCGCGTGAGGTGATCGTCGGCACGCTGGGCACACTGTATGGTGTGGATCCGGCGACACACTCGCTGGCATTGCAGACCGCGCTACAGCATGACATGACGCTGGCCGGCGCGCTGGCGCTGGTGGTGTTCTATGCATTTGCGATGCAGTGCATGTCCACGCTGGCAGTGGTGAAGCGCGAGACGAATAGCTGGAAGTATCCGGTGCTACAGTTCTGCTACATGACCGGCGTGGCCTATCTGGCTGCGTTGACGACCTACCAGGTGCTTTCGCGACTGTTGTAGTCCGTGTCCAGTTATCTCAATCGCCAACCACCTGCTCACACGGACATGCGACTGGCGATTGAGAACGGACAACTTGAATTAACGTTCTCCCCACTTCAACTTCTGGCGCAATACGTTGAACAGGCCATTCGGCTTGAGGCGCAGCAGACGGACGCTGTATGGGCTGCGGCAGCAGCGCACCTCATCGCCTGCACGCAAGGGCACAGCCTCCTGGCCGTCAACGGTGAGGAAGATCTCACTGCCCATGCCGATGACGCGGACTGTAATGGATGATTCTCCCGGCACGACTATTGGCCGGATGGTGAGCAGGTGCGGGCAGATCGGCGTGAGCAGGATGCAATTGACGGTGGGCATCACGATGGGGCCATCGGCAGCCAGGTTGTATGCCGTGGAGCCGGTCGGTGTCGCAGCGATAACGCCGTCGGCGCGGAACGTCGCGACTGGAGCGCCGTCTATCTCCAACGCGAAGTCCGCCATGCGCGCGATGGTGCCTTTGGCCACAACTACGTCATTCAGCGCGTCCCACATGCGCCTTTCGCCGCTGGCGCATACCAGCTCGGCGTGGATCATGCTTCGGATGTCGATTGTGGCGCGGCCCTCGCACCATGCATCGAGCGTTGCATACATATCCGTCAGAGGGACCTCGGTGAGAAAACCGAGCGAGCCCAGGTTTACGCTGAGCAAAGGGACGGTGGTTTGAGCGAAGGCGCGGGCTGCGGCAAGCAGTGTTCCGTCTCCGCCCAGAACGATCGCGAGTTGCGGCATCCGCGCTGCCAACTCCGGTCGCGAGGCGCCAACCTCTCCCAGATAAGCGGCACTCTCCTCATCGAGCACTGAGTCCCACCCGCGGGCGGTAAGCCATGCGCGCAGCTCAGTCAGGATGGTGAAGAGTTCGGCCTTCTGCGGCTTGGAAAGAATCGCGGCTAAGGGCATTGCAAACCAGTGTACCGCCACGCATTGGAAGGATGTTTTTCGACCGAATGGGCCGGGAGTCAGTAGGCCCGTACACGCTCGATTGGCAGGCGGATCTGGAAGCAGGTGGAGTTCGGCTTGGACTCAACTCCGACGGTGCCATTGTGTTTGGCCACGATGCGGTTGACCGAGTCGAGGCCAAGGCCAAGTCCCTTGCCAACGGGCTTGGTGGTAAAGAAGGGTTCGAAGATGCGGTTGAGAATCTCGGCAGGAATTGCGGGACCCGAGTTGACGATCTCCACGATGGCCATCTCGCCCAGGTGGCTGGTGCGGAGGGTGAGTGTGCCGTGAGGCAGGCTAACCGTGTCATCGGACAACGGCGTCTGGGACATGGCTTCCAAGGCGTTCTGGATGAGTTCTGTCCAAACCTGGTTCAGCTCACTGCCGTAAGCCGAGATGAGCGGTAGATTGGACGCGTACTCGCGCACGAGGCCGACATGTTCCAGGCGGGAGGCAAACATCGCGACGGTGTTCTCGAGCGACTGCGCGAGGTCGATATCCTGCACGGGCGCCTGGTCCATGTAGGAATAATCCTTGATGGCGGTGATGAGGTCGAAGATGCGGACGGTGGAGTTGATGACGGTCTCGGCCCTGCGCTCCACGCGAAGGGAGCTGGAGAATGCAGTGGCAGAGATGGCGAGACACTCCGGCGGCAGCAGCGAGGCGAGCTCTTCGAGGTGGGCGATGGTGAGGGGCGACTCGGCCATGATGCCGGCGATGGACCAGGCGTCGCTGACGCCATGCTTCTCAAGCCAGTTGCGGAAGAGCTCCTCGCGGTCGGACAGGTCAAGCGGGTTGTCAGGCAGAATGGCGCGGCTGGTATAGCTGGCCATCTTTTCGCGGGTGCGGCGCACCCAGTCGAGGTAGACCTCAAACTTGCCCGCGCGCGACAGTGAAGCGCCAAGCTGCTGCTTCTGGTCGCCAAATTCGCGGATCTCGCCGAAGAGGCTGGCAGCCGAGCGCTGCGCGGCCGACGCTGGGTTGTTGAGCTCGTGCGCGAGATTGGCGGCAAGCTTGCCGAGCGCAGTGAGCTTCTCGGCCTGCATCTCCATGCGCGTGACCTCGCGCACGCGGTTAAGCAATGTGGTGACGCAGCGCTGGCCCATGGAAGGGATCGCAACGAGCATTGCGGCAAAATCTTCTTTGGCGATGTCCAGCGACCAGGCATCGCCTACGGAATAGCCGTCGCCGCCGTAGCCCTTCATGCGCGAGAAGGGAAGCAGGCCGGAGACCTGGCCGATGCGCGCGATAAACAGGGAGAGATTGCCGGACTGACGGCGGCGGACGTGGATCTCGCCCCGCAGCAGAATGTTCATGCCATAGGGCGTGTCGCCTTCGCGGAAGAGCATCACTCCCGGGCCGACCTTGCGCTCTGTGCCGTGCTCGGCAAGCCATCGATACTCGGGGTCGGTGAGGCCGTTGAGGACCTCGACCTTGCGCAGGGCGGCTACGATTTCATGGGGTGAAGTCCGGTCGTCGCCGGTGAGATGGCCGACCTGATGGATGAGCTCTGGGGTGGTTGCGGTTTCCATCGCGCGCCTGGGGAGTGGATTGGGCTGCTTGAACCCATAGTGTAGGCGAGCCTGACCGGGGAGTCGAATCGGTGATCGAGGAAAATAGTGCCTGCCCCGATTTGTTCTGGTGCGTATATGAATTCATGCGAGGTGCGGAGCCTCGATGAGGGGGACGATGATGGTGAGCGGGATGTCGCGGCGGGTTGCACTGAAGGTAGGTGGTGCGTGGCTGGGCATGCTCGCGCCCGCGCTGCGCCGGGCTGCCGCTCAGGAAGACGATGTGCTGCAGCACTGGATTGAAGGGAGCGCTATCCGGATTGAAGCCGGTTCTGGTGCGGATTGGAATACACACAGCACGGAGCGACTGATGAAGGCGATTGGGAACTCCAGGATCGTGATGCTCGGAGAGCCAAGCCACGGTGCGGGCGCGGCCTTTTCAGCCAAGACGCAGCTGGTTCAGCTCCTGCATGAGCGAATGGAGTTCGATGTTCTGGTCTGGGAGTCGGGCCTGATCGATCTGGAACGGACGGAGGCCGGACTTCGCGCTGGAGTCGATCCGGTGGAGGCGGCGCAGCGCGGCATTCTGAAGATATGGTCCGCCAGCGGGGAGTGCAGACCTTTGTTCGCCTATGCCAGTGCGAGCCACAGAAGTGGGCGACCGCTGACGATGGCAGGGTTCGATATGCAACTGCCGGCGGCGGGCACGCTGGACTATTTCGCTGGGGAGTTGCGGGCGTTTGTGGGATCAGCGCAAATGGCGGCACGTAGGGGAGCAAAAGAACTTGCGGAGGAGATACTCGATTCGTTCGGGCGGCTGAACCGCTATACCGACGCGCTCACGGCGAAGCTGAATGAGCTGGCGCATTCGGGCGTGAATGGATCAGCACAAGGAACCGCGGTCCAGGCT
>Ga0075522_10004328_pt1 | contig 10136 bp, 10 predicted proteins | sample NGEPerA_FD_74796 | JGI IMG/M metagenome (GOLD analysis project Ga0075522, IMG submission 74796) | Arctic peat soil microbial communities from the Barrow Environmental Observatory site, Barrow, Alaska, USA - NGEE PermafrostL2-A | ecosystem: Environmental > Terrestrial > Soil > Wetlands > Peat ...
GGCATGACATCAGCGCCAGCGCCGACAGCAGCTTGCCCGTCCCTCGTGCGTAAACGCCTGAGCGCAAATCCTTGCTCACCAGGAAGCGTCCCATTGGGAAGTCGCTCCGTTGGAGATGGCGGCTTCGCCCGCCGCGCGGTTGCCGGTGCGAGTTCCCGTGTAACTGCCGTTCACGGCGCCAAAGGCCGGATTGTCGGTGCGCCGCATCTTCATGGAATTGCCGGTAAAGGCCGTCACGGTGAATTTCGTGACATAGCCATGGCTCCACGTTCCCTGATAATTGCCGCCGCCGACATTGTTCAAGGTGATCGTATAATTCAGGCCGTGCCAGCGCTCGTTCAACTGGATGGTCTTCGGGAAACCTTCCTCCCGGCTCTCATGCGTGGAGCGGCCGCGCCCGGCCTCGGGTGATCTGTTCTCCTCGCCGGATATCGACTTGTCCCGTTTGCCGACGCTGCCGCCGGTGCTCCCGGCTTGCGCCAGGCGTATCCGGTGTCCGACAGCGGGATCATCCCGGGCATTCGCCTGCTGACAGCAAGCCGTGACCGCGAAGATGATGGCCGCCGCGAGATGCGGAAGCAGATGATACCGATGCAGCACGGCTGTCCCCCGCGGCATGAAGCCGGCGGCAGGATAAGTCACCTGATTCCCTTTGCAAATGGGATTCAGCGGACCCTGCCGCCGCCGTGAAGGTTGCGTTCTGCCCGGCCAGCCGCGCATGGCATCGGCGAGGCCGGCTCGGGTCCGCTAGCCGAAACAGATGAATCTATATTCCGGAAAATGAAACAAATGTTGCATCAGTGGTACGCCTGATCTAGCCTTCGCGGCAATCGGGAGAAACGTCTTGGCGATGAAGCAACTGCTCGCTGAGCTGACGGCGGGTTTCGACGAATTGCCGCCGCAACTGAAGGAAGCGGCGCGATGGGTGATCGATCACCCGGCCGATGTGGCGCTGCTCACCATGCGCGAGCAGGCGCGCCGCGCCGGCATTCCGCCGGCGACGCTAACGCGGCTGGCGCAACGCTTCCGCCTCGAGGGCTATGACGAAGTCCGCAAGCTCCATGCTGAAGCGGTGCGGCGGCGGCCGGACAGCTATCGCGGCCGTGCCGAGCAGCTCCTGCAGCGCCGCGACAGCGAGGGCGACGAGGCGCTGATCCAGGACATTTTTTCTTCGCTGAGCCGACATTTGCAGGAGCTCTCGACGCCGGCCTCGATCGACCGCTTCCGGGCGGCAGCCGAAATCATCGCCAAGGCGAGGCGCGTGTTCTGTCTCGGGCTGCGCTCGGCGTTTTCGGTCGCCTATAGTTTCCATTATGCGCGCGCGCTGTTCGGCGCGGAATCGGTGCTGGTCGACGGCCCCGGCGGCATCGCCACCGATGCGCTGCGCACGATCGGTGCGGGTGACGTGCTGCTGGCGATTTCGGTGAAACCCTACACCCGGCAAACCGTGCAGGCGGCGCGTTACGCCGGCAAGCGCGGCGCGCGGGTGATCGCGGTCACCGACAGCGAGGTCTCGCCGTTGGCTGCGCTTGCCCGGGAGACGCTGATCGTCGGTACCGAGACGCCTTCGTTCTTCCACACCATGGCGCCGGCCTTTGCCGCGATCGAGTGTCTGACGGCGCTGGTGGCGGCGCGCCGCGGCAAGGAGACCCTGAAATCGCTGGCATCGAGCGAACAACAGCTCGAGGCCTTCGACACTTATGTCCTGGCGACCAGGAAACGCGTCCCAATCAACAGGAAACGGAACCCAAAATCGTGACCCACGTCCTGCACCGGCAGATCCATCACAGCTATCCCACAGCGGCGAGCGCCCAAGGCATCGTCATCCGCGACAGCGCCGGCAAGGAATATATCGACGCCTCCGGGGGCGCTGCCGTTTCCTGTCTCGGCCATTCCCATCCCGACATCATCGCGGCGATGCGCGCGCAGCTCGACCAGCTCGAATATGCCCATACCAGCTTCTTCACCACGCAGGCGGCCGAGGATCTCGCCGACGATCTGGTGGCACATGCGCCGGATGGAATAGGTCATGCCTTCTTCGTCAGCGGCGGATCGGAGGCGATCGAGGCGGCGCTGAAGCTGGCGCGGCAATATTTCGTCGAGCGCGGCGAGCCGCAGCGGCGTTATCTGATCGCCCGGCGCCAGAGCTATCACGGCATCACGCTCGGCGCGCTCGCCATCGGCGGCCGCGAGTCGCAGCGGCGGGCGTTTTCGCCGCTTCTGATCGAGACCCATCACGTATCGCCGGTCTACGAATATCGCGACCGGCAGGCGGACGAGACCGCGGAGGCCTATGGCGAGCGGCTCGCCCGCGAGCTTGAGGACAAGGTCGCTGAGCTCGGCGGCGACAACGTCATCGCCTTCGTCGCCGAACCCGTGGTCGGCGCCACGCTCGGCGCGGTGCCCGCGGTGCCCGGCTATTTCAGGCGCGTGCGCGAGATCTGCGACCGTCACGGCATCCTGTTGATCCTCGACGAGGTGATGTGCGGCATGGGGCGCACCGGGACGCTACATGCCTGCGAGCAGGAGGGCATCAGCCCGGACATCCTGGCGATTGCCAAGGGATTGGGCGGCGGCTTTGCGCCGGTCGGCGCGATCCTGCTGCGGGAAAAGATCTTCAAGACCATCGCTGATGGTTCGGGCGCGTTCCAGCACAGCCATACCTACACCGGCCATCCGCTCGCCTGCGCGGCCGCGCTCGCCGTGCAGCAGGTGATGCGGCGCGACAATCTGCTCGCCAATGTCCGCACCCAGGGCGCGCATCTGGCGCGGCGGCTGCAGCAGCGTTTCGGCAACCATCCCTTCGTCGGCAATGTGCGTGGCCGCGGCCTGTTCCAGGGCATCGAGATGGTCGCCGACCGCGGTACCAAAAAGCCGTTCGATCCGCAGCACAAGCTTCATGCGCGGATCAAGCGCGAAGCGATGGCGCGTGGGCTGATGGTCTATCCGATGGGCGGAACGGTCGATGGCATACAGGGGGATCACGTGCTGCTGGCGCCGCCGTTCATCGTGGACGAGGGGCAAGTGGATGCGATCGTCGAACGTCTCGGCGATGCAGTCGATGCGGCCGTCGCGTCGATCGGGTGAGGCCGGCATGGAACGTGAGAGAGATGGACCAGCCATGACGAAACTCGTCAACAGCCTCGCGGCCTTGTGTCTGGCATGGGCGTTCGTGCCAGCGAATGCCGGCGCAGAGAATCTCAGCCCGACGTTACAGAAGATCAGGGATGCCGGCACGATTACGATCGGCAACCGCGACTCCTCGGTGCCGTCCTCCTATCTGGGTGCCGATCAGAAGCCGATCGGCTTTTCGCTGGAGCTGTGCGACCTCGTGGTCGCGAAGGTAAAGGCGAAGCTCGGCATGCCTGGCCTCAAGGTTGCCTATCAGGCCGTCAATTCGTCGAACCGGATGCCGCTGGTCAAGAACGGCACGTCGACATCGAATGCGGGTCGACCGCCAACACCATTCAGCGCCAGCAGGAAGTCGCTTATTCGGTGATCTTCTATGCGCCACAGTTCAAATGGATCGCCCTGAATGGAGCTCCGTGGCCTCGTGATCGAGACGTGCAGTGCCTCCACTGACACTCGCTCACCGGCCGATTGCTTTGAAACGGCTTGCAAACGGGGTATGCAATTGCCTTTTGGTCAACAGACAATCGAGATCGAGAACGCGGATGAACCCAGCCGCTAGACCACTCCTTGCTATCAGCCTGCTTCTTGCAGGCAGGTCACTCGCTTTCGGACAAGCCGGTTCGACCGGTGGCTCGATTGGGAAGGTCGACAAATCGGTATCGGGCGCGGAAAGCCCGGCAGAGCCGCGCGCGCCGCCGAAAGCCCGTTCAAAGGATAGGCTCTCCAAAACTCAATGTCCTGATATTGAAGGGGTTTGGAACTCTTCAAGCCCCAGTTCGGTCTCCGAGAATATCCGGCAAGCCGGGTGCAGCTACTCGGCCACCCTGACGACCCTGCTATTCAACCATGCGATAAACGGCAAATATCTCGGTGACTCAAACTACTCATTGACCATGGCGAGGACGAATAGAGCCACGGGATGCACGACCGTGATGTATGGGCGGATGACGTCGGTAAGCGGAGCGGGATTTCAGACGATCATCTCGCACACGGACGGGAAATGCGATCTGCCTGCGAGCTTCACGGAGACGCGGAGATGGACGCGTTGAAGCCTTGGACGATGCCCTCGGTATTCGGCGCGCCTTGATCAGTCGCCATCATCACTTCGTCTTGCCGTCCTTGTCGTATTGCGAGACGTAGGCCCAGAGGTCGTTGACCTCCTTGTCGTTCTTGATGCCGGCGAAGGCCATCTTGGTGCCGGGGATCTTCGCCTTGGGATCCCGGATGTATTCCTTGAACTGGGCCTCGTTCCAGGTGATGCCGGAATTCTTGTTGGCGTCGGAATAGGAATAGCCCTCGGCGGTGCCGGACTTGCGGCCATCGAGCCCGTTGAGCTCGGGGCCGACCTTGTTTTTGGCGCCTTCGCCGATCGAATGGCAGGGCAGGCACTTGTTGAATGAGGTCTTGCCGGCGGCGGCGTCCTGCGCCAGCGCCCCCGTGCCGGCCGTCGATGCCGCGATGACGATCAGCGCGCTTAAGCTCAGTTTTTTCATGACAGTGCTCTTCGAGGTTTCGCAAGGGGAGGGGAAAGCGACGGTCGAAATTGTCGCATGGGGCGCTCGCGCTGGACAAGTCGCGAAATGCCCTTCGGGTTTCCTCCCTGCCTACGTCTTTCGGATGGCCGTCATCGGTCTTGTTGGCGCATCGGCAAGCTACCAAAAGCCGTCCAGACGTGCTTGATTTGCCACCACAAATCGGCGAGCAGTGCCGGTGCGAGCGGGCCGACGCAGGGAGAACTCAGTCATGGCCATCATGATGCCGGCGCCGGACCAGGCCGTGCTTGGCCGCCGCGACTCCATCGTAGCGGCATTGCGCGCGATCGTGCCCGGCGAGGGCGTGATCGACAGCGCTGCCGAGATGCTGCCTTACGAATCCGATGGCCTGATGGCGTATCGCCAGCCGCCGATGGTCGTGGTGCTGCCGGACACCACTGAACAGGTATCGAAGGTCCTGAAATATTGCTTCGAGCAGGGCATCAAGGTGGTGCCGCGCGGTTCCGGCACCTCGCTGTCCGGCGGCGCGCTGCCGCTGGCGGACGCCGTGCTGCTGGGGCTGGGCAAGTTCAAGCGCATCCGCGAGATCGATTTCGACAACCGCGTGGTGGTGACCGAGCCCGGCGTCACCAATCTCGCGATCAGCCAGGCGGTTGCGCATGCCGGCTATTATTATGCGCCCGATCCGTCGTCGCAGATCGCCTGCTCGATCGGCGGCAATGTCGCGGAAAATTCCGGCGGCGTGCATTGCCTGAAATACGGCATGACCACCAACAATGTGCTGGGCTGCGAGATCGTGCTGATCACGGGTGAGATCATCCGGATCGGCGGCAAGTCCCCGGAGACTTCCGGCTATGATCTGATGGGCATCATCACGGGCTCCGAGGGGCTGCTCGGCGTCATTACCGAGATCACGGTGCGGATCCTGCAGAAGCCGGAAACCGCGCGGGCCCTGATGGTTGGCTTCGCGCAAGTCGAGGCCGCCGGACAATGCGTCGCCGAGATCATCGGCGCCGGCATCATCCCGGGCGGCATGGAAATGATGGACAAGCCCGCGATCCACGCCGCCGAAGCCTTCGTCCATGCCGGCTATCCGCTCGACGTCGAGGCGCTGTTGATCATCGAACTCGACGGTCCCGGCGTCGAGGTCGATGAACTGATCCGCCGCGTCGAGGCGATCGCGCAAGGCTGCGGCTCGACCACCTGCCAGATCTCGACCTCGGAACGCGAACGCAATTTGTTCTGGGCCGGCCGCAAGGCGGCATTCCCGGCGGTGGGGCGGATTTCGCCCGACTATCTCTGCATGGACGGCACCATTCCGCGCGGCGCGCTGCCGAAGGCCTTGGCACGGATCCGCGATCTCTCGGCCAAATACGGCCTGCGCTGTGCCAACGTGTTTCACGCCGGCGACGGCAATTTGCATCCCCTGATCCTCTACGACGCCAACCAGCCGGGCGAAATGGAAAAGGCCGAGGCCTTCGGCGCCGATATTCTTCGCTGCTGCGTCGAACTCGGCGGCGTGTTGACCGGCGAGCATGGCGTCGGCATCGAGAAGCGCGATTTGATGCCGGAGATGTTCAGCGAGATCGACCTCAATCAGCAGCAGCGCCTGAAATGCGCTTTCGACGCGCAGGGCCTGCTCAATCCGGGAAAAGTGTTTCCGACCCTGCACCGCTGTGCCGAACTCGGCCGCGTGCACGTCCACGGCGGCAAGCTGGCGTTTCCCGAGCTGCCGCGGTTTTAGCGGGGAATTCGAGTTACCTCGCCCGGCTTGCGGCGAGAGATCGAAATTCGCGGTAGCGAATTTCGGGTGAGGGGGACCCTCCACGAGTCGCGCTCGTTGAGAGGGCCCCTCACCCAACCCTCTGCCCGCGAAAGAGCGGGGAGAGGGAGAAGATAGGGCTCGCCTTCGTCGCCCTCACATCAACTGATATTGCGCGCGCTCGCGCTTGGCGAGCAGCGGCAGGGCTTCGCCGGCGATACAGGCCTTGAAATGTGCGCTCTCCTGATGCGCCTTGAAGGCGGCTTCGTCGCGGAAAAGCTCATAGAACAAAAACTGCGCCGGGTTTTCCTTGCCCCTTGAGATCAGAAAAAGTTTAGCACCGGGTTCCTTCTGCGCCTCGGGGAGGAAGCGGTCCAGGATGCCGGCGACCCGGTCGGCCTGTCCTTCGCTCGCTTCCCATTGCGCGACGATCAGCAAGCCGCCGCCGTCGACGGCCTCGCTGACGGTCTTCTTGTCCACTGCATATCGAACCATGGTCATGCTCCTTTGGGTTGATCGGGAGCCCAGGGAATAGACCGTGTCTCGGCCGATATAGTTCGATATGGATCGAAAGATGTCGGTAATTACTTCGATCCTGATCGAAATGTGATGGAGATCGCAGTGCGCGGAAGCCGGCCGGGCGAGGCCTGGACCGAACTGCTGGCTTTCCTCCGCCTTTTGCCGCCCTTGTGTCCCCCATCCAGGGCTTTAGAAGGGTTGGCGAAAGACGGCGGCTCGCGACAAAGGCGGCCGCTTTTTGTACGGCGGCGAGGCAAGGCGACAGACGTGGATACGCTCAGAGTACGTGACGCCGGCGATGTCGAGGAGGTGGTGCGCTCGGCCATCGCCTCCGACCAGCCGCTGGAAATCATCGGCCATGGCTCGAAACGGTCGATCGGCCAGCCGATGGCGACCAATGCGCTGCTCGATCTTTCGGCGCTCAACGCAGTATCGTCCTATGAACCGAACGAGTTGATCATCACGGTGCAGGCCGGCGCGCCGCTTGCCGACGTCAAGTCGCTGATCGATTCCAAGAACCAGCAATTCGCGTTCGAGCCGATGGATACTGCTTCGCTGCTCGGCACGCCGAACCTCGGCACCATCGGCGGCATGATCGGCGCCGGCCTCGCCGGCCCCCGCCGCATCAAGGCCGGCGGCGCCCGCGACCATCTGCTCGGCGCGCATGGGGTGTCCGGCTTCGGCGACAGTTTCAAGGCCGGCGGCCGGGTGGTGAAGAACGTCACCGGCTACGATCTCTGCAAATTGCTGGCAGGATCCTGGGGCACGCTTGCGGTCATGACCGAAGTGACGCTGAAGGTGATGCCGCGGCCGGAAAGCGAACGTACGCTCGTGCTGCGCGGGCTCGACGATATCGCCGCCAACCGGGCGATGACGGCGGCGCTGGGCTCGCCGTTCGATGTTTCGGGCGCGGCCCATGTGCCGAACTCGGCCTTTCGGGCCGGGGCAGGCGGGCTCGGCTCTCTCGGCGTCCAGCGCGAGGCCGTCACCATGCTGCGGCTTGAGGGTATCCTGGCGTCGGCGTCCCATCGCGCGGCAGGGCTCGGCAAGCTGCTGGCGCCGTTTGGGACCGCAGAGATGCTGGAAGATGCCGCTTCCGCCGCGGTCTGGGCTGCCATTCGCGACGTCGAGCCGTTCGCGGCCGCGGGCGCGCTTGGGGCGTGGCCGGTGTGGCGGATCGTCTGCCCGCCGGCCTCGGGCGGCGCGCTCGGCGAAGGGCTGGTACGGGAGACCGGCGGCGACGTGATCTATGACTGGGGCGGCGGCCTGATCTGGGCGGCGCTGCCGCCGAAGCCCGATGCCCAGGCCGCCCTGGTCCGCCAACGCGTCAACGAGGTTTCGGGCCACGCCACGCTGCTGCGCGCTTCCGCCGAGGTGCGCCGCAACGTCGATGTGTTCCATCCGCAGCCGCAGGGACTGGCCGCGCTCAGCGAACGCGTCCGCCAGAGCTTCGATCCAAAGACCATCCTCAATCGCGGCCGCATAATGCGAGGAGCCGTGTCATGAAAACCGAATTCAGCCTCGCCCAACTCGCCGATCCCGATATCGCGGAAGCCGACAAGATCCTGCGCGCCTGCGTGCATTGCGGCTTCTGCACCGCGACCTGCCCGACCTATGTGCTGCTTGGCGACGAACTCGATAGCCCGCGCGGCCGCATCTATCTGATCAAGGAGATGCTGGAAAAGGACCGGCCGCCGACCGCGGAGGTGGTCAAGCATATCGACCGCTGCCTGTCCTGCCTCGCTTGCATGACCACCTGCCCGTCGGGGGTGAACTACATGCATCTGGTCGATCAGGGGCGGGTCAGGATCGAACAGCAATATTCAAGGCCGCTCGCCGAGCGGCTGTTGCGGGCGGCACTCGCCTTTTTGCTGCCACGGCCGCAGTGGTTTCGCGCCGGCATGACGCTGGCGCGGATTGGCCGGCCGCTGGCGGCCCTGCTGCCGACCCCCAAGGCGGCCTCGGCGACCCCGACTTTACTGCGTCGAATCAAGGCGATGCTGGCGCTTGCGCCCGGCCAGCTGCCGCCGCCGGGACCATCCGGGGGCAGCGTTTTCGCAGCTATCGGCGAACGTCGCGGGCGGGTCGCCCTGCTGCAAGGCTGCGCCCAGCAGGTGCTGGCGCCGCGCATCAACCAGGCCGCCATCAACCTGTTGACCCGCCACGGCATCGAGGTCGTGCTGGTCAAAGACGAGCAATGCTGCGGCGCATTGACCCATCATCTCGGCCGCGACGACGACGCGCTGGCCCGCGCCCGCGCCAACATCACGGTCTGGCTTGGGGAAGCCGAGCAGAACGGCCTCGACGCCATCCTGGTGACGACGTCGGGCTGCGGGACCGTGATCAAGGATTACGGTTTCATGCTGCGCGAGGATCGCGATTTCGCAGCATCGGCGGCGAGGATATCGGCGCTGGCAAAGGATATCACCGAATATATCGGCGGACTTCAGCTGCGGCAAAAGCAGCAGCACGGCGACATCGTGGTCGCCTATCACTCGGCATGTTCGCTGCAACACGGACAGAAAATCGGCGAGCTTCCGAAAGAATTGCTTTCCAAGAACGGATTCGTGGTGAAAGATGTGCCTGAGAGCCATTTGTGTTGCGGTTCGGCGGGGACCTACAACATTCTCCAGCCTGACATTGCGAACAAATTGCGCGATCGAAAGGTCGCCAATATTGCGATGGTCAAGCCGGACATGATTGCCGCGGGCAATATTGGATGCATGGTTCAGATTGCCGGCGGCACGTCAGTCCCTGTGGTGCACACGATTGAGCTTCTCGATTGGGCGACAGGCGGTGCCCGGCCAGGATTGAACTGATCGGTGGGCCTCGCCAGAGGCGGACGACTTGAAACGCCGAATAGACATTGATCGGCGACAACAGGAGGATCACGATGGCTAAAGGCAAAAAGAAAAAGAGTGGCAAGAAAACCAAGAGCAAGAAGAGGGTTGTAGCGGCGAAGAAGAAATCCGCGAAGAAAGCTTCCAGGAAGTCCGGCAAGAAGTCGGCGAAGAAGGCGAGGAAGGCCGCGAAGAAAACAGCCAGGAAGGCTGCGCCGAAAAAGTCCGCCAAGAAGGCGAGTGCCAAGAAGGCGAGCGCCAGGAAGAGCCCGGCAAAGGCGGTAGCCAAACCCGCCCCAAAACCCGCTGCCCCAAAACCCGCCGCGCCGAAACCGGCGGCGCCGATGGCCGCACCGGCTCCCGCGCCGGCGCCGGCGGCACCGAGCTGGG
>Ga0075522_10004330_pt1 | contig 10135 bp, 7 predicted proteins | sample NGEPerA_FD_74796 | JGI IMG/M metagenome (GOLD analysis project Ga0075522, IMG submission 74796) | Arctic peat soil microbial communities from the Barrow Environmental Observatory site, Barrow, Alaska, USA - NGEE PermafrostL2-A | ecosystem: Environmental > Terrestrial > Soil > Wetlands > Peat ...
CCGTTGTCGTCGAGATTCGTGATGCTCGGGGCCTCTCCGTAGAGACCCCCGTGAACCGTGGGTCCGAGTACGAGCACGTTGCTCGCCGTCCCGTGATCGGTCCCATTACTTGCATTTGGCTGCACGCGCCGGCCGAACTCGGAGTAGATGACGACGGTCGTGTTTCGGCCTCGGGGTGATCCGGCAATTGAGGCCATGAAGCCGCTCAGTGCCCCGTCAAGTTGCGCGAGGTTCTGATTCTGCGTCGTCAACTCGCCAGAGTGCGTGTCGTAGCCTCCCTGGTTCACGGCATACGCGGTGGTTGGCGACCCTGCCCGGATCAGCTCGGACACGATAGCGAGCTGTGTCCCGACGTCGCCGACGTCTGAGGAGTAGGTAGGTGGCGCTTCCGTGCGCATCGCGTCGGCGGCGTCCTTTGAGACCTTGAGCATGTTGACGCCCGCCTGGGCTGCCGCATTGTCGAGTGCACTCACGCGCGGCGCTGGGCGCTGGAGCTCGTGGTAGTAGGCGAGGAAGCGTGCGTCGGCCTGGGGCAGCTGCCCCTGCGGCTGGGTCGTGTCCTGAAGCGCCGCAGCAGTGCGGCGGTCACCTGCCATCGCCGGCAACACCGTCGGCCCGATCGAGCAAGCCTGGAGCACGTCGTTGCCGGTACGGTCCAGCCACCTGCCGAGCCATCCCGAGGAGACATCCCCGCTGATCGATCCACTCTGCCAGATGTCCATCGACTGGAAGTGGCTAAGGCTCGCGTTGGGGTAGCTGACGCCACGTACGATCGCCAGCTGGCCCGCATCCCACACCGCCTTGAGAGCGGTGAGCGATGGATTGAGACCGAAGCCGTTGCCGAGCGAGAGTACCTTGTCGGGCGCGATCGCCACCGAGCCGCGTTGGGATGCGTAGGCCGAATCGCCGATCGGAATCACCGTGTTCAGCCCATCGTTTCCACCGTAGAGAGTGAGGAGCACCAATGTTCCCTCGCCGGCTGCGCTCGCGGCAGCCGCCTCGGCACCCTTGGCCTGTGTGCGAGGTCGTGTCGTAGTGGGACGGAGGGCGCGCGGCATGGCGGTCGCGGCGCTGACCGTGAGCGCCCCTGCCAAGAACGTCCGTCGATCTATCTCTCGGGGCATGGCTCCCACTCAGTTCGTAATGTTCTCTGGCGCGGTCAGCGCCAGCGGGACGAGACGGGTGAAGTCGTCACGGACGTGCTGTAACAGCGCATTGGTCCGGGGCGTCCAGTTTTGAATACCGAGCATCTCGCCGAGCACGGCGACGCGTGATCCTCCAGCGGTCTCTTGGATCGACGAGACGTGCGCGACCTCGCTGACGGTCTGGACGAAGTTCAACTGCGCAAGGCTCGCGGCGGTCGAGAGCCAGTACTCGTTGTTCCCCCAGCCACCCACCGTCGGCGGGTTGAAGGGGATCTGCCCGAGGTTCGTGAGCACCCAGAGCAGGTAGCCCGCGCCCCCTTTGCTCTTGAAGGACTCGGTCCGGAGATTCAGTCCCCGCATGATCCCGGCTACCCATTCGACCGGCTGCTTCACGAGACCCTGCTGGGCCCGAACCGAGGTGAAGTTCGGGTGCATGAAGATCGCCCGCAAGAGATTGGTCATGTTCAGGTCCGACGCGTATCCAGGCGCGAGGTCGCTCACGACCGGGTCGCTCGGCTTCACCGGGTACGCCAGAAAACTCCACATCCGAGCAGGGACCCAGCGGTGCGAGGCCTCGGTATGGGTCACGATACGAACGACGTCTTGTCCCGCAAGGTTCCCGCGGTGCCCAAGCAGCGTCTTTTCTCCAAAGTCGTGTGCCCAGGTGTTGAACTGGAATCGTCCGCTCGGATACGCGATCGACCAGCCAGTAAGCGCACGAGAGGCCTCGCGGACGTCTCGCTGGGAGTAGTTGCCGATTCCCATCGTGAACCGCTCCATCAGCTCCCTGCCGAAGTTCTCATTCGGCGACTGACGCTGGTTGGAGCTGAGGTCGAGCCAAGTCAGCATCGCGGGATCGAGCGAGAGCGCGAGCGCGAGCTCATCGAATGGCCCAGGGCCTTTGGTGCGGAGTATCTGGTTCTGCGTGTGCATGTAGATCGGCATGCCGACCTTTGAAATCGCGGTCGGGAACTGACCGTGCAAAAGCAGCGTCAGCTTCTCGCGAAGCGGCGTCGGTGTCGTCGCCATCTTCTCGACCCACCACGCAACGAGATTCACGTACTCGTCGTAGGTGTCTCCGCCATGGCCCGTGTTGAGCGCCTCGGCGCTTGAGAGATGCGGAAGGACGGGCGTGTTCGGGTCCGGCGCGGTCAGACCTGCAAGCAGCTCCTCAACGGTGTGCTCGTAGCCGGCGGCGGACCCTGCATCTAGCTGAGCGCTCGTCGCGCCGAATCCCGCGCGCCGGTACAGATATCCGATAAGTGCGCGATCGCTGCTCACATCTGCTCCGTACGACGTTTCATGTCAGGACGAATGCCGGCACTCCAGACCTTCTTTGGCGCAGGCGCCGCGGGTATCAAACCAGGTGAGCGCTCCACACCATCTCCAACGACACGTAGGCGGGGGAACTTGAGTACTTCCTCATCTCGAGATTGAGACCTTCCTACTCGCGAGGCCTGACGGGGCGCCAGCTAGTCGTGCGGCGCGACCGGCCCATCACGGGCGACAAAGCGCAAGTTCTGTACTCAAGGCCGGGTAGATCCAAGTATCCGAGCAATGGCGTGGCTAAACCACAGCGGGCAGACTCGCGGCGAGATCTGGCGCAACGGTGCAGACTTGGCCCGCAAAGAGGTCACCGATCAAGGGGGCGGACGTGAGCGAGAGCGCTGAAGTGGTCGTGGTGGGCATGGGTCCCGGCGGGGAGGACGCCGCGGGACGCCTCGCCAAGGCTGGACTTGACGTCATCGGCATCGACGCCGAACTTGTCGGTGGCGAGTGCCCATACTGGGGGTGCATCCCTTCCAAGATGATCATCCGGGCAACGAACCTCCTCGCCGAGGCAGGCCGGATCCCCGGCATGGCAGGCACCGCCGAAGCTCACCCCGACTGGACACCGGTTGCTGCACGCATCCGCGAGGAGGCGACGGACAACTGGGATGACGCCGTAGCGGTGAAGCGGTTCGAGGATGCGGGAGGCCGATTGGTTCGCGGCTGGGCGCGCCTCGACGGCGGGACCCGGGTCGTCGTCGGTGATCGCACCTTCGAAGCGAGCCGTGCCGTCGTAGTCGCGACTGGGACCAGGCCGTGGATCCCACCGATAGCCGGCTTGGCCGAGACGCCCTACTGGACCAACCGGGAAGCGATCGAGGCCGAGGAAGTGCCCAGCTCGCTCGCAGTGCTCGGTGGCGGCGCGATCGGGGTCGAGCTCGCGCAGGCGTTCTCACGATTTGGTGCGAACGTCATCGTCATCGAGGCGGCGCACTCACTTGTCGGTCTGGAAGAACCCGAGGCAGGATCGATGCTCGCCGAGGTGTTCGCCGCGGAAGGTATCGAAGTCCTCACCGACTGCGCGGTCACAGCGGTTTCCCATGACGGCGAGCGTTTCACGATCACGCTCGGATCCGGAAGAGTTGTCGATGTCGAAAAGCTGCTCGTCGCGGTGGGCAGGCGAGTCGATCTTTCCCGGCTGAATTCCTCCTCGATTGGGATCGACGAGAGCGCTCGAAGCCTCCCCGTCGACGACCACTTACGCGTGCACGGAGTCGACCGTGTGTGGGCACTCGGCGACATCACCGGGAAGGGTGCCTTCACGCACATGTCGATGTACCAGGCCGACATCGTCGTCAATGACATACTCGGCGGCGAGGTCGTCCCTGCCGACTACCGGGCGGTCCCGAGAGTCACCTTCACCGATCCAGAGATCGGCTCGGTAGGCCTGAGCGAACGCGATGCGCGTTCGGAGGGACTCGTTGTGCGCGTCGGCTCCGCACCGATACCAGAGTCAGCTCGTGGATGGATCCACAAGACTGGTAACGAGGGCTTCGTCAAACTGGTCGAGGACGCCGAGCGTGGGATCTTGGTCGGCGCTACCTCAGCAGGGCCCTGGGGTGGGGAAGTGCTCGGCCTGTTGACACTCGCGGTCTACGCCGAGATTCCGACGCATCGCCTCCGCCACATGATCTACGCCTACCCGACGTTTCATCGAGCGATCGAAACCGCGCTTGGCAACCTCGCCGAATAGCTGGCCAGAACTCGCATCGAGGAACGCCAGGACGCCGCTGAGCGCTTCGAAACCAAACGACGAGTCAGACCAGCTAAGAAGAACCGTGAAGGCTGGACAAGAGGTCCGCCCGGAGATGGCTCAGCGGCACCATGCAGGCAACTTGTGGCCCGGTAACATCGCTCCGACATGCGCATCGCGGGAGCCGTCCTCGGGGTTCTGATCGTGCTCTCGGTGTGGATGAGCGTCGTCGTGACCCTCATCATGGCCGCAATTCCGAGGGTGGCGCGTCAACTACGAGACCCCTACGTACCTCATCGCGTGGAACCTCGACGCCGTCCCGTCACTCTGGTCAGGACCTCGCCAATTCGATACGGCCGCAATTGGACCCGGGTGGTTCGTCAACCGCACACCTCAAAACCCAAGCGGCGAACGTCGGCCGCCAGGTGCCACAGACAGCCAACACTGACCGTGCTCAGTCGACGAAACTCGTCCGCTTCGCTCGCGCGTGCCGAACGACGGCAGGTCGCGAGCCGTCACCGACTTCCTGGCGCGATGGGCGCGCTCAGCCAGGCTTGGCTGCTTCGCGGACGCGCGCTCCCGCGAACGAGGCGCGCGACGTGAGTGCAGCAGACGGCGGAGTGGACGCGGCACCGGACCGAGATGACGGTGGTGGCGTCGACTCGCGGGCTCTCGCCGTCACCGCGAGCCGGAACGTCGATGTGGGAGGAGCGCCGGTCCGTCGGGCACTCCCACAACGCGGGCGCCGCACCGTAGGCGCGTGGTGTTTCGCCGATCACATCGGGCCGATGCAGACAACCGACCACCACGGTCTCGACGTCGGACCTCACCCCCACATCGGCCTACAGACCGTCACCTGGCTGGTCGAAGGTGAGCTACTCCACCGCGACAGCCTCGGCTCGGAACAAATCATCAGGCCTGGGCAGCTCAATTTGATGACCGCAGGCCAGGGCATAGCCCATGCCGAGGAGTCGACCGGCCACTACCAGGGACCGCTGCACGGCGTTCAGCTCTGGATCGCACAGCCTGATGCGACGCGTCATACCGCTCCAACTTTCGAGCACTACGACGAACTTCTGACCCTCGACCTCGACGGCGGCGTCGCAACCGTGCTCATCGGGTCCCTCGAGAGCGCGAAAAGCAACGCGCGCCACGACACCGAGTTGGTCGGCATCGAGCTTGCGCTTGACCACCGCACCACCGTTCCGCTTCGCGAGGAATTCGAGTACGCGCTTCTCGTCATGGAAGGAGGTCTGCGCGTCGACAACGTGGCGCTCTCGGGTGGCCAGCTCGGCTACCTCCGCGCCGGACGTGGCGAGGTGGCGATCAACGTCACGGCGTTCACGCGGGCGATGCTGATAGGCGGAACCCCGTTCGAAGAACAGATCCTTATGTGGTGGAACTTCGTGGCCCGGACGCACGAAGAGGTCGATGCCGCGTTCCGTTCGTGGGAGCAAGCCGATGACCGGTTCGGATCCGTTGCGAGCTCGTTGGAGCGCATCACGACGAGCAGCCCGCTTTGGCAACAGAACGGTCGAAGCTGACTCATCCTCGACAAGTCGCGTTCGAGAATGCCACGACGGCCACGCTTCGAGTTACCCAACCCTTCGATCCCGAACCGGGCAGACCGAGAACAGAGAACACGCTCACTTGAGAGAACCAAGGCGGGCGTGGCTGTGCGCGGCGGGCGCCCTCCTACCTTGCTACTGCGGCGCTATTGCGGCGCTATTGCGGCGCCTTTCGGAGCTTGAAGATCGCACCGGTCGGATCGGCGACGGTCGCCAGCTGGCCGTAGGGCGTGTCTTGGGCCTCGTCGACGACCGAGCCACCGAGCGCCGTCACCTTGGCGACTGCTGCAGCGACGTCCTCGACGTCCCAGTAGACCGACCACTGCCCCGGCGAGCCCTCGGGAAGAAATGCCGAGGCGTCCATGATTCCTGCCACCTCCGCCGTCTGGTCAGTTGGTACCAAGGTGGAGTATCGGAACTCATCGCTGTCACCCATCACGTTCGAGTCCAAACGGAACGTCGAACGGTAGAAGTCCACAGCAGTTGCGAAGCTAGAGGTCATCATTTCGAACCAACTCGGCGCTCCGGGCTCTTCGAGGACGGAGAAACCCGCAAATGCGTGCGGCTCCCAGACCCCGATCGGTACTCCCGTCGGATCAATGAGCGTCGCCTGCACACCGAGATCGGCGACCTCCATAGCCGGCTGAACCACCTGAGCACCAGCGGCCTCGGCGCCTTGCAACGTCTTGCCGATGTCGTCGGTCGCTAAGTAGATCTTCCAGGTGTTGTCCGCTGGCACGTCGCCCATGTCACCCATGCCACCAGCTACCGGAGCGCCTTGGCGAGCGAACATGAAGTAGCCGCCGAACTCCGGCGAGGCCTCAAGCGCTTCCCATCCAAAGAGCTCGCTGTAGAACTTCCGGCTCCCTTCCACGTCAGACGTCCAGAGGTCCGCCCAACACGGAGATCCAATCGGTGCGGCGTCACGACTCGGCATAGTCACTCCTTACTCGTTCCAGTGCCAAAGTACAGCACTCGGGAAACGGCCGCGAGTGGGGAATTGCTGCGGCCAGCGGATGCTCGACTTGGAGGAGCCACCATGGCCCCTCCAAGGCGACGTCGATTCGGCATCTGAGCGAGACGTGAATGGCTAAGCGGGCGGTCCCGACTGCAGCACGACCGTCGTGGTGTGACTCGTCCCCGAGCTGTCCGTCCAGCCCAGTTCAACCTTGTCGCCAGGGTGCAGCGGCACGAGCAGGTGGGTGAGCGTCGTTTGGGAGTCGACGGTCTGGCCGTCGAAGGAAGTGATCACGTCTCCAGCGACCAACCCTGCGTTCGCTGCAGTCCCACCGGCTACAACGCCGGAGATCGTGGCCCCTGAGGTGGTCGATCCACCCGAGCCCCCGAAGTAGCCGCCGATGCCACCCGCGTCTGACGCAGGCGACCCCACCATCACTCCGAGAAACGCCGTCGCACCGACGTGAATCGTGCTCGTACCCTGACCCGATTCGATCTGCTTGGCGATACTCTCCGCCTTGTTGATCGGTATCGCGAACGCCTCCGTGGGTTGTGACTGCCCTGAAAACTCGAACGTGGATCCGTTCGAGCCTGCCGTATCGATGCCGAGTACCTGACCAGAGCTGTCCACAAGCGGACCGCCCGAGTCACCCGGCTGGACATCGGCGTTGACACCGATTAGGCCAGTGAGCTGCTCACTTATGCCATCTAGTGCGTCCGATGCATTCACCGACTGGTTGAGGCCCGTGATCGAGCCACCCGCGCTCGTCGGCGTGCCCCCCGTTCCTCCGGCATTTCCGACCGCCACGATCGCCTCACCGACGGTGGCGTTCGAGGAGTTGCCGATCGACGCAGTCGCTAGGCCCGACGCGTTCTGCAACTGGATGAGGGCGACGTCAGCACTGTCGTCGTAGCCAAGAACCGTGGCTGTGTACTTCTTTCCGTTTCCAAGGTCCGTGACCGTGATCGACGTCGCGCCGTTGACTACGTGGTTGTTGGTGAGCACCTCACCGGTGGAGGTGAGCACGATCCCTGTGCCCGCGCCTGCTGCATGCTGATAGCTGAACGTCGAGTTGACGTCGACAATCCCAGGGGTGACCTTCGCGCCGATTGCGCTCACGTTGGAGGGGGCTCCGCTGCCTGCAGTCGGCAAGGCCGAGCCCGATCCACTCGACGAGCTGCCTGATCCAAAAGAACCTCCCGAGCCCGGACCGAATCCGCCGCCAAACGGGTTGCTAGTACCGCCATTCGTCGGACCTCCTGAGCTCGGCGTGCTGACACCGCCTGAAGGGACGCCACCGTTAGCCGTTGTCGTAACCGTTGACGTAGCGCCTTCCACAGCGATGCCGATGCCGATGCCGGCGCCCGCCGCAGCCAGCAGGCTGACTGCGCTGAGCAGTATCGGGACTCGACGCCGCGATGCGCGCGAACGCGACGCCGGCTCCCCGCCGGCCGTGGGTCGCTCGGGGGACCCCGGAGCCCACTGCGCAGCAGTTACCCCGGATCCGTCCACCTGGTTCTCTACTGTCGTCGGGACCCACCAACTCTGTTCGGGTATCCAGGAGGTGTCTTCGTCGTCTGCGTTCATATCCATGGCCAGCTCCAGTTCGTTCAGGCCTACAGAGCCATTTAACCGGCACTTGTTGTGAATCGTGTGAGAGCTTCCTGAGAGCTTGCGGCGAGTACCCGGCCTCGTCGTACCTCGGCTCGCGCGGTTCGACCCACGCTTTCGTGGCACCTCCGCTGAGCTGACGGCGTCCTCGAGCATCGGCGCCAAGGGCTAGCCCTCGCGCCATCCGACGCCGAGTGCCACGGCTGCGAACCCTGCACCGGCAGCGGCCATGAGGAGCTCCAAGCGAGAGAGTGCCGCCAGGTAGAGGGCCCTCGGGTCGGCTGGATATGTGCCTCTTCAAAAGATTCAAACGGGTGCGGGCTCAAACAGAGGCGTCATCCCGGGACGCTAAGTCAACCCGTTAGCCGACCGCGTGCGCACTGCGAAGACCGCATAACTTGCCGGGAATTTCTTCGCCTCTCGTACGTGAGCGGGGCAGTTGGCACCTGTTTGCAGCCTCGCCTCGGGCTCTCGCGATTCGACCACGTCGCGGCTACACAGCCACGAGCGCACTTAGGCGAGCTGCACCTGCGTCCACAAGACCCGTACGAGCAGCGCGCCCTTGTGGTTCGCGATGGCGACCTCTGACAGCAGATGAGCGACCGCTTCTATCGGTCCCTCCGGTGGGACCGTCGAAGAGCCGATCGCATGCGCGATCTCAACGCCGCACGTCATCAACTCAAGCGTCCGGGTCGGTAGGTAGGGCAGAAGGCGCATGCCGCCGAATTGGGTACCAACCAGCGCATCGTCAGGTGCTGCATGCACAGGTGCGAGAACCTGGGCTGCCAGATCCGCCACGATGCTCGCCGGGTCACCACTTTGCAGTCGCTCGAGTGCCTCGGCGCCTCGGCGCTGAATCCCAGCAGCAGTTTCTGCGTCCACCGGCTTGCTCCGGACGAAGTAGCCAACCGTGTTGTGTATCTCCTCTACTTCAGCTCCTGCGGCGAGGAAATCTCGAGTAGTCGTCAGCGGACGGCTGCCCTGGGCGGCGACTGCCAGCACGCTCTGGGTGCCACGGGCCGGCAAGGACCATTGGTCCGAGGTGACCTCGGATACCACCTGTACGTAAAAAGCGACAGCTTCGTCGAAGTCCGATCTTGGCGTTCCCACACTCTCTCCCCACTCAACCTACGACACCAGCAATCCACCGATGTCACGAGCCACGCAATCTGACTACTGCAATACAACTCGACCGATTCCAGCTAGTCGACGCTATACAAAGCGCACCCTCTTGGATCTGCCGATGACGCTAGAGCGGAGGCGCCGCACCGGGACGAAGGCGGCAATGCGATGCACCCGCGTCGCGGGAGGTCTTCGCTGGCCGACAAGGTCCCAGGCGCCGAATCGATGCATCGAATTCTCCCGCACGATCCGACGCGGATCGTGCGAGTGACTCAGTGCTATGTGCCCAGCCTTCATTGGCGCATTACTTAGACCGAAGTGGTCATCCCTGAATCGTCCACTTCCACCGACGGAGTCCACATCACCTCATCCTCAACACCTTCCTTGGAAAGGCGGGTCGTATTGAGTGAGGAGATGATCTGATCGACCGACGCGCCGTCAAGACGACCTGCCTTCGGCACGACGAGCGTGTCCGGGAACTCCTGACGGATTTCCTTCATCAAGAACGGCTCTTCTGGCTCGATGCCAGTAGCGAGGTTCTTCGCCATCTTCAGCAGTCTCCGACGGACTCCGATGATCTCGCGGTCAGAAGCAACCAGGTGCTCGCGCTCTCGCTTCGCGATCGCTCCCCACTGGTGCTCGATCATCATCAGGTCCTGGGTCGGGAAGGGCACCACACCTGAGTAGTTGAATTGGCGCTGCAGCACCG
>Ga0075522_10004331_pt1 | contig 10135 bp, 10 predicted proteins | sample NGEPerA_FD_74796 | JGI IMG/M metagenome (GOLD analysis project Ga0075522, IMG submission 74796) | Arctic peat soil microbial communities from the Barrow Environmental Observatory site, Barrow, Alaska, USA - NGEE PermafrostL2-A | ecosystem: Environmental > Terrestrial > Soil > Wetlands > Peat ...
TCGTGCCACGAACCCGCCGCCAGCGCAATACGGCTTTTGTTAGGATCGCCGCCCCGCCATCAATCGCCGTGCCGAACGGCATTAACGAAGTGTAACACGCCGGCGGCTCGCCAATGGCGCTGGATGCTGGGCCGGGACGACAGCCCGTGGTATCCGCCGATGTGATTATATCGCCAGGAGCGTGTTGGAGACTGGGAATCGGCATTTGGGCGGATCGCGCGGAATTTGAAGGTTTGAAATTGAACAAATCATTTCATTCCTCGGCACGGCGTCTCACGCGGCTTCCACAAATTCCGCTTCCTGCTCCGGCGCCACCCTTCCCGCCCGCAGATCGTCATCGTACTGGTGCCGCCAGTCGAGAAATCGATCCACGGTGGCGTGAAAATCAGCCGGGGAATCAATCTCGCGCATCGGGTCACGCAGCGCCCGGCACGGGTTCATCTGTTTAGCATACCAACTCACCCGCTTGCGGAACTCCAGCACGGCACATCGCTCGTTGCGGAATCGCCGAAGGTGCTCGAAGTGGTCGCGCATGAGCTGGCATTTTTGCTCGATGCTGGGCGCGTGAGGAACCAGCCCGGTGGTGAGATAACTCCAGGTGTCGCGGAAAATCCAGGGCATGGACAGCGCTCCGCGGCCGATCATGACGCCGGCGCAGCCGGTGGCGTCGATCATTCGGCGGGCGTCCTGGGGGGTGCGGATGTCGCCGTTGCCGACGACGGGGATGCGCTTCACCGCCGACACCACGCTGGCGATGCCGTCAAGGCGGGCGGAGCCGGAAAACTTCATTTGGGTGGTACGGCCATGGATGGTGATGAGCTGAATGCCGGCGCTTTCAAGGCGGCTGGCCAGGGTCGGGGCGACCAGGCAGGTATCATCCCACCCCAGCCGCAGCTTGGCGGTGAGCGGCGTGTGGTGTAGCACGGCGGCGATCTTGTCAACGATGCGCAGGGTGCGATCCGGGTCGCAGAGCAATTTGCTGCCGCCGTCGCGCTTGGTGATTTTATCCACGGGGCAGCCCATGTTGATGTCGATGACATGCGCGCCGCGGTCCTCGGCCCAGCGGGCGGCTTCGCAGAGGCGATCGGGGTCGCCGCCGTACAACTGCATGCACAACGGCGAATCCTCGGGGCACGTCGCGGCCAGTTCCATGCTGCGCTTGGTTTCGCGCAGCACGCCTTCGGGGCACAGCAGGTCGGTACACGCCATCCCCACGCCCCCGCACGACCGCGCCACCAGCCGAAAACTCACGTCGCAATACCCGGCGATCGGCGCCAGCAGCAGATTCGTGGCAAGCTGAATATTTCCAATTCTCAGCGGTTCCATAAACGACATACTATACAATGCCCGACTCAATCAACCACGCCCGCGCTTCGGCGGCATCGTTGCAAATGAGAAAAACCTCCTGCACGGTTCCCGTTCCGTTATACAAGCATTTCAACCCGGCGGACGTAGGGTACTGCACGCGGAACGATGGCGGCGTCTTTCCGCGGCGCACCTTGATGCGGCCCGGGACGATGCGCGAAACGTGCGGACATTCCGCGACGATGCGGTTGAGGATGTCATCGAGCCCCCCGACGCGCCCGTGCTGCCGCTTGATGCGCCCGAACTTCATGCGGAGATCATATCGCCGGCTGGCGGAAAGTATTATTCGCGCTTGAACCGGCCGGAGCGTTGAAATACGAGGATGCGCCGAGCGGGTGTGCAAATGTTTTGACGTGACACGGGCGTCCCGCCCGTGCGGATTGGCTGGATAATCGAGAGATCGACGCAATTTGCGTGCGACGCTCACGCGCACGGGCGGGACGCCCGTGTCACAATCAAGGTTTGCGATTCCTGGCGGCGCGCCCCCCGCAGTTCCTGCGTACTTATGTCCGCCGCCGAACCTGATCACGCGCAACAGCACCTGATCGCGAATCGCTATTGTTTGTGCCCGCGGATCGGCAGTGTCACCAGTTGCCGCGCCGGCTGCGTCGCCAGCGACCCGCTGCGAAACGGCTCCAGATCGAGGGCGACAAAGCGATAGCCTGCCGCTCGCACGCCGGCGACGATCGCTTCCCGAAGCTCGATGGCGCGGGACAGGTCTTGAGCGGAAAGTTCGACGCGGGCGAGCTGCCCGTGATGCCGAACGCGAAACTGCGTGAAGCCCAGATCGAAAAGCACATCCTCGGCGGCATCAATCTGCCCGAGCAACTCGGGAGTGATCGCAACCCCCGTCGGCACGCGCGACGCCAGGCACGCCGTGGCCGGCTTATCCCACGCCGCAAGCCCCAGATGCCGGGCCAGATCGCGCACATCCTGCTTCACGAGGCCCGCCTCGAGCAGGGGCGATCGCACGCCAAGCCGGCGGGCGGCGGCGATGCCGTTGTGATGATCAGAAATATCCTCCGCATGCACCCCATCCGCCACCGCCGACCAACCCTCGTCCCGCGCCAGCGCAATGAGTCGTCCAAACAGCTCGGATTTGCAAAAGAAACAGCGGTCCGCCCCGTTGGCGGCATAGCGGGCATCGTCGCCTTCAAGCGTGTTCACGAGCCGGCAGACAACCCCCATCTGCTCGGCCAGCTTAACGGCATGCCGCATCTCCCGGCGCGGCAAACTTGGAGAAACGCCCAGGCACGCCTGCGACCGCTCCCCCAGTTCCTGATGCGCGATCAGCGCGACAAGCGCGCTGTCCACGCCGCCGGAGTAAGCCACGAGCAATGAACTGCAGGCGCGGATGATTTCGCGCAGGCGCTGTAGCTTAGCAGCCGGCGGCGCTGGAATCGGCTCACTCGGATTCATTTTGGTCCCCCGCGCTGGCCTTTGCGTTGATTGCCGCTGCCATGTGCCCGGCGCCGTACCCATTGTCGATGTTCACCACCGCAACGCCCGGCGAACAACTGTTAAGCATCCCGAGCAACGCCGCCAATCCATTGAAGCTCGCGCCATATCCCACCGAGGTTGGCACCGCGATCACCGGCGCATCAATCAACCCCGCGACAACCCCCGGCAGCGCGCCCTCCATCCCCGCCACCACAATGACGACATTGGCGCCGCGCAGTTGCGGAAGATGATGCAGCAGCCGCTGCAAGCCCGCGACGCCGACATCATGAATGCACAGCGGCACCTCGCCCATGAGATCCAGCGTCAGCGCCGCCTCCCGCGCCACCGGCAGATCGCTCGTGCCCGCCGACAATAATACCACACCTTTGCGCCGCGGCGCATCGGGCAGCCGATCGAGCCAGATCGCGCCGGCAATCTCATCAAAGCAGGCGTCCGCAACCTGCGCCCGCGCCGCCTCATAATGTGCCGGCGTCGCCCGCGTTCCCAGCACCCGCGGCCCCCGCGCCGCAAGACGCGCAAAAATTTCCGCGGTCTGCGCCGGCGTTTTCCCGGCGCAATAAATCACCTCGGCACATCCCCGCCGCATCTGGCGGTGATGATCGATCTTGGCAAACTCGATATCCTCAAACGGCAGCGCCCCCAGCGCCGCGCATGCCTCCTCGACCGTCTGCTCGCGCCGGGCGACGCGGGTGAGAAGCGAATGAAGCGATGTGTCGTTCCACATATTGGCCGCCTGCCAGCATAAGGTGCGGCGCATGGCAAACCAACGGTGGAAATTTCGCGCCCATGCGCCGACCGCGCGAATTCGGCCGGCCCGCACATCGGCGCGGCTACGATGCCAGGGAAAACGGCCCGACGTTGAGGTGGTATTTTTCGATATACGCGGTCGCGGCCGTGGCATCCATGGGCGGGCTGAAGAAGTACCCCTGAGCCTTGTTGCATTCCATCGTTTGCAGCATCGCGGCCTGGTCCGCGGTCTCGATCCCTTCGGCCACAAGAGACATGCCCAAATTCCTGGCCAATGTGACAATCGCGCAGATGACGGCGGCATAGTCGCGCCGTTCGCCAAGGCTCTGCACGAAGCTTTTGTCGATTTTGATGCCGGTCAGCGGAAGCTGATGGAGGCAACTCAGAGATGAGTAGCCGGTCCCGAAGTCGTCCATATAGATCCGCACGCCCATCGCAAAGCGACACGATGGGCTGATAGTGCAATACCAGCTCGTTTCGCTCGACCGCGTGGCGCAGATCGTTTTCCAATTCCAGGCGGACCGCGACCTGCTCGTGCATCACGCGGTCGAACAGCGCATATCGGGCCTTGCCGGCCGCCTTCGCGTGATACATGGCGGTGTCGGCATCGCGCAACACCTCGTCGGCGTTTTTGTAATCCAGCGCGCTGGTGGTGATGCCGATGCTCACGGTGCTCGTGACCGTATGACCCATGAGTTCGTAGGGTTGGCACAGTACTTCGAGCAGTCGCGCGGCGATTCGAGCCGCGTCGGCAGGTTCTTTCAAGTCCTGGGCCAAAACCACGAATTCATCGCCGCCGAGCCGCGCGGCGGTGGAAGTTTGGCTTCGGCCCACCGAGTCGGCCGCGCGCATCGTATGGGAAAGCCTTATCGCAACTTCTTTGAGCAGTTCGTCGCCGATTTCGTGGCCCAGGCTGTCATTGACGAGCTTGAACCGGTCGAAATCCAGAAAGAACAACGCAAAATGAGACTCGGGACTGCGCACCCGCCGATTGATCGCCTGGTTGATCCGATCCTGTAGCAGCGCGCGATTCGGCAGACCGGTGAGCCGGTCGTGGAGGGCGGCATGCACCAGCTCTGTGGTGCGCTGCTCCACCATGCTTTCCAGTTCGTTCATCTTGATCAGGGCCTTGCGTTTGAGCGCCCATTTTTCGCTGAGCGATGCGGCGATCTGCGATACCTCCAGCGGATCAAACGGCTTCTTGAATAGCGACTTTCCCTGCAACGGCGACCATTGCCTTTGAGCGCGGGTTGAGTAGGATAATCCCTGATGCTAACGCGGGCGTAGCTCAATGGCAGAGCGCCAGCCTTCCAAGCTGGCTGTTGTGGGTTCGACTCCCATCGCCCGCTCTCGCGGTGGAACTGGCCGGACGGGTTGGATATTCTTGCGGCATGATGGCGTCTTTTGCTGCCGAGCCGAGAAATCCCGCTGGCATTTCCAGTGCCGCGCCGCGGGTGGTGATCGTTGGCGGTGGGCTGGCGGGGATGGCGGCGGCGGTGGTGCTGGAGTCCGCAGGGGCGGCGGTCACTCTCATCGAATCGCGCAAGGCCCTGGGCGGCCGCGCCAGCTCGTTTGAAGATCCGCAAACCGGCGAGGTGCTGGACAATTGCCAGCATGTATTGCTCGGCTGCTGCACAAACCTGCTGGACTTTTATCGCCGGCTGGGCGTGGCGCATCTCATTGGTTACGAGCGAACGGTTCATTTCGTGGATCCGCAAGGCCGCCGGCACCAGCTTGCCGGCATGCGCGGATTGCCGGCGCCGCTGCATCTGGGATTCTCGATGGCGCGCTTTGGCGCGCTCACATTAAGAGAGCGAATCGCGGCTTCCAGGGCGATGCTCGCCATGATGCGGTTGGGGACCAGCGGCCGGCTCGCGCTGTCCGATACTTCATTTGGCCAATGGCTCGACAAGCACGGCCAATCGCAGGCCCTGGTGGAAAAGCTATACGATCCGATCCTCGTCGGCTCCTTGAACGAAGATTGCCGCAAGGCCAGCGCGGCTTACGCCATTCAGGTATTCCAGGACGCCTTGCTTTCAAATGCCCGCGGTTATGTGATTGGATTGCCGAACGGTCCGCTGGGAGAACTGTATGCCGACGTTCCGTGCCGGGACGTGCGGCTGGCGACACGGGCGGGCAAGATTCGATTCGCGGGGAAAAGCGCGGTCGGCGTTGAGTTGGCCGGCGGAGAGTTTCTGCCTGCCGATGCCGTCGTGTTGGCAACCAACTATCACGCGGTGATGCGCTGGATTCCCGAGGAACTGGCCAGCGCGGACGAGCGGTTCGCGCATCTTGGCGAGCTGCAAAGCGTGCCGATTTTGGGGGCGCATTTGTGGTTTGATCGCCCGGTGCTGCATGACAAACACACCGCCTTTTTGCAGGGACCGTTGCAGTGGCTTTTCAAAAAAGATGAAGAGGGAAAGGCCGTGCATGGCGTGATCAGCGCGGCCCGCGAATGGGTGGATGTGCCGCGCGAGGAGGCGCTGCGGCAATTCGAGCGGCAGATCCGCGCGGTCTTCCCGCAGGCGCGGGAGGCAAAGCTATTGCGCGGCGTGATCGTCATCGAAAAGCGCGCGACGTTCTCCCCGCTCCCAGGCATCGACCGCCTGCGTCCCCGGCAGGCCCCGCCAGCGGGCGGCATTGAGAACCTCTACCTGGCCGGTGATTACACCCTCACGGGATGGCCGGCGACGATGGAAGGCGCGGTGCGCAGCGGATACCTGGCGGCCAGCGCGGTGTTGGAGGGCGTTTCATCGCGCTTCCGCGTCACAAATGGCAAGACTTTTTTGGTGGATGACCTTCCGAGGCAATGGCCGGCGCGGGTGTTTACTCATACCGCAGCACCGAATGCACGCCGGTGGGTCCGAGCTTGTCGCTTCCGTGAAGACCGGCCAGTTCGATGAGCACCGCGATGCCGGACAGTTCTCCGCCGAGGCGTTGCACCAGGTCGCAGCAGGCTTTCATGGTGCCGCCGGTGGCCAGCAGGTCGTCCACCACCAGCACACGCTGGCCCTTGACGATGGCGTCGGCGTGCATTTCCAGGGCATCCTTGCCGTATTCCAGATCGTAGCTTTGGCTGATGCGCGTGTGCGGAAGTTTGCCGGGCTTGCGGACGATGACAAAGCCCGCCGACAGGCAGCACGCCACCGCCGTGCCGAAAATAAATCCCCGGCTCTCCGCGCCGACGACCAGGTCGATCCCTTTGCCGCGAAATGGATTGGCCAGCAGTTCCACCGCCAGCGCCAAGCCGGAGGCGTCAGCAAGCAGGGGGGTGATATCGCGGAAAAGAATGCCCGGCTTGGGGAAATCCGGGATGTCGCGGATCAACCGCCGGAGTTGCGACTGGGAATCGATCATGACGGGATTGTAAGCATATCGGGGGGATTGCGAAGAGGTTGGCCCTCGGAGCAATCGCCGCGCGGCGAGGCGCGATGAGCGCGGCCGATTTGTGGCACCGGCGGCACGCCCGTGGTGCGGCTGGCGTGTCGGGCAGCGTTAAGTTCATGGGCGGGCTGCCCATTCCACGGGGGCAGCTACGCACATCTGGGTCAACTCAAGCCGCGCGCTTGCAAACCTCTCCATACGCCGGTATCAGACGCGCGGCCCCTTGCATCGGCGAACATGATTCGTGAAGGAAGACAACCTCAACCCAGATTGGCAGTCCCCGTGTCCAATGAGCGGTTCGGGCAGATCGCGCTATGGCTTGTCGTGATCGCCGGATGCGGCTGCCGGCTGGCGCAATATCTGGCCGATCCATCGTACTGGCACGATGAGGCTTTGGTGGTGCTCAACGTGATGCACAAGTCGGCTCCCCAGCTTCTGGGCCGGCTGGATTACGCGCAGGCGGCGCCGCCGCTGTTTTTGATGGCCCAGCGCGCCATGTTCCTGGCGTTTGGGCCGGGCGAATACGCGCTGCGGTTTGTGTCATTGATTTGCGGATTGGCGTCGCTGTGCATGTTCGCGTGGCTCTGCCGGCGTCTGCTCCCAGGGGTGATCGTGCCGTGGGTCGTGGCGTTCTTTGCCTTCTCCGATAAGTTGATCTGGCACGCCGCGGAAGTGAAACCGTACGGCGGAGATGCGCTGATCGCCGTGATCCTGTTTTTTCTGGCGCTGGCCCCGCCTGTGCGTCTGAAAGGCGCCAAAGACCAGTCAGGCGCGGATCGTGGCGCGGCTTCCCGCTTCATGGCGATTTCAATTTTCAGTGCCGTCGCGCTTTGGTTCTCATTCCCCACGTCGATTCTATTCGGAAGTCTTTCGCTGTTGTTTCTTCCGCGCCTGCTTCGGCAAGGCACACGGGGCGGGGTGATTTATTTTGTAGGCTATGCACTGGTCGGCGCCTCGTTTTTGTTGCTCTATCACTTTTCGATCAAGCCGCAACATGTGGATTATCTGTCAAGCTATTGGATCGATGACTTTCCGAATTACGCGCATCCGCTGCGCATTCCCTTTTGGCTGGCCGGCGAGTTGTATTCGCTGTGCAACCACCCGTACCGCTCGTTGGGCGCGATCGTCGCGCCGTTGGCAATCCTGGGCATTTTCGGATGGCGCCGGCGCGGGCGAATGGATGTGGCGGCCGCCTGCCTGCTGCCGATCGGCCTTGCGATCGTCGCCGCCTTCGCCAGGCAATATCCTTTTAATGGCGACCGCCTGTCCGTCTATCTGATCCCCGGCCTGTTTCTCCTGTGCGGCGGGGGGCTGATGCTGCTGCGGGACATGTGTCTGGACGCCGGGCCCAACGCATTGAAGTTCGCGTGGGTGCTGCCGGCATTTGCCATCGCCGGTCGCGGCCTGGGCGAAGCCTCGTATCGCGTAATCGCTCCCCGCAGTCGATCAGGCATCCGGCCGGCGGTGGCGTTTGCACGGGCGCATCGCCAGCCTGGTGAAGGGCTTTATCTCGTGGGTGAGCCGGATGAGAAGTCATTGTCGTACGCAACCAGGCTGTCACTTGAATTGCTCTGTTATTGGCCCAACCCTCCCGCGCCCTGGCATGCCGGGATGCCCGACAAACTCTCGACAATTCCGGAACGCCGGTTCTGGGTCGTGATCGCGACGCTGCCCAGGCATGGCACGTCGAAGCTCAGTCCCCTGGTTAAGCAACTCGCGCCGATAGCGCGCGAGAAAGAGCGCTTCCTGACGCCAGGCGGAGGCGGGGCGGCAGTGCTGTTCGAGCGGATTAAGCCGCGGTGAGCGAAGCGCGTCCAGTAGAAGCGGCGTCCCCGCCGCTTTCACGGCCTACGATGGATGCGCATTTCGCGAACGCCGTGACTAATGGATCGACATTGGGAGCTTGGCGCCACAGGCATGGTAGCGGGGAAGTGTGAAAACCGCGTTCGCTGAAGCGAACCCTACATTTGCCCACGATTGGGCGCGTCAAACCTATAAGGCGGTTCGGAGTCTGACAAATGTCATCAACGACCTTTCACGATCTTTCCGCCCGCGCACTGGCGCAAAGCCTCAAGGCCAGAGTGCACGAGATCGGCTTTGATTTGGTCGGCATCGCGCCGGCCGATTTTTCGGCGCACCAGGATTATTTCCGGCGCTGGCTCGACGACGGCCACGCCGGGTCGATGGCGTATTTGGCGAATCGGTTCGAGGAGCGCACGAATCCGGCTACTTATCTCCCCGATGCGCGAAGCGTCATCTGCGTTGCCATGAACTACCAGTCGCCGCTCCAAGACGTGCCGCCTGAATCGCGTGCGACGCATGGCAAGATCGCCCGATATGCCCTGGGCGTCGATTATCACGAGATCATCAAAAGCCGGCTGCACGAATTGGCGGATTGGATCCGCGCCACCGTCCCCGGCGCGCAGACGCGAAGCTGCGTGGACACGGCGCCGGTCATGGAAAAAGAACTGGCCGCCCGCGCCGGTATCGGGTGGATGGGCAAAAACACCTGCATCATCCACCCCCAACGCGGCTCGTGGCTGCTGTTGGGCGAAGTGCTCACCACGGCTGATCTGCCAACCGATGAGCCGCTGGAGGATCATTGCGGCTCATGCACCCGCTGCATCGACGCCTGCCCGACCGGCGCCATCACCGCGCCGCATCAACTTGACGCCCGCCGATGCATCTCGTACCTCACCATCGAGCATCGCGGCGAAATCGCGCCAGACCTCCAATCGAAAATCGGCGACTGGCTCTACGGCTGCGACATCTGCCAGGACGTCTGCCCGCACAACCACCGCGCCCCACCCGCCACCGATCCCGCCCTCGCCCCGCGATTTGCCACCGGCGGACTGGACGTGACGGCCGTGATGGAGTGGACGCCAAAGCAATATCGCGAAACCCTTCGGCACAGCGCGATGAAACGGGTGAAGCTGCCGGTGCTGCAGCGGAATGCCGGGATTGTCGCGAGAAATCTAATATAGCCGCTCAATTTGGCGCCGCGCACGGGTATAGAAGCACTACCGCGTGATATATCTGATGGCACGGAATCAGGCCGCAATCGATCGGGGTAGGGAAGGCCGATTGGTTTCGGCCTCCCCTCCCGCCAAACCGGACGGGCGGATTTCCCGCATCCGGCTTTCCAGTCAGTGGGCCATCTTCATGGATTGGCATACAC
>Ga0075522_10004332_pt1 | contig 10133 bp, 15 predicted proteins | sample NGEPerA_FD_74796 | JGI IMG/M metagenome (GOLD analysis project Ga0075522, IMG submission 74796) | Arctic peat soil microbial communities from the Barrow Environmental Observatory site, Barrow, Alaska, USA - NGEE PermafrostL2-A | ecosystem: Environmental > Terrestrial > Soil > Wetlands > Peat ...
AAATATATATGAACCAGAAAGTCTTAGTAACAGCAGGCGCCGGAGGTATTGGCCTCGAAATAGCAAAAGCATTTGCAGCAAACGGCGCCAAAGTTTTTGTGTGCGATATCAATGAAGCCGCACTGAAAGAATTGGAGCAGAATGTTTCTGGCGTAATCACCAGAGTATGCGATGTATCGAAACGTAGCGATATTGAAAGCATGGTAAAATTCGGCGCAGAAGCCTTAGGAGGTTTGGATGTATTGGTAAATAACGCCGGCATTTCCGGGCCCACCGCGCCTGTGGAAGAGATCAACCCCGACGATTGGGAAAAAGTGATGCAGGTGGATATTAATGGAACATTCAATGTTACCCGGATGGCAATCCCTTTTCTGAAAAAATCATCTGCCGGGGTGATCATCAATATGTCGTCCCTTGCAGGCAGGTTTGGCTATGAAAACAGAAGCCCTTATTCAACCGCAAAATGGGGCATAGTAGGTTTTACCAAAACCCTTTCTATTGAATTGGGGAAATATGGTATTCGTGCCAATGCAATTTTACCAGGGGCTGTAGCTGGTCCCAGGATTGACAAAGTATTGCAGGGAAGAGCAGATGCCAACCATACAACGTTCGAAGAAGAAAAGAACAATGCAATGTCTATACAGTCTCTAAAGGGATTTATAGATCCAAAAGATATTGCAGCTTTAGCGGTGTTTCTTGCATCCAATAGCGCAAAAATGATTTCAGGACAGATCATTCCTATTGATGGCGATGCCCAAAAAGCTTCTTAGTATAATATCATTAACTATAAAAAACATTTAGCATGTCAAAAACATTAAGAGATCAATTAATCGGAGCATGGAAGCTCGTATCTTATGCCGAAAAACCGATTGACGGCTCGGCTCCATTTTATCCAATGAGTGAAAAGCCGATGGGCATTATCATGTACACGCCCGATGGCTATATGTCTGCCCAACTCATGCACCCTGATAGAAAAAATTTCGCTTCGGGAGATTGGTTCAATGGCACAGATGAGGAATATAAACAGGAAGCATCCTCTTACATCTCGTACACCGGCCCGTTTCATGTGGATGAAGAAAAGCAAACGCTCACTCATTCCATGTTCACTTCTTTATTTCCCAACTGGACCGGGCAAACGCAACCACGGGTAGTAAAAATAGAAGGCGACCTGTTGCACCTGAGCACCGCGTCTCCTATTGTTTCAGGCGGCAGGACCGTCAACTCCTTTTTAACCTGGAAGCGGGCAGAGAAATAATAAATGATGCGTTAACAATCAGAAAAAATTAAAAGGATAATGCAAATTATATGGAATGAAGCATATTATCAACATTGCTGAAATAAAGGCTTGGATGTTAATGGCTGTAAGTGGAAAATTAATAAAAACTAAACCAATGTTACCAATAGGAATTAATGCCCCGGAATTTGAATTGAATTCAACGCCGGATCAAAAATTAAAATTAAGTGAGTTGCTCGGTAAGAAAGTTATCCTTGCTTTTTACCCGGCAGACTGGAGCCCAGTATGTGGCGACCAGATGACCCTCTACAATGAAACATTAAAGTTCTTTTCAAAACATAACGCTCAGTTATTAGGAATTTCTGTTGATAGTAAATGGTGTCATCTGGCATTCAGTAAACATAATAAGTTTCATTTTCCATTGCTCGCAGATTTTGAACCAAAAGGAATGGTTGCTAAATTATATGGAGTGTATGATGAAAAAGAGGGAGAATGCCAAAGGGCTTTATATGTAATAGATGAGCAAGGAATTATTCAATGGAATTATTTATCTCCAACCGGGATAAACCCCGGAGCTGATGGGATATTAGAAGCTTTGGAAAAATTAGATAATAAATAAAATAATAAAAATGAGCACAAAATTAAAGCCTGCTGTAAGCAGCAAAGATCATATCCAGGGAAATAAAAATGCAGCACTGGAATTGGTTGAATACGGCGATTACCAATGTGGCCATTGCGGCCATGCTTACCCGATAATAAAAGCAGTACAGCAGGAAATGGGAAATAAATTAAAGTTTGTTTTCCGAAACTTTCCATTGTCAGAGCCGCACCCGGATGCTTTTAAAGCAGCGGTGGCGGCAGAAGCAGCAGCATTACAAAACAAATTCTGGGAAATGCATGATATTATTTATGAGAACCAGGAAAGGTTGGATTGGAAAGCCTTAAATTTTTATGCTGAAAAAATCGGACTTGATGCCGGTCGTTTTCAAGAGGATATTAAAATAAATAAGGTTACAGTTAAAGTAGAAGACGATTTTGAAAGCGGAGTAAGAAGCGGGGTAAATGGCACACCTTCCTTTTTTATTAATGGTGAAAAATACGATGGGGATTGGGAGGAAAGTGAATTGCTTCAATATTTAAAAAGCCGGATATGATAAGAATAGATGGCTCAGCGAATTTCTATCCTATGAGTGAAAAACCAATGGGTATTATCATGTACACCCCGGATGGTTATATGTCGGCGCAATTAATGCATCTCGATCGTAAAAATTTTGCATCGGGCGATTGGTTTAATGGCACAACAGAAGAATATAAGAAAGAAGCATCCACGTATATTGCCTACACCGGCCCGTTTCATGTGGATGAAGAAAAACAAACGCTCACACATTCCATGTTCACTTTTTTATTTCCCAACTGGACCGGGCAAACGCAACCCCGGATTATGAAAATTGAGGACGATTTGCTCCACCTCAGAACGGCATCACCGATTATGTCTAACGGTAAAAAAGTAAATTCAAAATTAGTGTGGAAACGTACGGAAAAGCAATAATTTTAATTATCAATTAATCAGAACATCATGCAAACAGAACAAATCAAGGCCTTCAATAATAATCTGAACCCCTTTATTGATAAGCTGGTTCCTGAACTGGAAGAAATTTATAAAGACATTCACCTGCACCCCGAATTGTCTATGCAAGAATTCCGCACTGCTAAAATCGCCGCGGATTATTTAACCAAATATCAATACGAAGTGTCAACAGGTATTGGTATAACAGGCGTAGTGGGAATCATGAAAAATGGAGAGGGGCCTGTGGTGATGCTTCGTGCAGATATGGATGCGCTTCCTGTAGCGGAAGCAACGGGTTTGCCTTATGCCAGTACGGTAAAAGCAAAGGATGAAGAAGGGGTTGAAGTGGGCGTATCGCATGTGTGCGGCCACGATTTACACGTAACCTGGTTAATGGGTATTGCAAGGTTATTTTCAGAACATAAAGATCATTGGAAAGGAACTTTGCTGGCTGTTTTTCAACCGGGCGAAGAAGTAGGCCGTGGGGCGCAGGGCATGATAGACGATGGTATGATGACCCGTTTTCCTAAGCCTGATATCATTCTTGGTCAACATGTAATGGTAGGTGAATCGGGGACAGTAGGATATCGCAGCGGCGCTATCTTATCCGCAGGCAACAGTTTAAAAGTTAAAATTTTTGGGCGTGGCGCACATGGTTCATCGCCGCAAACCTCTATTGACCCGGTGATTATGGCGGCTGCCACTACCATGCGGTTGCAAACCATTATTTCACGAGAGGTGGCGCCCATAGAAAATGCAGTGTTGACCATAGGTTCATTGCAGGCCGGCACCAAAGAAAATATTATTCCTGAAGATGCCACATTAAAATTGAATATCCGCACTTTTGATGATGGCGTGCGGGATCATATTCTTTCTGCGGTTAAACGCATTTGTTGTGCAGAATGTGCCGCTTCCAATGCCCCTAGAGATCCAGAATTCACCACTTTGGACAGTTACCCGATTACAGAAAATGATGCGGCAGCCACTGCTAAAGTAGCGGAGGCTTTCAATATACAGTTTGGCGATAAATCAATTGAAACAGCACCTGCTTCTGCCAGTGAAGATTTTAGTGTTTTTGGAAGAAACTGGAAAGTGCCTTATGTTTTTTGGTTTGTAGGCGGAACAGATCCTGAAACATATAGGGAAGCGAAAAGGAATAATAAAATAAACAACATCCCAAGTAATCATTCACCCAAATTTGCCCCTGTAATAAATCCAACATTAAAAACTGGTTTGCAGGCAATGATGACAGCTGCCGTGGCATGGCTGAATTGAAAATAAAGGCAATATGATTAACCTGCATTCGCTCTATACATTTATTGACCTGGCCGGTACTTTCGCATTTGCCATCAGTGGCGCTGTTGCGGCGAAGGACAAAGGTCTTGATATATTTGGAATTTTGGTAGTTGCATTTACGGTTGCCTGTGGTGGTGGCATTATCCGCGATTTATGTATCGGCGCCGTTCCGCCAGCAGGATTATCTGACTGGCGTTATTTAACTGTTGCCATGATTGCTGCGATTATAACAATGAGCTTGAATTCGCTGTCGAAGTGGCTCAATCGTCCGGTGTTACTGTTCGACGCTTTAGGCTTGTCTCTCTTTGCTGTTTCAGGCGCACAGAAAGCGCTGGAATATGGCCATAATAATGAAGTGGCTATTTTGCTTGGAATGATTACTGCAATTGGTGGCGGCGTAATGCGCGATGTGTTGCTCAATCGTGTTCCGGCAGTTTTGGAAAAAGAAATTTATGCATCGGCAGCATTGGTCGGCGCAGGGGTTGTGGTGCTGGGAAATTATTTAAAATGGTATAATGACTGGGTATTCCTCGCAGGATTTGTGATCTGTTTCACCTTGCGTATTCTGGCGCTTTACTATCATTGGGAATTGCCTGTTTTTCGAAAAAAAATAACTGAATAAAAGATTAACATAAAGCCCACATTATATGAACCATATTTATCCCCAAAGTGGTACTTTCTTATTTTCTGTAAGTTTTCAGGATTGCATTCCTGACTGTTGTTCTTTAGTACAAAAGGAAATGAAGAAAACTAATTTTATAGCAACAATTCCATCAACTTTGTCTTTTCGATTAATCAATAATTTATAAATAGAAATAGAAATGAAAATAGCAATCACAGGAGCTACAGGACAACTTGGCCATCTGGCAGTAAACAACCTTAAAGAAAAGGCCTCTGCTGACAATATCATAGCTCTTGTACGTTCGTTAGAAAAACAGCAGAACTGGGTGTGGAAGCAAGAGAAGCTGATTACAATAAGCCTGAAACACTTGATAGCGCAATGAAGGGAGTAGAAACACTACTGCTGATTTCAACCAGTGAAGTGGGGCAAAGAGCAACGCAACATCAGAATTTAATTAACGCTGCAAAAAAAGCCGGCGTAAAGTGGATTGTATATACTAGCCTGTTACATGCTGATACATCTTCACTTAGCCTTGCAGTTGAACATCTTGCAACAGAAGCAGCATTAAAGCAATCAGGCATTCCATTTACTTTACTTCGTAATGGCTGGTACACCGAAAACTATACAGGCTCAATTCCCGGTGCATTAGCAGGTGGTGCTTTTATAGGTAGTGCCGGTGATGGAAAGATCTCTTCCGCTGCCCGAGCTGATTATGCAGAAGCCGCGGTTACTATTTTAACGGGCAAAGGGCATGAGGGCAAAATCTATGAACTTGCCGGAGATGATGCATATACACTTACTGATTTGGCTGCTGAAATTTCAAAGCAGACAGGTAAAAACATTCCATACAAAAACTTGCCAGAGGCTGATTATGCCGCTATTCTTGTAAGCTTCGGCTTACCTGAAGGTTTAGCACAAGCTATTGCCGGATGGGACGTTAGCGCTTCAAAAGGTGATTTGTTTGATAACGGACGTCAACTTTCCGCCCTAATTGGAAGACCCACAACACCGTTATCGATTGTAGTAGCTGATGCATTGAAAGGAGCTTCAAAAACTAAATAAGTCCTGTATAAATGAGTGGCCGGTTCTACGGATGAGTTCAAGTTTGAATTATTACAAAAGCTATTCGGTAGCTTTTGTTTTTTATGCGCCCTGTAATAGGATTTCTTTTGACCTTACGGTGTGTCACTCAATTGTACCTTCTTTAATTCTATTGAACTTATTGCGGTTCCACCAAAGCAACCAACTATTCATTACCCCCTAAACTCTCTCATTTTTAAGAAATCTGCTCAATTTGATTTTCTTAACTTTGCGGCATGAATGCAGAAAATCATCAAACAACAGATTTTAATACAGCATTAAAGTTAAAAGGATTTAATGCCTACGAAATTGATAGCACCGAAAGTGTTGTTCGTAACTACAATCGAAAAGACTTTTACAAAATTTGTATGAATACCGGCAAGAACATTATTCATTATGCCGACAGAAGTTTTGAAACGAATGGAACGGTTTTATTTTTCGGCAATCCTCATATTCCTTATTCCTGGGAAACGATTTCATCAACCTACACGGGTTACACCTGTCTTTTTACCGAGGATTTCTTGAAGTTAAGCGACCGTTCCAAAAGCCTTCAACAATCGCCGCTTTTCAAATTGGGCGGTACGCCAATATTGGAATTAACTACTGAACAAAGAGATTTTATCGCTACTATGTTTCAGAAAATGATTGCAGAACAAGGCACTGACTATACGTTTAAAGATGAACTGATACGCAACTATATTGGTTTGATTATTCATGAAGCATTAAAAATGCAGCCGTTAGAAAACACGTCAAATAACAAAAATGCCTCGTCCCGAATTACCAATGTATTTCTTGAATTGTTGGAAAGACAGTTTCCTATAGAAAGTACAGACCATCCTTTGCAACTGAAAACCGCACAGGATTTTGCAAAACAATTATCCGTTCACGTAAACTATCTCAACCGTTCCATAAAGGAAGTTACCGGCAAATCAACCACTACTCATATTTCCGAACGAATTATCAGCGAAGCAAAAGCATTGTTGCAGCACACGGATTGGAATATTGCCGAAATTGCCTATTCACTTGGCTTTGAATATCCCACCTATTTCAACAACTTCTTTAAAAAAATAACGGGTACTAATCCGAAATCATTACGGATGCAAGAGGTTTGAAATTCTTAATGATTGGTTTGATAATTGTTACCAGTATAGGTAATGATTGAAATACCTTTGTGGTATATTATCAAATTGATAAAAATGAATACATCAGAAAAACAAATCGTTGCCAATAAAGATATTTTTGACAGAATGCGTTCAGGCGAACCTATTCGATTGGATGATATCCAATATTCAAAAATTCAAGCCGTAGTTGACCGTACCATAAAGCTGAACGCAAAGCTCAATACCTCAGAAAATGTTGGGCTGATAAGAAAAAATTTAAGTGAAATAATCGGTACCGAAATAGACGCATCAACCATAATATTTGTTCCATTCTACACTAATTTTGGCCGGTTTATCACAATCGGCAAAAACATATTTATCAACCACGCTTGTTCTTTTCTTGATATGGGTGGAATCACCATTGAAGACAATGTATTAATCGGTCCGAAAGTAAACCTCATTACAGAAAATCATCCCTTAAATCCCAACGATAGAAAAACGTTGATTTGCAAGCCGGTTGTGATAAAGCGTAATGCGTGGATTGGTGCAGCAACTACTATTTTGCCAGGTGTAACGATTGGCGAAAATGCTGTAGTGGCGGCAGGTGCAGTGGTTACTGCTGATGTTGCGCCCAATACTATTGTGGGTGGAATTCCTGCAAAATTTATCAAGAATATTGAACAGTAAAATTTATCCAAAATGAAAATCATATCCGCATTGGTTTTGAGTTTAATCTGCATTCAACTTTATGCTTGCAATAATAATAATGAGATAGAGCCGGAAAACAATTCAAACAACATTTCAAATACAGATAGTATGAAACTGAAAATAAAGATTGGCACCAATACTTTCACTGCCACATTCTATGATAATGCCACCGCCAAAGCATTTAAAGCCAAGTTGCCAATGACCATCAATATGACAGAACTTAACGGAGACGAAAAGTATTATGATTTGCCGGAAAGATTGCCAACGAATGCTTCCAATCCGGGAACAATACAAACTGGTGATTTGATGTTTTTTGGTTCAAGAACATTAGTCCTTTTCTACAAAACTTTTTCAACATCGTACAGCTATACACGGCTTGGGCATATTGATAATCCTTCGGGATTGGCTGCGGCATTGGGTTCTGGAAGTGTAATAGTAACTTTTGAATTACAGGAAAAGCAGAAAGAAAAATAAACGAGTAAATATGCCTAAAATATCAGTAAAAGCATACAGCACAGAAGTTGCCGATTCAACTTTAATAAAAATTAAAAATAGAAATCATGAAAGATAAAGTAGCATTAGTAACAGGTGCCGGAAGTGGTATGGGAGAAGCCGCAGCGATCATGTTCGCACAGGCTGGAGCAGCAGTAGTAGTTGCAGATATTAACGAGGCTGCTGCAAAATCTGTGGCGGAGAAAATAACCGCGAAAGGTCAGAAGGCCATAGCCGTCCGGTGCGATGTAACGGACGGACAACAGGTGAAGGACATGGTTGATAAAGCTGTCGAAACTTATGGAAGACTTGATGCCGCATTTAATAATGCCGGCGTACAAAGCCTTGTATCGGATATAGCCGACCTGAGTGAAGATGAATACGACCGTATTCTAAACATCAATCTTAAAGGTGTATGGCTGTGTATGAAGTATGAGTTACTGCAAATGAGAAAGCAAGGTAGCGGAGCCATAGTCAACAATTCGTCTATCGGTGGCCTTATAGGTATGCCAGGACGTGCAGCTTATCACGCGGCAAAGCATGGTGTGTTGGGTTTAACGAAAAGTGCAGCGACAGAATATGCAGCAAAAGGAATCCTTATCAATGCCATTTGTCCTGGTACGATAGACACGCCTATGGTACAGAAGATGATCGCTTCAGGTGATTTACGGGAAGATGAGGCTATCAAGGGAATGCCTATTGGAAGACTGGGACGCCCCGAAGAAGTTGCTGCAACCGTATTATGGCTGTGCAGCCCTGCTGCAAGTTTTATAGTTGGTCAGGCAATTGCTGTTGACGGAGGCTTTACGATAGTTTAGATCGCATCAGCAAAAAAAAGATCAGGTGTATCTGTGACACTACGGAATGAAACCGAGACACTGAATATAAGTAGCTCGGTATAATAGCGGTATAATAATTGAGGCGTTATTTCATTCCTGATGTTATCGATTAAGTAGTACGATATGTCTAATAACACCACAAATAACAATTTCAAAGTCATATTAATTATGGCGCTTCTTTCACCATCGGTCATGCCTTGATGGTAAACGGGGGACAAACAGTTTTAAAGGTTTTTATACCGTTGCGCCAATGGCATTAAATTTTACAAAAAATGGTAAGTAAGCATTATTAAAAAAATCAGGTAATTCATCTAAAAACAATTGATATGGCAGTAAAAGACAATGGAACATTCAAAGGCAAGGTGGCTTTTGTAACCGGAGCAGCTAATGGTATTGGTCGTGCCACAGCAATAGCATTTGCCACTGAAGGAGCAAACGTGGCAGTTGCCGACATATCTGAAAAAGGCATTCAGGAAACAGTTCGTTTAATAGAAGAAGCGGGCGGGAAAGCGCTTGCTATTACCTGTGATGTTCAGAAAAGTGAAGACATAAAAAAGGCGTTAGATGAAACAGTTAAAACATTTGGATGACTTGATATTGCTTTTAACAACGCCGGAGTTGAACAACCCGTTAAAGAAACAACAGCAATCACTGAGAAAGAATGGGATCACATCATGAATATCGACCTCCGCGGTATTTTTTTATGCATGAAGTATGAAATTCCACTCATGCTTGCTTCCGGCGGTGGTGCTATTGTGAACACTTCGTCAGGTGCGGGGGTAAAAGGATTTAAAGGACAGGCGGCTTATGCTGCGGCTAAGCACGGAATTATTGGTCTTACCCGTTCTGCAGCCCTGGATTATGCCGATAAAAATATCCGCATCAATGCAGTCTGTCCTGGAATAATTGAAACGCCGATGATGGACCGGTTTAGCGGCGGAACGCCAGAAGGAAGGCAAAGAGTAATTGCGCAGGAACCCATTGGAAGAATGGGGAAACCAGAGGAAATCGCCAGTGCCGTTGTATGGTTATGTTCAGATGGCGCTTCTTTCGCCACGGGTCATGCCTTGGTAGTAGATGGAGGACAGCCGGTATAAACGTTTTTACCGTTGCCCCATTGGTGTGGAATTCTACAAAAGAATGTAAGTAAACATAACGTGAGTTCGATATAAGAAGTATATAATTCATTTATTAA
>Ga0075522_10004334_pt1 | contig 10132 bp, 6 predicted proteins | sample NGEPerA_FD_74796 | JGI IMG/M metagenome (GOLD analysis project Ga0075522, IMG submission 74796) | Arctic peat soil microbial communities from the Barrow Environmental Observatory site, Barrow, Alaska, USA - NGEE PermafrostL2-A | ecosystem: Environmental > Terrestrial > Soil > Wetlands > Peat ...
AGAAGGGCTTGGGCGTCTGGGTGTTCCAAGAGAGTAGACATGTGCATGCTCCTTCGGCCCCCCGAAGGACGCGTTAGCCCAAGCCACAGCTGCTGGCTAGGCTAAACTCGCACAGTAAAATTAGGCAGTATACCCCTGCGCAGCCGACGGGAGAAGAACTGCCGAAACAGAATTGCGAGAGACGGTCGCGGAGTGAAATCATGCAACGGTCCCTTCGGAAAGCGCAAAGAGGAGTGCATTTTTGCGATCCGCATAGGAATCATCCATTGCCCTTTAGCATACCCAAGCACTTCTCAGCGGCCGGGTCGTCCATTCGTCCCGTATCGCGCAAAAAGCGAAGGAATCGCTTCAGCCCGAGTCGCGTTTCCTTGCGTTGTTCGCCCGCCGCCTCGATGTGCGCGACGAAGCCACGCACATCGTCGGGGCCGAAATCGCGGAGCGAACGCGGGTGGGTTTGTTGAAGCAGATGCCCTTCGGCGAAAGCGGCCACGCTGGTCGCGTCCCGCTCCGCCACCTTCAGGCTCAGACCGGAGCGCAATAGGTGCTTACGGAAGGCGTCCAATACCTTCGCTTCGGTGGATTGGGCCGTCTCACGTTCCCTCTCGGGGTCGGCTGATCCCGCCGGCGCCAGCGAAGTGATGATCGCTCCCCGTTCCTTGGCGTCCTGATAGGTCTGCTCCAGGTCGCGGCGGTAGCCGGGACCGAGCATAACGTTGAAGGGAACGATCAGGCTGTCGTAAATGATGTGGCCGTCGAATGGCAGCAGCACGGCGTCGGCGAAGCAAGGAGTGAACGGCACGACCTCGCTGAGGGGGCTGGTCAGCCCCAGTACGCCGTAGACCGTCGAGTCATCCCCAACCAGGACGGAGTACTTCTTGAGATGCTTTACCAGGAAGAACTTGCCGGCCTTGCGGTACTTCCAGGCGTCCACGATTGCCAAATCGTCAGGAGACAGGGCCGCCGGGTTCTCGGCGACAAAGGCTTCCCGCAACGAGTCGTCGGCCCACATCGCGTCGCGGATCTTCTTGACCTCGCTGGCGTCCCAGGGGCCGTCGAAATCGAGCCGCAGCATGAAGGGGACCAGCCGGAGCCGGCGGTTGACGAACAACATGAGCGGATGCCAGAGCGCATAGAATCGCCGCACTTCCTCTGGATTTAGCTGCACGGCGGATTCCTCCTTCGGTCGATCAGGTCGGGCCTACGCCTCCGACAAGCAAACGAAAGAAGATTAACCACGAATCACACGAATCACACGAATAAATACCGCGTTGTATTTATTCGTGTGATTCGTGGTTCTTCATCCCGCTTGCAGGCGGTTCATGGCGCTCTTGGCGTCGTACATCAAGGGATTGCCTTCGTAAGCCGTCACTTGCTGGTAAGACTTCATCGCTCGAACGCGGTCGCCCAATTGTTCATACGCCTGCCCCAGTTTGTACAACGTTTTGGCGCCGCTCTTGGCGCTTTTGCGGAATTCGGTCAGACACGCCACCGCCAGGTCCGGCCGGCTCGCTTCCATGTATAGGTCGCCCAATAATTGGCAGGCGATAAACCAGGCGTCCTCGTCGTCGTCGGCGAAATGCTCCGGCTTCGGTTCGCGCACTTGTTCCAGCAGGGCAATCGCCTCTTCTCGCTCGCCGTAACGCAATCGAACGCGCGCATGAAGCACTTTCGCCGTCAGGCTATCCGGTTTGACGACTAAAGCCAATTGAATCAGATGCGCCGCCACGTCCAGCCAGTCGGGGCCGGTCAGCTTGCCGTTAAGGATCGTCTGCGTCCGTCGAAGGCAATAGTCGAAATCGAAGCCGCCGCGGATCGAATCGAGCCGCGCCCGGAGGTCGTCCGGCATCACGGAGTAATAGTATCGGTCTTTGCGGCTTATCAGGTCCGCATCCTTGGGGTTATACAGCAGCGCCTGCTCCGTATAACGCAAAGCCGACAGAGGATCACCTTTGCGTTCGTTGAGTTCGGCCAGCGTGCGCAATGTTTCCAGGCCGCTGCGCTCCGACTCCGCATACAGATGATAATTTTCAATGGCCCCGTCGATGTCGCCGGCCGCCTGGGCCATTTCTCCCAGACATTTCACCGTGGAAAAGTAGGCGGCGCGCTCGGCGTCGCCCAGATTCTTCGGCCCGATGGACCGGCCGGCGCGCTTGGCCAACTCCAGGTTGTGCCGGGCTTCATCCATCTTGCCGGCGCGCTGCTGCGCCTGCGCGATCTGCAAAAACAGCGTCGGCCCCAGCGCTGGCAGACCGTGAGCAGCCATGCGCAGATATTCGCCGCCGCGCTGCCAACGCGCGTCGTCTTCGACCAAGGCAATGCCTAGTTGCTGGACGTAGTTGTAATCGAAGATGGGCGGCCCCTCGCCAGGCGGCGACGGTTGCTGATCGCCGGTCGCCTGGAAGTATTCCGCCTCCGTCAAGTCGCTATAGAGCAGCCGTTTCAGCTGCCATGCTCCCTCATCTTCATTGTTCACCGCCAGGGCGCGCTCGACCACGGCGATGGCCTCCATCCGCCGGCCGGGCTGTGCGAGCTGCGGCTCCCCGATGCGGCGGCGCAGTTCGCCCGACAACGTCAAAGCGAGCTGAAACGCCTGCAACAACACCGCCTGGCGCTGTGGGTTGTCGCGGCCATAATAAAGCGGATCGAGCAAACGGCCCAGTTCCGCCGCCGCCTCGTCGTAACGGCGGGCGTGCGTATGAGCGACCGCGCGCCAGTAGTCGATGCGCGGCTGCAATTGCGGCCGTAAACGCTGCACAAGATCGAGCAAGGCGTGAGCCTCGTCGAGTTGGGCGGCGCCCGGCTTGTCCTGCAACAATAGGGCGCCGGCCCGGTCGAGGCAGAGGTCGAGATCGACCAGGGCCAACGTCTGCGGATCGCTGGCGATCTGGTTGAGGTCGAGCGAACGGTGAACGTCCCAGTAACCGGCGCGCGCCCATTGGTTTTGCGGGTCGAACTGCAGGGCGCGGCGGAACGACTGGAGGGCGCGGCGGTGACGGCCGACCTGGGCGTAACTCAGGCCGCGAAAGGCGTGTTTGACGACGCGCAGCCACGGCAGAGCGCGAAAGACGTATACGAAGAATAGGCCGACGGGGACGAGGAAAACGATGTAGTGCAATTGGGGAGCGACATAATGATTGGCGAGGAGGCCGAGCGAAACGGCGAGGCCGGCGCAGACGACGGCGATCTCGACCTCCGATTCGTCCTCCCGGCCGGCGAAGGTCAGTATGTAGAAGAATACTACAGTCGCGCCAAGTTGGGCGGCGAAGAGAACCTCGTATCTCAAAATGTGCCTCTGGCCGGCGTCGCCGAATTGGCCGAACCAGAATAGGAGTCCGCCCGCCACGACGGCGGCCATGATGAGGCAATACGTCAGCCGCACGAGTTTCTGGGGAATCCGGCGCAAGAGGCAGAAAATAACGCCTAGAACGGCGCCGCCGCCGACCACCGGAAGGAACAGCTGATCGTTCCATTCCCTGGCGGGGTCATGTATCAAGTAGATGCCGAAAACGGCGCCCGCCAAGACGCCCAGGTAAACCAGCCAAGAGCTTTCCAACAACAGGAAAAGAAGAAATAGGTGTAATTTGCCGCGCACGTGGAATCCTTCGCGCAGCTTAACGCCGCCGGCGATCACCAGAGCGAGGACAAGTCCGCCCAGCACGGACAGGTTAAAACGGGCGAAGTTTTCCCAATTCGGTTGAGCGGGCGGCGCATCGGCTGGAGTCCTGTCACCTTGTACATCCGCCTGAAGTGGAACGGAAGGCGCCGTTTCGGCTTCATAGAGGGCCGCGTAGAGCATGAGGCCGAGAAAAACGCCTTTGAGAATGTATTCGGTTTGAAGCCAACGCATGGTGAGTGCCGTTAATCAGGGAGAGGACGGGTCGCGCGGAGTGTGACCTACGCAGAGAAGCCTAACGACTTCCCGCGCCGTTGGAAAGGGGCGGTTCCACGGATACGGGCGCGGTCAAGGAAAATCCGGGCCGGAAAGCTCAAGGATTTCTTGCCCCCACGTTCCGAGTCGATATACTTTTCACATGCTTCCCAATGGCGGGAAGAACCTTCGGCCTTTGAGGGAAATGGCTTATGCTTAGTAGTATGGCGTCGGAAGTGGACTTCATCGAGGAACTGCGCCTGCGACGTTGGGCGCGCGAGAACTATACGCCCCCCGGACGCCGGGAACTTTCCTGGCACTCCGTCATCCTCGACGAAATGAACCGCAAGGACGCTGAAATGGCCTCGGCCGAAGGCGTTGCCATCTGCGCTTGATACTTTGTCCTATAGGACCCATAAGACCTATGGGTCCTATGGGACCTATAGGTCTTATGGGACCAACGAAGCCGCTCCCAACAAACTCCCCAGCAAATTATCTTGCGGATACCCATGTCCGAGGTGCTGACGGTAGCCCTCGGCATAGGCCGCGCCAATCAGGCCGCCGCGCTGAGTACCCCAGTCGCGCATCGACTGGACATATTGGTCCATGCCGTGATGCTTCAGCAGCCAGTCGCGCTGGCTCGCGTGCGCCGCCAGCATGGCGACCTTGTCGTCAATCACACCGCTCACGTCGATGCAAAAACCTGGCCGCACTTCCTGACCGAGCGCGTCTTTGCCCTCTATCGGATCGCAATAGTAGAGATGGGGAATTCGTTCCAGAGGCGATTCGTGGCCGTGGTCGCGGAACAGGTTCGGAATCGGCGCCCCGAAGACGGCGGCGCGGACCAGCGTACTGGTGACTTCATGGTCGAGCATGTAGTCGGCGGGGCTGTGCGTTAGCACCACCCGCGGCCGCACGGTTCGCAGTAGGCGCGTCACGCGCTCCAACGGCCCTTCCTGGTAGAAGATCCGCAGGTCGCGCTCCTCGATACAGTGATACACCGCGCCGATGAGAGCGGCGGCGCGGGCAGCCTCGTCTCGACGGATCGCGGCGATCTCGTCGGGCGGCAGCCCCGCCGAGCCGCAGTCGCCCGGAGTCATGGTGGCGATGTGAACTTGCCAGCCACGCTCCCGCGACAGCCGAATCAAGGCGCCGGCGCAGAGGAACTCCGCGTCGTCGGGGTGGGCCAATATGCTCAACACCACGTCTGCCACGTCGGCTTCCTCGGCGCTCAGGCAGGCCCGGGCGGCTGGGCCGGCGGCGCCTGTGCAGGGGCGGGGCCGCCTTCCTCCGCCTCCTTCTTCCGGGGTTGGAAATGCCGGCGTCTTTCGTCCACCTGCTTTTTGATGTGCGCCTGAATCCAAGGTGTTCCATCTGGCTGCTGACGGTCGAACGGCCCGTTCACGACCGTGACGCCAGGGAAACGGTCGGGGCGCAGTTCTTCGAGCAGCGCCGCGAAATTGAACCAGCCCGTCGCGCCCGAACCGGCCTGCGCGGCCGCTCCCAACTGGGCCTTGACCTCGTTGGCGGGAAGAGCGCGGTTAAAGACGTCCAGATAGTTGAGCTGGATCTCATACGACTCTTCTTGCATGAGGCTGTCGTTGCGAAATTCCGCATGATCCGCCAGGATCGTCGCCCAAGCCTGTAACGCGTCGGGATCCTGATATTTTTGCAGGGCCAGAAACGTCGATCCGGTGGAGGCGAGGGCGTCAGCCTGGTAGAACAGCTTGCGCGCCCGCACGGTTTTCGGATCCTGCTCCACCAGCGCACGGTTGTAATGGTGCGGGAAAACCGCGACGGCGCGGCTGGCATCGTATGCGGCCAAGAAGCGCGCGGCCCGCCAAAGGTTTTGCATCTCGGGATCTTGTGACGGCTCGGTCGCCGGAAGGGCGCCGGTTAGCCGGCGCACCTCGCGGTACTTTTCGGCCTCGGCGCGGAGCTTCTTCTCCTCATCCGCCGACAAGAGTAGATGATTCCGTTCGCCGTGTGCTTTCCACATCTTGAACGCCTCGCCCCAGGCGTTCGCGGCCCAACTCTCCTGGCCGCCGATGTACGCGGAAAACCATTCCGCGCCTTTCGTGGGCCAGCCTTCGTTGTCGAACCAACCTTCCTCCTCCAGGCGCTCGGCGACGTAGCTCTGCGCCCGCGCCGGGTACTGGCGGAAGATGATCGTCTGCATGTGCCGGTTCAAATGCTGGTGAACCGTATCGACGATTGGCTTGTATTCGCCCGGCAATTCATCATCCGGCTCGGGAAGCGGTTCTTGCGAATAGCTGTACCAGGAACGGGCCACTATAAAGCCGTTCCAGGAGTCCACGGCCTGCCCGTAAGGCGATTCGTCGGTCAGGTCTCCTCCCATGTCGGGATACGGCTGGAATATGTGGAGCGCCGACCCGGGCGGATACGACCGCGGCGGCGGCAAAACCGGGAAGCGCTCCAGCACGTCGGGGTCTGGCTTCGAGTCGCTCTTTTCGACCCACTTACCACCGGGCGGCGTGGGTTTCTCCTCGGGATAGAGGGAAGGGATGCGATAATTCTCGGCGAGGAACTGAACCACTGCTTCCGGGGTGGCGCAGGTGAACAGACGCCGTTGCTCCGAAACCGAGTCCTTGTGGATGCCTTCGCGGAGGCGGCGAATCAGCTGGGGGTGCTTTTCGCAGAACTTGATGAATTCTTTTAACCCTTCTTTATCCATTGTTTGGCGGCCGCTCTTCGTGGTGAAGCGGGCCGGGTCGCGCTCATTCGGCGGGATCAGACTCAGCTGGAAGAGCGAGCGCTGCACGTTCGTTTCGTCGCTCTGGCAGATCTTGTGCTGGTACGTCGTGGCCAGTTCAAAGCGTAAGTCGGGGTCGTCGTGGTTCTGGAGTTCGCCGTCGGCCAGCAGGCGGATGCCGCGCGTGACGTAGAAATACTTGTCGCTGATGCGGTCGGTCTTGTTGGAAACGTTATAAGCGAGATTCCAGCTCTGAAAAAGCCAAGGCGTGTTGAAGTGCGGCTGCAGCTCGGTTAGCCAGCCGACGATGACTTCCAACTCATTGAGCTGGTTCTTCATCTGCTTGTCCATCGCCAGGTTCCACAAATAGCAGGTGGTAAGCCCGCGAAAACCGCCGAGACTGAGGCGCACCAGAGAGCCGGTGAGGTGAACGTCGCCGCGGCTCTGTTCCCGGACGGCCAGCTGGTTCGCTGCTGCGTCCACGACCCTGCTGCGCCAGAGGAAGGTGAACGAGAACAGATAGACCACGAGGATGACGTAACCGACCTTGCGCACGGTCAGAAGCATGCGCGGTTCCAACGACGAGCCGCGCACCATCATCGCCAGCCGTTGCAGCAGCGCGTCGGACAGGACGCAGGCGCCCAGCACACAGGCGATCAACAGCCCGACCAGCATTATGACTAAGATCATGACCTGGAACCTCTCGTCAGCCGCTCACCAATTGTCTTATAAGTCCCATAGGACCTATAAGTCCTATGGGACTTATAGGACCAATGAGGCGAACTAAGATACTACTTAATGGTGGCTGGCGATCTCGCGCCACTTCAATAGGTAGTACGCCAGCACGGCCCACGGCAGAAGGTAGCCGATCAACAGGATCAACGTGACCAGCAGCTGGCTGAACGATATATCAAAGCCTTCGGACACGAACAGCGTCAAATCGAAGCGGTCCACGTCGGGAATCACGTCAAACACCCGCGCCATGACCCAGCGGTAGACGGGATCAAAGACGCTGAAAATGTCGGTCGAGGTCGTGTGGTCTAAATTCGATGTGTCGTGCTGGAGCAACGTATACCACCCCGGTCTTTCAAATACCAGGTGGGGCGGTTGTTCCACCGTCCCGGCCCCGACGGCCCGGCCGACCACCCGGAAAAAAGACTGAAGCGGACCGCCGCCAACGTTCTTATTGGCGATGACCGATAAGATGAATTCGCGGAAAAGGCCGCCCACGAAGAGCATCAGCGTCACGAGCAGACTGATGACATTGCTCAAGTAAGTACTCAGCGCCGTGGCAATGGCGATCACCAGGATCAAACGCATCCAAAGGCCCGCCGTGCCCTTGAGGAAGTTGAGCGCGAACCAGCGGGCCTCGCCGGCTGTGTTGGGGTCGTCTTGGCGCAGATAGAGATCGTAGCGGGCCATACCGACGTATTCCTGCCGGTCCAGACAGCGTACGCGCACCTCAAGTTCCGATGGGTTGAGGCCGCGCGACTGCAAGTATTCCCGCCATTTGGGGTCCGGCTGCTCGGCGTTGTCGAACAAGCCTCCCGGTAGGTCGCGCGTCATCGTTTTGAAATTAGTGACGGCGAAGCTGTCAATTTCGTAGTAACCGAATTCCTTCGCCAACTCATTGTCCACGTCGGCCTCGGAGCGGCCGTGGAGATCGGCACGCTCTTCCTTGCGTTTCTTGCGGTATTCGTCGAGACGGCGATGGTCAAAGCGCCAAGTCTGACAGGCGAAGGCGCAGCTGATGCCGCGGTTTTCCTTGTCGCCCTTATAGGCCCGGTAGATGGCGAAAGTAAACTCGCAGGGAACTTCTTTACGAGCGGTGAACGAACGAGGCAGATCAGAGAAGTGCCAAACAGCCCTCTGCGGGGCGTCGCCGCCTATCGGCGCGGTGATGTAACTGCGATAGCCCCATTCCTCGCCGACGTTCACGCCTTTCTCAGCGCTTTCGGTGTTCTCAAATGTCAAAGAACCGAAAAGCGGGGCGCGGGCCTTGAGACTCTCGGCGGCGGCGTCGGGATCAACGCCGCGAAGCACGTAGAGCAGACTGACGCCGGCCATGAACAACAGCACCAGCGACATCAGCGCCCCAAAACCGAGGACGCGGCCGAGATAAATCTCGAAACGCTGCACCGGCTTGGTGGTGACAGTGTGAATGGTCTGTTGGCGGATGTCGGCGGGAATGCTGAACGCGGCGAGAAGAACGCTGACGAACAGCAAAAGCGGCGTCATGGCCCAGAAGACGAGCTGGACGTAGGTGCGCAGCTGGTCCTCGGGTTTGGCGCGGCCGGAAATGAACCAACTGCCGAATAAAAACACCAATAACAGAGCGGAGAACGCCCATAAGACGCGGCGGCCGAGAGCTTCCTTGAAGCTGAGACCGGCGAGTGCGTAGATGCGGCGCCAACGCAGAGCCAAGACGTTCAGCACGAACGGCATGAGCACGACAATGAGAGCGAACAGGCCGCCGGCGAAGAGACAGAGATTCTCAAACCTCAAAAAGGCGGGTTTCCAGACCACATCGACGGGGCCGCCGTTGGGAGAGGGGTAGATGCCTGCTCCGAAGCAGAACATCACGAATTCGTAAATCCACATCGGCAGAAGGAGGAGATAGGCCAAGAGAGCGAGGGCGACGCAGGATTGAACGAAGCGGACCTGGGAGACGGGAACGCGCCCACGGTCGAGGGGCCGGCGCCGCATCCAGTCGAAGATCAGCCACGCCAGCAAGCCGACCATGGCGAAGCCGCCGACCGTTTGGACCCAGTGGAATAGTCCGAGCGGCAGGTCTTGCAGGCGGAGCGGGTCGCGTTCCAGAGGCAGGACGGCAAACATGAACAAAATCCCTGATGGTGTTCTTGACCGCGAGGCGCTTTCAGCGATTGTCGGCGATGTTCGTCGAAGCCGGTCCCGGCGCCGGAATAGGCGCGTCCTTGCCGGGGAGGAATCGGCGCCCCGGATGCGCCTTGCTCTCCTCGACGATGTGCAAGAAGTAATCTTCCAGCGTCGTGGTCGGATGGCCAACAGTGTCGAGCTTGCCGCCGTGCCGCTTCAGTACGTCATCCAGATCGGCGCGCAGCTGCTCGGTTAGCTGAAGACCGCTGCCGCGCATTTCGACGCGGTTCACGTCCTGGAGCAGCGTTTTGACCTCGCCGTAGGCTTGCAAGTCGCCTTCGCTGAGGATGGCGATACGGTCGCAGACGTCCTGCACGTCCTCAAGGCGGTGGCTGCACATGATGACCGTCTTGCCCTGGGCGCGCAGGTCGAGGATAAGGTTCTTCATCCAGCGGGCGCCGAGCGGGTCGAGGCCGGAAGTCGGTTCGTCGAGGATCACCAAATCGGGGTCGTTGATGAGCGCCTGGGCCAAGCCGATGCGTTGGCGCATACCCTTGGAGTATTCGCGGAGGACGCGCTTGCGATCCGCCTTGAGGCCGACTCGTTCGATAAGGTCTTGCGTCTTCCGCCGGCGCTCCGAAGCCGGCATGTTGAAGAGCCGGCCGTAGAAGTCGAGTGTTTCCTCGGCGTTCAGGAAGCGATAGAGATACGAC
>Ga0075522_10004335_pt1 | contig 10132 bp, 5 predicted proteins | sample NGEPerA_FD_74796 | JGI IMG/M metagenome (GOLD analysis project Ga0075522, IMG submission 74796) | Arctic peat soil microbial communities from the Barrow Environmental Observatory site, Barrow, Alaska, USA - NGEE PermafrostL2-A | ecosystem: Environmental > Terrestrial > Soil > Wetlands > Peat ...
ATACTGGCAACACCATTGTGTGTGCCTCGACCCAGCACCTCTGCTCCGGAACTTGTGTGGACAATACGTCCATCCAGAACTGTGGCACCCGCTGTAGCGAACCTTGTACTGCGCCAACGGGTGGAACCGCGACGTGCGACGGAACGACCTGCAGCTTCAGCTGCAGTGGCACGACTCCAAAGATGTGCGCGATCGCGATGACGTGCATCGCCTCGTCAGGCTGCTGCACCAATGCGGACTGTCCTGCAATGTCGGGGGGGCAGACGGGAACCTGCGACTCAGGCACAAGCACCTGCAACTATGGCTGCCCGTCGAATACACAGTCGTGCACCACGAACGGAACCACTTCCTGTATTGCCGCAGGTGGCTGCTGTAAGGACAGCGACTGCGCCGGGAGCTGCATGACGTGCAACATGAGCACCCATGCCTGCGGCGCCGCCAAGAGCGAGGACGATCCCACTGGCCGGTGCGCCGGAACATGCGACGCCAGCGGAACCTGCAAGAGCAAGCAGGGACAAACATGCAACACGGTATCCGGCTCGATGGGCGGTTGCGTCACGGGGACGACATGCTCCCCCGACGGCTACTGTTGCAACACTACATGCACCGGCTCCTGCGTTGCCTGCGACCTGCAAGGCTTCGAAGGGACTTGCACCAACCTCGCGTCTGGAACAGCGCCTCACAGCAACCACCCTCTCTGCACCGGCGCAGGAACCTCCTGTGCGGGATCCTGCGGCTCGGCGGGGGCGTGTACCTACCCAACCAGCAGTTGCGGCGCTGCGCCCACCTGCTCGGGGACGAGCTACGTCTCGCAGGCCACCTGTAGCAATGGCTCTTGCGGCACGACATCGCCGCAAACCTGCTCCGGCGACTTCGTCTGCTCACTGAACACATGCAAGACCAGCTGCACCGCCGACAGCGACTGCCTGCCTGGGTACTTCTGCGAAACTGGTCTATGTCACCTGGGCGCCGTGGCGATCACGGCTGGATCTTCTCATACCTGCGCACTCCTGAGCGATGGAAGCATTCGTTGCTGGGGCGACGACGGAGTTGGCGAGCTTGGAAACGGGATCGTGCTTAACAACGGAGTCAACAACGTTCCGACGCCCGTATCCGTGACCGGGCTGCCCAAACCCGCGACCTCCGTTGCTGCCGGCGGAGGCTTTACCTGCTCACTTCTTACCGATGGATCCGCCTGGTGTTGGGGATCCGACGGGGACGGGGCTCTCGCAATTACTCCGGTCATTGGGACCGACCCGACGCCGACAAAAGTGGTTGGGCTCAGCGGCCCGGCCACCGCAATTGCCTTGGGAACAGGGCACGCCTGCGCCATATCGACAGGTAATATCTGGTGCTGGGGTTACGATGCTGTAGGCCAGCTCGGAAACGGGGAATCGCTCGGAAACGGCAATACTAACTTTGTCGCAACCCCGACGGAGGTCATGGGCCTGGCTGGAGCTACACTGGTTGCCGCCGGCGAGATCCATACATGCGCCGTCGCGGCGGGCGACCTCTATTGCTGGGGCGACGATTACGACGGCCAGCTCGGGAATGGCCAGGTCCGGGACAGCAACGCCGGACAAGAGTCGTATCCGACACCGCAGTCGGTCAGCGTGCCGACCCCAATTCTCGCGGTCGCGGCCGGCAACGATCATTCGTGCGTCCTCGTGACTGCAGGAAATATCTATTGCTGGGGCCAAAATTCCTCGGGACAACTTGGAAATGGCACTTTTGCGGGCCCTGGCGGTTCCGGTCAAACCACCCTCATACCGACACCCGAGCCCGTCACCGGAATGCTGTCCGGACCCACGTCCGTGGTGGCCGGTGGCGATCAAGCCTGCGCGCTCAACTTCGATGGATCGATCGCGTGTTGGGGCCACAATGGGGAAGGTGAGCTCGGGAACGGCAACACCAATGACCAAGACAGTGCGGTCAAGGTCGTAGGCCTGCCCGCGGCCGCAATTGCAGTGACGGCCGGCGATTTCCACACCTGCGCGGTGCTCAAGAACGGATCGGCCTGGTGTTGGGGAACGAACAGCGCGGGACAGCTAGGTAATGGCACGACAACCGCCAGCTCGACGCCGGTTGAAGTGGCCGGCTGGTAGGCAAGGCGACCGTGAACGATCGTAGTCTGCATCCCATGGTAATAACGTCGCCGAGCGAGTAGCGGCGGAGCCGAGAGCCGGATCTGAGCCGGCGCGTTTTGGCCCGGTTGCCTGAAGGGAATCGATCGGTGGATCAGCTCAGCGGCATCGGCCGAGAAGGCGACAAAACCGCGAGGTGATAAATGCTCTAGGCGTCGCCGACGTCGCGGCCCTGATCGCGCCGCCTCTCCATTACCGTGCGTGGCGTCCGGCTATACACGTACCTACGCGCGACGTCTCGGATTCATCTAGTGGCACCTTCAGATGCACTCCAGGTAAGGCGGGCACGATCCAACTTCGATCGTGCCCGCGTGCGTCGCGTCAGTTGGCGCTGACGCTGAATGAGTTGACGGAGCCGCCGCTCGTGCCCGTGACCTCGAAGCCGGCCTGGATACCCAGCAGGTACCACGAGTCAGAGACTGTGACGGCTTTGTTGTTGAGCGTGGGCAAGGACTCGGTTTTGGCGTCGTTGAAGAACGCCTTCAGGTCCATGTTGTTGACCGAGTATGTCGACGTGGCAAGGTACGCGAGGTAATCCCACGTCGCGCCGTTGATGCTGATGCTTCCCGTGTAGATGTTCCAGGTCCCTGGCCCGATCGTCACCGTTTTGGGAGTGCCACCGTTCATAACCTCATTCCCGGCCGGGTGAATCCCGCCCGCTGAGTTCATCCAGATCATGAGTTCAAGCCCGCCGTCCGCGGTTTTTGGGGCCGCATTGGTCGGATGGAGCCAGATGTCGAACGAGGTGTCCGACTGACCGCCCGAGGGCGTCGTGAACGTCCAGGAAGCTGGCGCCGTTCCGATGGCGCTCAGCGTCTTGGCAGTCTTGTAGGCGCCGTAGAACGATCCCGCCTGCCACCCGTAGATGACCGACGGATAAGCCGCGGGGAAGCTTGGAGCGCTGAGGTTTCCGCTGGTGATCGAGAAGCCGGCGCAGCCGCCACCGCTCTTGGCCTGGATGCACTGGGTGCCGGTGCCGCTGACGTTGTTCTGGACGCCGTAGTTCCCCACCTCGCCCAGGAGGTCCTGAGCTCCGCAGATCGGCCCGCCGTAATTAGCCAGCGTTCCGCAGGCGGTGGCGGTTGTCTGGGGCGTCGTGATCGGCTTGAGCTTGGTGATGCAGTAGCCGTACGTCACCGCCGTCGTGCCCTCCTGCGGGATGGCCAGTTGGATGTCGTAGATCGCAGAAGAGTTGAGGCGCATGCCGGCGCTGGTGTCGGCGAAGCTGCCCGGCACCACCGCGTCGGCGAAGTAGACGTCGTAGGTCCCGGGCCCCGGAAGGTCGACGAACGGCTGCGTGACCGTCGTCGCGGCACCCGTCGTCCAGGTGAGGCGAAGGGCGTAGTTGTCGGTCGCGCCGTTGTAGGCGGTGATGGTGATCTCGAAACCATAGACGCCCTTGGAGCTGGCGTTGTAGGCCTGCTTCGTCTGGTCCACGCCGCCGACGGCTCCCGGCGTGTTCAGCTCGAGGCCGATCGCGGCGCCGTACGCGCCCGAGTTGGTCGAGGTTCGGCCGCTGAGGCACATCCCGTTGGAGGCGCTGTTGTAGGGGACGACGTGGTCCACGCAGTTGCTCATGCCGTTGTTCGAGGCGCTCCCACCGGGGAGGGTGGTGTCCGCATAGCAGTACCAGGCGCCCTGGATGCCATAGGTGTTGCACCGCTCTTGAACGAAGCCGCTCTCGTCGATCGGGAGCAAGGTCATGTCGGTGTTGGTGCAGGGGTAGACGTCGGCTCCGGCGTCGACGACGGTCGCCCCGGTGCCGCCCTTGCCGCCGCTGCCGGTCGTTCCGGCGGCGCCGGTGGTGCCGCCCGTGCCACTGGTCCCCGCGGTTCCGCTGCCGCTGGTTCCCGCCGTGCCGCTGCCGGTGGTGCCCGCCGTGCCGGTGGTGCTCACGCAGGCGCTGTTGGTGCAGGTTTGCCCAGCCGTGCAAGCGTGGCCGCAGCTTCCGCAGTTGGCGTTGTTGCTGGTGGGATCGACGCAGGCTCCGCTGCAGGCCTGCTGGCCGACGACCGAGCAAGTGCAGGTCCCGCCGGTGCACGTCGTGCCGGCCGAGCAGGCCGTGCCGCAGGCCCCGCAGTTGAGGTTGTCGGTCATCGTGTTGGCGCAGGTCCCCCCCGAGCAGGCGGTCGTGCCACTGGCACAGCTCGATGAGCAGGTGTTGTTGCTGCACACCTGCGTGCTGCTGCAGGTCGTGCCGCAGGTGCCGCAGTTCGCGTTGCTCGACGACACGCAGGTCCCGTTGCAGTTCAAGAGGCCCGTGCCACAGGTGCACGTCCCCGACTGACAGTTTTGGCCCGACTTGCAAACCGTCCCGCACGCCCCGCAGTTCTGCGAGTCCGTCTGCACGTTCGTGCATCCCTGCGAACAGGACGTCTGCCCGGTGGTGCAGGTGGCGCCGGTCGTCCCCCCTTTTCCGGTCCCGGTGGTCCCCCCACTGCCGGTGCCGCCGTTGCTGCTCGGCTTGGCGCAGCCGCCGACGGCGAGCGCGGCGCCCAGAATTACCGCGAGCGCGGTGGGCAAAGAGATACGACGTGCAAGCATGTTCAAACTCCTAATGGGGGGATAAGAGAACGCATCGACTGCGGCGAGCCGCGGGACCCGACAGCACCGCCCTGGGGAGGACGGAAACGTGGGACCTATCGTACACATGGACATGCGGCGGTCAAACCCCAACTGGGCTGGCTGCGTTCGACCTTGCCCCAGCTCGACCGAGAGCGCCGGGCAGCTCAGGCGGGCGCCGAGAGGATTCGGCCGCCGGAGCTCCGGAAACCAGGCCGCTGCGGCAGTTCGTCCCCCGAGATAACTGTTATGTAGATCACGAACAGCAATTTTCGTTGCGAAACGCGGGGGCGCCTTTATTGTTTGGCGCGCCGGACTGAGCCCACGGAGAACCGCCCTGACCCGATCCCGTCCGTCCCCGTTCCTGGCATCGCCCTTCGGCCCTCAGTAGTCCAATGCCGGGAATGCTCGCGACGGTCGTCCTGGCTCTGGTCCAGGCCCAAGTGATCGTCGGCGGTGCGCCCGCCGACGACGCCGCCGCGACGTCCAGCGCGGCAGCGGCCGCCTCCACGCCGGCCGAAACCGCGCCCACCGCGGCCACGGATCCCACCGCCGTGAAGCCACCCGCGCTGACGCACTTCGTGCCAGCGGCCTATCCGCCCGACGCCGAGAAGGCCGGTATCACCGGGTCGGTGACGCTCTCGATCGTGATCGACCAGACCGGCAAAGTCGGTGAGGTGAAGGTTCTCGATCCCGGACCGGACCCGGGGTTCGCGCCGGCGGCCGTGGCGGCGGTCAAACAGTTCGGGTTCTCGCCGGCCGAGATCGGCGGCAAGCCGGCCGCCGTCGAGATCAGCTACCGCTACGAGTTCGTGCTCAAGAAGGCGCCCCCGCCGGTCGTGCCCCAGGACAAACCGCTCTCGCTCGAAGGGCGCATCGTCGAGCGCGGGACCCGCGCGCCGGTGGTGGCGGCCAGCATCGACGCGGGCGGCGTCACCGGCGAGACCGACACCGACGGGCGCTTCACCCTGCGCGGCCTGCCGGTGGGCCCGGTCAAGATCCGCGTCGTCTCTCCCTCCCACCACGATCTGCTGGTCGACGAGGTGATCGAGGCGGGCAAGGTCAAAGAGGTCGAGTACCGGATGAACCGCAAGCGCTACGGCCCCTTCGAGTCGGTCGTCCGCGGCGCGCGCGAGCGCAAGGAGCTGGCGGTTCACGAGGTCTCGGTCGGCGAGCTCGCCACCGTCCCCGGCACGCAGGGCGACGTGCTCAAGGTGATCCAGGACTTCCCGGGCGTGGCGCGGGCGCCCTTCGGCCTCGGCCTGCTCATCGTCCGCGGCTCGGCACCGCAGGACACCGTCGTCTACATGGACGGGGTCCAGATCCCGCTTCTGTTCCACTTCCTGGCGCTGACCGCGGTGGTCAACTCGGACATCATCTCGGGGTTGGATTTTTTCCCCGGCAACTTCTCCGCCTACTACGGCAACGCCATGGGCGGCGCGGTCGAGATCCATACCCGCGATCCCAAGCACGAGTGGCACGGCGCCGGGCACGTCGATCTCTACGACGGCGCGGCGATGGTCGAGGGGCCGGTGGGTGACGGCAGCTTCTTCCTGTCGGTGCGCCGGAGCTGGGTCGACCAGGTGCTCAAGTTGGTGGTGCCCAGCGGCCTCACGGTGGCGCCGGTCTTCTACGACTACCAGGCCAAGTACGTACATTCGCTGTGGGGCGGTCAGGGATCGATCTTCGCCTTCGGTTCGAGCGACGCGCTCGACATCCTCGACGAGAACACGGCGCGGGTGCTCTCCTTCGATAGCACGATCCAGTTCCATCGCCTGGCCGCCAGTTGGAAGCGCGGGTTCGCCCACAACTGGCGCAACGAAACCGTGCTGTCCCTCGGCTACGACGACACCGGCGCCGAGGCGGTCAACGCGGTCAAGATCGACTCCACCGTCTGGTCGGCCAGTCTGCGCGACACGATCAGTTATCGCCCCTCCGATCGGTTCGTGCTGGAGATAGGGACCGACTCGTCGCTCAGGTATTTCTCGTACGACGTGACGCTGCCCAACTTCGGCGCGCCGGGTGCCGCCTTCGGCAACGGCGGGCTCTCGGCCAATCCGCCGACGAACGTCTCGGCCAGCGGCGGCTGGGCCCAACCGGCGCTCTTCGCCACCTCGACCATCGCGCTCGGCCCGCGCTGGCGGCTGCAGCCCGGCCTGCGCTTCGACAGCAACTCGCGCATCGGCAGCGGCCAATCCTGGTGGTTCGATCCGCGGCTGTCGGCTTACTTCACGGTCGGTCCCAAGACGGTCCTCAAGGCGGGCATCGGACTTTATTCCGAGGCGCCCCAGCCCCAGGATTTGACCGCGCGGTTCGGCAACCCCGATCTCGCCTACCAGCGATCGCTCCAATACAGCGTGGGCGTCGATCAGAAGCTCCCCTGGCAGACCGACCTCGAGGTCACGCTCTACGACAAGTACATGTATCAACTGGTCACGCCGACCAATCTGACCAACCCGATGACCGGCGACGCGCTCAATCTGTCCAACCTGGGCAAGGGACGGTCGTACGGCGTCGAGATGCTGCTGCGCCGGCAGATCATGCGCGGCTTCTACGGCTGGGCCGCCTACACGCTGTCGCGCAGCACGCGGCGCGACGATCCGTCGGTGGATGACTACGGCTACCACCTGTACGACTTCGATCAGACCCACATCTTGACCCTGATCGCGTCGTACCAAACCGAGCACAACTGGACCTTCGGGGCCCGCGTTCGTTACACCAGTGGCGATCCCTACACGCCGTTCGTCAACGGCATCTTCAACGCCAACAATGCCAGCTACACCTGCATCGCGGGGAACCCCGACACGGCGCGGGCGCCCCCCTTCTACCAAGCCGACGTTCGGATCGATCGGCGCTTCGTCTACGACAAGTGGATCTTCACCGGATACCTGGACGTCCAAAACGTCACCAACCGCGCCAACCCGGAAGCGCTGTTCCCGAACTACAATTGTCAGGGGTACGCGACCTTGACCGGGCTACCGATCTTCCCGACCTTGGGCCTGAGGGCGGAGTTTTGAGGCGGCTCGTCTCGGCACCGTTCCTGATCGCGGCGGCGCTGCTGTGGGCCGGCGCGTCCGGCTGCGAGTCGGGCTTCGACCGCAACGATCAGATCGTGAGCAGCCTGCGCATCCTGGGCGCGTCCTCCCACATCGACGACGGCGACGGCGTCGACTGGGCCGACGCCCAAGTGGGCGACACGGTGACGCTGAGCGCGCTGGTGGCCAACCCCACCGGGATCCCGACCGTGACGGTGACCTGGGTGACCTGCCTGCCGTCGTTGAACGACGCGCTCACCCCCTGCGCCGACGAGCAGGTGCTCCGCCAGCCGACCGACCTCATCCCGATGGCGGCCGATCCCGCGAGCGGCGTGATCGAGCTGGGTGTCGGCGAGACGATCCAGTACACCGTGCCGCCGGCGGTTCAGCCGATCCTCGACCAACTGATCTCCCGTGCCCAGGCGCCGCAGAGCCCGAACGCCCAGTGCTCGATCTTCATCGAAGCCCCGCTCATCATCATCGCGCAAGGGAGCGACGGCTCGGTGGTCACGGCGCTCAAGAACCTGCGACTTTCGCCCTGGAGCCAGATCGGTCCCTTCGTAAGCGATCCCACGCTGCAATACTACGTCCGCAACTCCAATCCCGATCTGACGGCGCTCAACCTGGCCACCGACTTCAGCGCCTGCGCCGGGCAGCAGACGCTGGTCAAATCTTGCCAGAGCGACGCCGACTGCGACGGTGTCGGCCCCTGCTCGGCCGAGGGTTGGTGCCCACCGGCGGCCGTCGCCGTCCCCTTCCCGAGCGGCGACCAGCTCGTCTGCGCCCAGCTCGCCGCCAACGCCGCGCAGACCTACGACTACTGCGGCCTCAATGGCTTCAACGGCAGCGAGAAGGAGCAACCGTCCATCACCTGGTACGAGACGGCCGGCACGCAATCGGGCGTCAGCAACTCGAACACGGCCGGGACACCCGATCTGAAGAGCCGGACCTTCGAGATGTTCACCCGCCCGCTCGGACCGTTCACGCTCTACGGCGTCGTGCGCGACGGACGCGACGGCGAGAGCTGGATCGCGCAAGACTTTCAATGACGTGATGGGAACCGGAAAGGAACGAATCGAATGATCATTCAGAAGCTTCTCGCCATCGTAAACCTGGGGGCGTCCTGGGTCCTTTGGCTGCTCATCGGGCTGTCGGTGATCTCGGTCGGCATCATGATCGAACGCGCGACCTTCTTCCTCGCGCGCCGGCTGCCGAACCGCGATGAGCTGGCCGGCTGGCTGCTGGGCGGCGACTTCGCCAAGGCGCGCGCCCTGGTGGCCGATCGCGCGGGCATCGAGGCCGACGTGCTGCGCGCGGCGCTGGCCCAGACCGAGCAGGGTCCCGACAGCGTGGCCAAGGTGGTGGACGCCGCCATGAAGAAGGCCCGACTCGAGTACGAGGCGCGGCTGGCCTACTTGGCGACCTTGGGGAACAACGCGCCCTTCATCGGCCTCTTCGGCACGGTGCTGGGGATCATCCGCGCCTTCGGCGATCTGGCCAAGAATCCCAGCGCGGCCGGCGCCAGCTCGGTCATGACCGGGATCTCGGAGGCGCTCATCGCGACGGCGGCCGGCCTGCTGGTCGCGCTGCCGGCGGTCGTGGCCTACAACGTCTTCCAGCGCGCCTTGCGCCGGGCCGCCCAGCGCGCGCTCTACTTCGCCGATCTTCTGGAGGCGCGCCTGCGCGGGACCCCCCCCAAGAGCGAGGCGGCCTAGATGGCCTCGACCTCCGACGGCGGCGGTGGAGACGACGACGACGGTGGGATGATCAGCGGCATCAACGTCACGCCGCTGGTCGACATCACGTTGGTGCTGCTGATCATCTTCATGGTGACCGCCACGTACATCGTGCGGCAAGCGATCCAGATCGATCTGCCGCGGGCCGCCAACGCCGGTGAATCGACCGGCACCACGCTGGCGGTCATGCTGACCAAAGACGGCGACATCTACATCGACGGCCACAAGAGCGACGAGACGGGGTTGCGCGATGCCGCCCATAACGCCGCCGTCAAGGACAAGGACACCCGCGTCATCATCAGCGCCGACAAGAACGCGCTGCACGGCGCGGTGGTCCACGTCCTCGATCTCATCAAGGGCGAAGGGATCGCCAAGTTCGCGATCAACATCGAAAAGGAGCGATGAACGGGACCTCGCCCAAGCGCCGCGGGCTGTCGCCGGCGGTCGGATACGGATTTTCGATCGTCGTCCACCTGGCCATCTTCGGCTGGGCCTGGGCGCTGCCGAGCCACGCGCGCCGCACCGAGCGCGTCGACGTCGAGATCGTCGAGGTGCCGCCCAAACCGGTCGAGCCCAAGCCGCCCACCCCGGAGCCGCCCAAGCCGAGCGAGCCGATCAAGATGCGCCCCGCCCGGCGGGTCGCGCTGAACACGCC
>Ga0075522_10004336_pt1 | contig 10131 bp, 13 predicted proteins | sample NGEPerA_FD_74796 | JGI IMG/M metagenome (GOLD analysis project Ga0075522, IMG submission 74796) | Arctic peat soil microbial communities from the Barrow Environmental Observatory site, Barrow, Alaska, USA - NGEE PermafrostL2-A | ecosystem: Environmental > Terrestrial > Soil > Wetlands > Peat ...
GATGGGAATGCACCGTTGGCCTTCGTCGAACGCATATCGCGCCTGCTCTCGCCCGATGAGCGGTTGCCAGCGATACCGGGCCGACGGCCAGTAGCCGAACCGCCTGTCATGGATTTGCTGCCCGCACTAGGCACTATTCCTCAAACGTCGATCGCGGTACTCCCGTTCGCAAACCTGACGAATGAAGCTGAGAAGGAGTACTTCAGCGACGGCTTGGCCGAGGAGTTGATCCACAGCCTTGCGCGTGTTCCCGGCGTGAAGATTCCTGCCCGTACGTCGTCGTTCGCCTACAAGGGCCGCAATACCGATATCCGCCAGATTGCGAAGGATCTGGGCGTGGCGACAGTGCTTGAAGGCAGCGTCCGCAGCGCCGGGGAGCGAATTCGGGTCACCGCCCAGCTGATTAACGCGCAGACCGGGTTTCACGTGTGGTCGCAAACCTACGATCGGCGCTACGAGGACATCTTCAAACTACAGGACGAACTGGCCGGCGCGATCCTGGAGGCGCTGCAGGTCAATCTTGGCGGCAAGCCGCCAGCGGCAATGCTGCCCGAATCACCGACACCCAATGTCGAAGCGTACCAACTCTACCTTCAAGGGCGTGCGCTGATTCAGCGCTCCGGCCTCGACAGCACACAGGCCGGGATTCGGCTGCTAGAAAAGGCGATCGCCACTGATCCAAATTTTGGGCGCGCCTACGCGGCAATTGCTCAGGCACAAAACTACTTAGTGTCTATCGGAGCCACGACAGCGAATCTGCTATCCGACGTGGAACGCAACGCCCAACGTGCCTTGGCGCTGGACGAAGGGATCTCGGAAGCTTACGCGAGCCTCACGTACGTGAGTATGTATCGAGCGCGCTGGCTGGATGCGGAGCAGCACTATCGCAAGGCATTTGCCTTGAATCCCGCGGATCCCCTTATTCATATCTATTACGGGCAGTTGCTGATCCCCGCAACGGGGCGTCTGCGCGCCGCCCTGCGCGCCTCGCATGAAGCGTACCGGTTAGCACCTGCGATGCCACTCTCAGCGATGGGTGTTGCGGTGGCCAGCATTTATCTGGACCGGGATTCGGACGTGCTGGCCTACACGCAGTTAGCCGTTGATCTTGGTATGCCGAGGTCGACGCCACCGCTGCCGTTCCTCGACGCGGCGGTTGCGATGAACGCCGGCCGCTACGCCGAAGCCGCCGAGCATATGAACTCGGTGCTGGCACCATCGGTGCTCGAGGCGGGAGGCGCAGCGGTAGTCGGGCTCGTCTTCGCAGCGGCAGCGGGCGCTGCCGACAAACGTGCAGCGATCGAGGCACTGTTGGCGTTGCGCGCCGGCGCTGCACGCGATGCGATGGCCCGCCCGATCATGGTGATGCTGTCGACCGTCTGGTTCACGCGATTGGGTGCGCTCGATCTCGCCTATGAACTCGCACATGCCGTGATTCATGAATTTGAGACGACGGGCGTGCTGCCGGGCGCTCTTCACGTGGCGACCTGGTGGCTACCGGAGATGCGCCCGTTTCGCCAGGACCTGCGCTTCCAAACCTACGTCACGCGCCTCGGCTTGATGGAGTACTGGAAGCAGTACGGTCCGCCTGATGACTGCGAGCTGAAAGACGGCAAGCTGACCTGTCTCTGAGCGGGCGAATGGCCGAGAGCGGTTTTTCCTGATGCCGAAAAGCAGCCGGTCGCAGAAGTGCTATATGGCTTAAGGTCCCCAGGGGTATTCTGTCCGTTAGAACCATATCAACGGGGGGCTAGGGAATGTCGGGCGACGCCCCGGAATCAGAGAGCGGTCCGCCAGAAGCAAGCTAGGCAAGCACGCGACCTTCGACGAGACACGGGCACGGGCCCCACATAGAGTTCATGTTCCTCACCGAGCTCAAACGCCGCAACGTTTTTCGCATTGCCGCGGCCTATACAGGCGTGTCGTGGCTGCTGGTCCATGTCGGTACCGTGTTGCGCGAATCCTTCGAGCCGCTTCACAAAGCCATGCCCACGGTGATCGGCACGCTGCTCGCAGTGTCACCGCTGGCGCTACTGAGCGCGTGGTTCTTCGAACTCACTCCGGAAGGATTCAGACTGACGCGGCGCGTTGCCTTGGCGCAGTCGATTCGCGAGGCGACCGCCCGCAAGCTCGAACTGATCACCATAGCGGTGCTTGCGCTCGCCGTCCTCGCCATGCTGTTAGATCGTAGGGAAAGTCACCGCTAGCCGGAGCAATATGAGGGCCCCAGAGCGGCGATCTCGATCCACCCTGCCCCTCCTCGCCAAACCAACGCCTCTCGCCGCCGGCGTGTTTTTTGGCCCCCAGCGAGATCGAGAAGATCCTGCAGGCTTCTCGACTGGGTCAACTGGATGAACCGCGTTGCATTTCTATTTTCAGCCTGTCCTCAAAGCGCGGCGCACTCGACGCGGACTACGTCGGCAATCTAACACCCGCCATATCGTGCAAACGTTGCTGTCGACCTTGTAGTAGATAGCTAGGGAAAACGTCGGGCGAGCATTCGATGAAATCCCCAGAGTTTCATGTGAACGCCGGGGTAGAGCGCCAGCGAGTCGATATCCGCGAAGAGCGAATCGAGGAAATAATCGCCGAGCTCATCGCCGTGCGGGGCATAGAAGGCCCTGCCGGCATCAAGGTCGCTGATGGCGGACGGCAGGATCCGCAGTTGCATTGACTACTTGCGGAGCTCGCGCTTGGCCGTGACCCAATCGATGGATTCTTCCGACCCGGACTCGACGCGGCGCTCGGTTTCCTTCAAGGCTTCCTCATGCCAGGCAGGCGATTGGTACCGGTCGCCCTCGCTGGTAATAGCCTCCCACAGCTCCTCAAGCGTGCGGAGCTTATCCTCCCAAGACATGTGCTCAATCGCTGCTGTGGTCATCGTGCTTCTAGCCTACCCGGCTGCGGGTACCCGGGCAACCCGGAACACTTCCGAGAGCAAAATTGTCGCCCTTGAGGAGACGTAAAGGAGACAAAGTCCACGCGAACATCCCAAGGCCTTGATTGAAAAACGGCTTCGCCGACGGTCGGTCCAGTCCATCATCGGCGCAACTGCGACTCGGCGGTCAATTTTTTCCGCGCTTTTCCTGTGCGAAATGCCTATTTCTGTAGGCTTTTCTGCGCTGCGCGTTTCTGCGGGATTTCGGGGCATTAGGGGGAGTTCTTGGGTTGCGGAGGACTCATAAAGGAGTCAAGAATACCTTGACTCCTCCAGGAACTCAGCATGGCGACTAGCAGAGCGCGAAAGCAGGCCGACGGATCGACGCGATATACCGCGATTGTTCGCATTCGACGCGGCAAGACCATCGTTTACCGGGAATACAAGACCTTCGCGCTGCGTACTGCGTCAGCCAGCTGGGCAAAGCATCGCGAAGTAGCGCTTGAACAGCCCGGCGCACTCACGCGCGTCAATCACGGTGCGCCAACGCTCGCTGAGCTCATTCGCTGGTACATCGAGACTTTCAAGAGCGGTGCGGCCTGAGATCGTCCAGGAGGCCCGCGAAGCGTGCTCGGAGCTGCGCCTTACAGGCAAGGCGCGCAAGCGCACCCGAAGACCGACAGCGGCGGAGCTCGAGCGGTTGCGCGACTACTTTGCCCGTCGCGATAAGCGGGCCCGGATTCCCATTCAGGCCGTAGTGGAATTCGCGCTGAACTCCGCCCGACGGGAATCGGAGATCTGTAGGCTCGAATGGCGGGACAACGGCGCGCGCGGTCGCACTGGCAGTCCGCGACGCCAAAAGGTAGTGGGTACATTTTCCCGTATGACCCGAATAGCGTCAGCGCAGCTTTCACGCGCGCCTGCCAGTTACTGGGGATCAAGCATCTGCGCTTCCACGATTTGCGGCACGAGGCTACGAGCCGGCTGTTCGAACGCGGGTATCAGATCCACGAGGTCGCCCAATTCTCGATGCACGACTCATGGAACGAGCTCAAACGTTACGCAAATCTAACGTCCGAGAATCTGCGGGATCTCGCGGCGCCGGCAACGCCGCGCGGCGCACCTCGGCACTCTCGCGCGATGGCTCCGGAGACCTCGCAGCTTGACCTCTACGCCGATCGATCAATTCGGCGAGATCGAACACACTGACAAGTCACGGCGACTTCTGTCCGCCGAGCCTGAAGACGCGATAGGGCAACATCTGCGTCGGCGCCCTGCGCCGGCTTCTTCGAAGCTCAGACCGAAGTATTTTGGGGAGACCCGCGCAAGGGGAATGTTGGCTTCGCCGAACTCAGCCAATAACCCGAAATAGGTGCTATTCACAACATTGGCCTTTTGTGGTGAGACGAGTGCGCAATCAGCCTACTTGCCGAGTCAGGAAATTTTCAGGAGGAAATTCCTACCAAATTGCCCGAATACCTCGCCCAAACGATTTGAGTACTGATCGAACACCCACACCCTCCGACCACTCTGTTTGATGTTGTGTCCACGCGCGTCCATGGGTGCTCTCGCGCGTTCATTCTGCATCACAACGTTTCATCGTCAGGCGTCAGCGACTGGGCGCATCGCGTCCCCGCTGTCAATCACCACCCACACGCGCAGCCAATTTACTCCGTAGGCGCTCGTCGTCAGTCCGCGGGGGCTGCATGCCGCCGATGAGTTTCCAGATGTCGTGCGCGAGATGCGGGAGACCCTCGTCAAGACCATGTAGCCTTTGGCGCATGCACTGGGGGCGCCCCGATTATTCTGGGTAGCATTCTTCTGCTGCTGGCGGTTGGATTCAGCGGATCGGTAGGTATAGTTTTCGGACTGTTACCCCAAGCCGTCCTCGGCGTCATTTTGTTTCTTACCGGTTCCCAACTCGCCTTGGGTTCGTGCGACTTCAGCAAGAACAAAAGGCGAGCGTTACATTACGATCGCTACGGCGGCTTTTTCGATGTGGAACGTCGGGCTCGCCTTTATCGCCGGTATGATTTTGGCCTATCTGAAAGAACGAGGCCGCCTTCGCCTTTGAGTGGGCCACCGTGCGGCGCGGCTGGCTTCGTCGGTCGGGTCCATCACTTCAGGCGCTCGACGTCATCGAGCTTCGCCAGATCCCGGTCGAAAGTCCCAAGTGGAAGGTGACCCGCCTTGCGAGCTATCTCAACGACCAGGCAGTCCGAGAATCCCAGCACAGGACGCGAACGGAAGTGCTCAAGCGCACTCGCTACGACTTCAGAATCCTGTAACGTCAGATCTTTGTGATTGAGCAGCATCTCGACGGCGGTCGCGACCTGCTCCGCCGACCGATCATAGACGGCATCCAGCACCCAGGCGGTCTCGGCCAACACCAGATGCGACACCCAGGCCCCGCCCGCAGTGAAGGCCTCCGCCGCGCCCACTTGGCGGGCATCGTCACGTACAAGCAGTCGGACCACCAGATTGGTGTCAACCGCGCGCATGGCGCTTGCGAATGTACTTCCGGATGCCCTCTTTCACCCCGGCGGAGGTCGCTACGGGCGCCGGCGATGCAAAAAGCGCTTGATAGATCTCCTCCGAGCTATAACGTCCCGCGCGGCGTACAACCACCTCGTCGTTCTGCTCGTCCCATTCGAGTACGGAACCAGGACCCACGCCGAGTTTCTTGCGGACCTCCGCCGGTACGGATATCTGACCTTGAGCGGTGAGTTTCGATTTTGCCAGCGTCATGGCTAGGTACATTACCCCGGTAATGGACTATGTGCAATATAGCTCCTGCGGTTTGTTCAATGTTGAGCGCATTCTTGAGGAGTCACAAAGGAGACATGACGATTTCGAAGTGCCTAACCACTTGATTTATAAGATCGATCTGACTTGGTCCGTCAATCCATCATCGGCGCGACCGACACCCTGCGATCGATCGCCGCGGCTGATTTCTGGGCGGAACTGCCTATTTTCATAGGGCTTTCAGAGCCGCGTGTTTCTGCGGGATTTGTGTGCATTCCGGGGAGTTTAGCGGTTGCCGGGGAGACGTAAAGGAGACAAGAATGGCTTGTCTCCCTTAAGACGCCATCATGCCCACTATCAAAGCCCGCAAACAAGCCAACGGCATTACGCGCCCTACGGTGATCGTCCGCATGCGCCGCGGCGGGGCGATCATTCACCGGGAACGTAAGACCTTCGCACATCGAACTGCGGCGCTGAGCTGGGCCAGCATCGCGAGGTTGCGCTCGAAGATCCCGCCACCCTTGCCCGAGAGCGGCAAGGAGCGCCCACGCTCGCCGGGCTGATCCATTGGTATATCGAGGCGTTCGAGACGATCTCCAAGTGGCAGCGCAGCAAGCAAACCCATCTCGAATTCCCGGAGCGCCATGCACTCGGCAAGACCAGCGCCGAGGGCACCGAAGCGGCCATCGTGGCAAACGACCTGATCTGGATCGGCGTCGTCCTGAGAGCTGCACGCAGCGTCAATGAACTGCCGGTCCGCCCCGAGGTCGTGCAACAGACACGCAACGCGTGCCGGGAGCTGCGTCTGATCGGCAAAGCGCCCAGTCGGGCGAGGCGACCGACGCTGGATGAACTCGCACGGCTGCGCGAGTATTTTGCCCGTCGGGATAAGCGCTCCACGATCCGCATGCTGCCTGTCATGGAATTTGCGGTCTGCTCCGCTCGACGCGAGGCCGAGATCTGCCGGCTCGAATGGCACGACAGCGATGCCGCAACACGCACTGGCATCGTTCGCGACGCCAAGCACCCGACCGACAAGGACGGCAATCACCGGCGTTTCAAATACACGCCGGAGACATGGGCGATCGTCCAGGCACAGCCGCAGACGGGCGAATACATCTTCCCGTATGACCCGAAGAGCGTAGGTGCCGCCTTCACACGCGCCTGCCACGTGTGTGATACACGTGCTCGGGAATCAAGGATCCGCGTTTCCACGATCTGCGGCACGAAGCCACCAGCCGTCTGTTCGAGCGTGGCTATCAGATTCACGAGGGCGCGCAGTTCACGCGCCATGAGTCCTGGAACGAGCTCAAGCGCTACACGAATCTCAGGCCGGAGAATATGCGCGAAATCCCGCCGGCCCGTGTGAGCTCGTCCGCCGGCGATCACAGCACCGTCCATAGCCGTCGGAGATCGTGATCTGGAGGCTGCCGGCAGCCTCGCGGGGCACCCCAGCACGACTTCAAGTACCGCCTTGCCTATGTGGCCAACGGGTGCTGCGTGATTCGATTCGACAACGAGGGCCATCCACGTCGATTTCATCCTGCACGCCGCGGCTTAGCGCCGACGCTCGCCATTACCGCCCCCATTCGCGCCGTTGGTCGATCAGCTCGGCGAGCGGCGGCGCGCCTCCTCGAAACTCAGGCCGAAGTACTTGGGAGCAACGCACTCCAGCGGAATATTGGCCCACCCTCGCGGGTAATGGCTTCCCACAGCTCCTCACGCGTGCGGAGCTTACCCTCCCAGGACATCTGCTCAATCGCTGCTGTGGTCATGGTACGTCACTGCCTGCTTGGCGACGGAATCGACTATGGAAGCATCACGCATTCTAGCCGAGGGCTAGCTGCAACACGTCCTTGAGAGTGGAGCGATCGGTCTCGCTGAGTCGGCCGAGCGTTTTGTGCACAAGCCGCTGATCGAGGCTGGCGAATACGGGCTTTATGACCGAGGGCTTGAGCAGGCCCGCCGACTGCCAGCGCGGACCAGAGTCTCGCCGAATGCCGTCGGCAAGCGTACCTGACTGGTAACGGCCATGACGATCACATCCGGCCGCTCGGCATGGTAGCGCAAGTTGCTCACGACGACGGCGGGTCGCTGCTTGCTCTGGCTCTGATCGGTGAAGGGGAACGGTACGAGGATGACGTCGCCGAAGTCATAGGCGGTCAAACTCGGCATCGTCCTCGTGATCCCAGACGGCCGCGAACGCCGGCTCCGAGGCGCACGCTGCGGCCGCGACGAGACGTTGATCATCCTCGCGGCTTCGCAGGAAATCGACGAAGTCCTCTACCTCGGCCTGGCGCTGAGGCGGCAGGCTTTTGAGCTTGTCGATCAGGTTCTGAGCGTCCCGCGCGTTCACGACTTCTATCTCTCCGGCGCTTCGATCATCACGGTTCTAGCCTACCCCGCTCCGGGCACTCGGGCAAATCGGGACACGTCCAACAGAAACTTACCGCGTTTGAGGAGACGTAAAGGAGACAAGGCGTACGCGAACAGCGTAAGGTTTTATTGAATTGCGGCTTCGCGGTCGGCCGGTCCATCATAGGCGCAACGCTGATTGTTCTATTTAATTTTCATTTACTTAGATTCGCTATGAAGTACCATTTAAGAGGACTTGTGCGGTATTGCGGGAAATTTATCAGATACGCGCGGTTGACTATCGTCAAAGCAGAGGTGCCACCCCATGACCGAAGACAGGCCGCCGCCGAAAATCATCCAGGACCTCGCGGTTGCATACTGGGCCTCGCGTTGTCTGCATATGGTGGCCGAGCTGGGTATCGCCGATGTGCTTGGCGATGAGGCGCAGACTGCCGAGGCTCTCGCGCGTGCCAGCGGCACGAATCCGCAGGCTCTGCACCGCGTGCTGCGGTCACTGACCAATCACGGCGTGTTCGTGCACGACGGCGAACGCTTTGCTCACAACGCGGCATCGCGGGTTCTGCGCACTGACCACCCGGGCTCGATGCGTTCGCTCACCCGCATGATGGGCCTGAAAGTGCATTGGGATGCTTATCGGGAACTCGACGTCGCGCTGCGCACCGGCCAGCCCGCCATCTCATCGGTGGTCGAGGGAGGGCTATTCGGCTATCTGCGTGCGCACCCCGAAGAGGGCCGGCTGTTTCACGAAGCGATGGCCGGTAAATCATTCGCGCAAATCGGGCCGATCACGCAGGCGTACGACTTTAGCGGCTTCAGGACGATTGGTGACATCGGCGGCGGCCTCGGTCATTTGTTGAATGCGGTACTCGAGCGGGCACCCCAGGCACGTGGTGTATTGTTCGACCTGCCACAAGTCATCGAGCACGCGCGCCGCGACCCCAACCTGCGTATCAGCTACGTGAGCGGCGACTTCTTCAAGAACCCGATCCCGGCGTGCGATGCGTACTTGATGATGACGGTTCTGCACGACTGGTCGGATGATGAGTCCATCGCAATCCTGAAGAACATCAAGGCCAGCGCGCCGCCCACGGCAAAAATTCTGATCCTCGAAGGTGTCGTTCAGCCCGGCGCGCGCGAGGATTTCCTGATAGATCTGGACATCGAGATGCTCGTGATGACGACCGGGCGGGAGCGCACCGAGAAGGAATGGAGTGTCGTTGTCTCCGCCGCAGGCATGCGGCTGGCACGTGTGATTCCCGCAGGGCCGTGGTCGTCGATCCTGGAAGCGGAATTGGTCCAACAGTAAGTTCCCGCTTACCGTCAGGACAACCCATGTCGGTCACGACTCGCCTGCCTCTGACACTGATGGTATTTCTGGCCGCACTGGCGCCGGGCCCCGGTGCCACGGCATCGGCTCACGGCGCCTATCGGAACTTCACAGCCGCGGTTTATATACCGGTAGCGGCGACGCGCGAGCTGGCGGAGCCGCAGGTGCTCGAGCGCCAGTATTCGCGCATCGCCAGTCAGCTGCGCTTCGACAAGGTCTATCTCGAGGTGTATCGCAACGGCCAGTTTGCCGACGAGGCGTCGCTCGCGCGCATCAAGAAATTCTTCGCGCTTCACGGCATCGCCGTCTCCGGCGGCGTGACGCTCGCTGCCGGCGGTCACGCCGGTCAGTTCGGAACCTTCGATTATGAGAATCCGCAGGATCGCGCGGAGTGCCAGCGGGCCGTGGAGCTGGCCGCTCGCAACTTCGATGAAGTGATCCTGGATGATTTCTTTTTCTACACATCGAAGAGCGATGCCGATATCGCTGCCAAAGGCAACCGCAGCTGGACACAGTATCGGCTGGAGAAGATGCGTGAGGTGGCGCAGACCCTGGTGCTGCGCCCGGCGCGGGCAGCCAACCCGCGCGTACGCATGATCATCAAATATCCCAACTGGTACGAACATTTTCAGGGCCTCGGCTACGACCTGGACCAGGAGGCGGGGCAGTTCGATGCCATCTACACAGGCACCGAGACCCGTGATCCGGAGACCACCGATCAGCTGCTGCAGCAGTATGAGAGTTACCTGATCGTGCGCTACTTCGACAATGTGCGGCCCGACGGCGGCAATCGCGGCGGCTGGGT